>Ga0116156_10004296_pt1 | contig 12148 bp, 11 predicted proteins | sample AD_UKC045_MetaG_FD_89891 | JGI IMG/M metagenome (GOLD analysis project Ga0116156, IMG submission 89891) | Active sludge microbial communities of municipal wastewater-treating anaerobic digesters from USA - AD_UKC045_MetaG | ecosystem: Engineered > Bioreactor > Anaerobic > Digestate | place: USA... | reverse complement strand
AGAAATGGAATCGGGCCTCGGATCTCGACTTCCTGAAAGAAGCTTTTGATAAGCAGGAAGAGAAAGTGGAAGAGCAGAAAAGTCCTTTTGAGCATGGTATGGAGTTTTTGAGGGGTATTTTTAAGAGCAAAAAGGCCGAGGAACCTAAGAGCACAGCTTTCAGAAATACTTACATACCAAATCCAGCTTCACTTTCTTTAAGAATTGGAGCTTTCCTTTTTGACTTAATAATAATACTTTTTTACGCATTAATTCTCTCCCTGATTTTTGCCATGTCTATGAAAGCTGGTTTCGATGTAAACTCGGCATTCATTTTAATGTTTTTTGCATTCTTTGTTGGAGTCGTGATTTATTACGCTGCGACTTTGGGAGTGTATGCGCAGACTTTTGGCATGTGGTTCTGGGGTATAATGATAGTGTCGTCAGATGTTGGAGAAGTATTGCTTGGAAGGGCGTATTTTTATACGTTGTGTATGGTCATGCTCGGTGTGAGCTCTCCTCTCGTGGTGTATTTGAATCCTGATAAGCGTAGTCTTCCCGAATACATAAGCGGAACCAAGATAATAAGGATTTCCGCAAAGCCCAAAGTCTGAAGATGAGCCGTAAAAAGTCTATCGGACTTATTTCCCTTCCAGAAGTGAGATACGATTGTATATGTTGCGCGGAATGTTGTGGTCCTTGGGAGATTCCTGTATCAGCAGAGGAGAAAAGCGATCTTCAAGGGGCTTGTTCGGGAAAAGAAATTTTTCAAAAAGGCATATCTTCCCCAATTGTACTCCGAAAGAAATTTGATGGGAACTGCGTATTTCTTGATGAAAGCAATCTTTGCGTCATACACAAGACGAAAGGAGAGGGTTCCAAACCTCTTGGATGCAGGTTGTATCCATTTGAATTTTGCAAATGGGATGATGGGATTACGTCTTTTTACTGCCGGATGGATTGTTGGGGGACGGGTTTTCCCGTCTTAGATCGGAAAGATCAAAAAAAAATCAAATTAGAAAGTTCCGCTTTCGAAAAGGAAATACGCAATTCTTCTCCAGTATCGGCAAATAAGTATTCAGATAAGCTTATTCTTGATACAAGGAGAATGAGATTTATTGCCGATGGATACAGGAGGATAATTGAGCACGGCAAAGGTTCTATTTCCGCAAAAATACTAGCCTGCGCCGAAATGCTTCAATTTTATTCGCGCAAGGAAAATTGTGGAGACCTATTGAAGGCAGATGTATCTTTTGTGGAGAAGTCTGTTTCAATTTACGAGAGAAATATTTCTCGTCTGGAAGAGACAGTAAAGATTTCGCCAAATCCTGATCTGCCGACAAATTTTTTTTTCAGACAATTGCTTACGGGCTTTGTCCGAAGGGATGAGGACTATCTTATCAGTCCTTCTGTTTTCAAAAGGATAGTTCGCGCTTTTCACGTAGCCGCCTTTTGTTTGGGAGCAACTAGGCTGGATTCCCTTGGCAATAGGCTGCTTAAATTTGAAAACGATGTTGCGAAGCCTGATTCGTGTAATGGGATATCTGATCTTTTGAGATCTTATTTTTCTGGGCGAATATCATCTATGCATTTTATGTCTAGACCATGTCTGAATTTCTCATTTGAGGAGGGCATGAGGCATTTGATCTGTTCAGCGCTTTCTGTTGGGGCGATATCTAAGGAGTTTCCAAAATCTGATCCTATGCTGCCAATAAGAGTGGTTGATCACAACTTTTCGAGTTCGGCATTTTTTACGATGTTTCAGTCCGATGTGTGCCGAAGAAAGATAACTGATCCAGTTCCTCTTTCATGTCTGCTCAAAGAACTGTTTGGAAATTCTTAACCCATAGATATGTCGTGCTGGCTTCTTGAAATAAGCTGGTCGAGTTTCTTTTTACACAGCTTTTCTATCTAGGAGTTTTTGCTTTTAGCCCCTAAGAACGTAGACTTTATCGCCTCTGCGGACTTTTTCTGGGATTGTTAATGTGACTACTGTTCCTTTTTTTGCAGATTTTACTGAGAGCCTGTTGCTCTTTAGGCTTGATACTTTAAACTTAAGCACGCCGGTTGTCGCTCCAGTTGCGAGCAATTCATCTTCAAGATTTATACCTTCCGCCTCCAAGGACAGCTCCGCGCATTTCGCTTTTTGGAAATAGTTGGTGACTCTTCCTGCAAAAATTTTTTTCTTTTCGTTTCTTCCCCCGGAGATGCCGCTCCATTCTCCACTGCGATCTCCGAGATAATATCCACCCTTCCAGAATCCTCTATTGAATACCGATTCCAAGCGTTTCTCGAGTTCTTTTGCGAGGTCGTCCTTGAACCTGCCCTCAAGGACCATATCTCTTGCTTCGCAATAGGTCTTAGCGGTTTCATATACATAATCCGGAGAACGTCCTCGACCCTCTATCTTCAATATCGAAACTCCCGATTCGATTATCCTATCAAGAATTCTTATGCAACAGAGATCTTTTGGAGACATCACATAACCGTTGTCCAAGACATATTCTTGTCCTGTTTCATCATCAAAAACACGATATCTTCTTCGGCAGTTCTGGTAGCATTCGCCTCGAAATGCGGATTTGCCGTAACTTGCTAGGCTCATTCCACAGGTGCCTGAGACTGCCATGCATAATGCGCCATGGACGAAAAGTTCTATTCTGGGTGGAAGCCCTGAGGGTGATATAATTTTTTCTTCGTGTATCAGTTTTGCGATTTTTGTGATTTGATTCAGATTGAGTTCTCTGGCCAAAACAAACACGTCTGCGAATTTCGCAAGAGATTTAAGGGATTTGAAATTTGATACATTCATTTGGACAGAAACATGTGCCGGGATTGATATGCTTTTGGCGTATTCCAACATAGAAAAGTCTGATACTATCACTGCTGAAATGCCCGCATTTTTTGCGCAATCGCAAAATGCGACTGCATTTTCAATATCTTCATCGTATATGATGGAATTTAGCGCGAGATATGAATAGACTCCAGCGCGATGGCATTTTTCTGAGATTCTGAAAATGTCATCTTTTGCGAAGTTGGCGGAGGAATGAGAGCGCATGTTGAGTTTGCCGGCTCCGAAGTAAATGGAATCTGCTCCGGCTTTTATTGCGGCTGCAAGAGATTCCCATGAGCCCGCCGGCGCACAAACCTCGATTTTTCTAATTATTTTTTTTCTCTTCATGAGTTCAAGGTTTTGGAGGTTTATTTAATTTGGCTTCTATTTCTTTTGCTGCGAGAAGATTTTGTTCGGCTTCCTTCATGTTTGGTGATATTATCAATGCCTGGATAAAATCTTCTTTTGCCCCCGCTATGTCTTTTTTTATAAGGCGTATTGCTCCCCTGTTTACATAAGCCTCGGCGAAAGAAGGATTGTGGAATATGATTTCATTTAAGACATTTTCAGCCTTTTCGTAATTTGATGTTTTGCCGTATATGGTTGCGATTCTAAGTTGTATGTTCCGGTCTGGTCCGGAGGATAATATTTTTGAAAGATCTTGCAACGCGTCTTCGAATTTTCCAATTTTTTCGAACGCGAGCGCCCTATTGGAAAGTGCACCCTGATGGTTCGGTTTCATTTTTAGCACGACGTTGAAATCTTCTATTCCTTCGCTAAACCTACCAAGATCGGTGGAGGCTTTCCCGCGGTTTAGAAAAGCATTTTCATTTTGGTTTGAAAGATTGATGGCTTGGCTGAAATCATCGAACGCCATATTTAACATCAGATTTCTTTTATCTTGTACCAAATCACTCGATTTGCTTGCTAGGAAAACTCCCCTGTTGTAGTATGCGTTTGCGGAAGCGTTCCCGCTATCTATAACTTTTGTCCATAGGGAATAATCATTAACCCACACGAAGTTTTGTTTGTATGATAGTTGGGGAAATAACAACAATGGTAGCAGTATCATAATGAGCAGGAAGGAGGACAAGGTTTTTCTATAAAAAGTGTGTTCTGGTGCGGCATGTCCAAGATGGACCAGCTTGAACAGGAATAAGGCTATGACCACAAAAACTGGCATAGTTGATATGTATGAATACCTGTCTGCGGCGATCTGAATCCCGCTTTGGCTTAATCCTGAGACTGGCAGCAGGAGCAATAAATAGGAGAACCATGCTGTTGCGAGAAGCCTGTATCTCTTCCAATTTAGAATCAAAAATGCGGAAAACATAAACGATATCATTGCGGATGCTATTGGAATCGGGGTCAAAATATTGAAGTTGCTCAAGGGATACAGCGGGGAAAGGTTTGACGGGATCAAGGTTTTTGATATGTAAAAGGAGAAGTTTCGAAACGAGATAATTATCCTATATGGCAGGCTGAGTTCTGAGATAGATGGCATTCCGTTGATGCGTGCGGAGAGCGCAAGACCTGCGAAAATCGCGGACATTATCAGGAATGGAATCTTTTCGAGCGCTGCCCGTCTTTTGGATTCAAAGAACCTGTTGAAGCATAGATCACAGAGCAGGAGAATTATTGGGAATGTGATTGCCCAGGCCCTGCAAAAAAGAGACATTAAGCAGAAAATGCATGAGAGCAGGAAATATTTTTTTGTCCTTTGGGGGTTGGAATAAGAATGCTTCAAGTAATAAATAAATGATAATTGCAGGAATATAGAGCAAAGCAGATCACCTCTTGTGGAAATCCATGCAACGGTTTCAACGCGCATGGGATGTGTGGAATAAATTAAAGATGTCCATAGGGAAAGGGCAAGAAGTTTTTTGCCGCCAATTCCACAAAGTGAGAATATTCTGCCGCAGAGCAGGAAGAATATCGCTGAAGCGGAAGCGTGCAGCAGGACATTTGTAAGATGATAGCCGAACGGATTTTCGCCCCAGAAAGAATAATCGACTGAGATGGAAATCCAGGTAAGGGGAAAGTAATTGTCATATTGTGTCGAAGAAAAAAAAGTAATCAGACTTTCGTAAGACATATTTCTTACAGCCGTGTTTCCAACGAAGTTTCTGAAATCATCCCAAACGAAATTCGCCGCTCCGAGGGTCAGGAAGACCAGCGACGTGAAGATGAATACGAAAATGCAGATTATGTTTTCTTTTTTCATTTCAAAATGAAATTTTCCTTTTGGGTAATCTACATTTCATTTTGACGGTATGAAATGTGGTAAGGTATAAAATTTTTTGCAAATTTGTGTGCAGAGGGGTAGAATAAGGGCGAAGTTGAGGGGTAGCATGAGCTTTATAAAATTTCTTTTGAAGATGGAAAGAAAGGGCAGGAAGGGTGTGCCCGGCATCATAAGGGTGAGGGTCAAGGACTTAGGCCAGCTCTTCAATTCCATGGATCCTTCTCCATTTGAGGAAAGGGATCTTGATGAAGATGCCGAGGCCTTCATAGAAAGCTGGGCTTTTGAATACCCGGCCTCTTCGACATTATCGCTTGAGGTGATTGTTGAGCAGGACCCTCCGCAGGGGATGGACGAAGCTTTTCTGGGTTGGTCCATACATCATTTTTACGAGCACAAGGCAGATATAAAGGGAAGGGAATTCAGGCAGTTGATGAGAGAGGGCAGGGTCGCCCTCCTGATTGGTCTTTTGTCTCTAGGGCTTTGTTTTGTCGCGTCGGGATTTCTCGCAAACATTCAGAATCAGACTCTTGGCAGGTTTCTCGGGGAAGGTTTTTTGATAGCGGGCTGGGTATCAATGTGGAAGCCGATACAGATTCATTTGTATGATTGGTGGCCGCTTCTCCGCAAAGCCAGGGTTTACGCGAAGATGAGCAGGATGAAGGTTTCCCTAAAAAAGGTTAGTGGAAAATGAAGGATGATATGAGTTTAGCAAGCTATCCTTCTCTGAAAGGAAAGAGGGCTTTGATAACTGGAGGAGCCCAAGGAATCGGCAGGGGAATTGCGTGTAAATTTCTGCGCAACGGGATGAAAGTGGCAATAGTCGACGTAGACAGGGAGGCTGGCTTGGAATGTGAAAATCTTTTTGGGAAAAAGAACTTCAAATTTATTTACTGCGACGTTCGGAAGGAAAAAGATGTTTCTAAGGCTGTTGCGCTGGCTGATAAATTCCTTTTAGGTCTTGATGTCCTCGTCAACAATGCTGGTGGCGGAGGTTTTGGAAAGAAAGTAGATGAATTGACGCTTGATGAATGGAACAATGTCATTAGTCTAAATCTTGGGGCGTGTTTTCTGATGGTTAAATACTCCTTGAAGCTGTTTGATAATAGGGGCATAATTATAAATATATCATCCACAAGGGCAATTCAGTCGGAGAAAAATACTGAAGCATATTCTGCTGCGAAGGGCGGGATCTTGGCTTTTACGCATGCTCTAGCGGTAAGTCTTTCGCCAAAAATCAGGGTGAACTGCATAAGTCCGGGTTGGATAAGAACTGATGGGTGGAAAAAGAAATCGGCAGAGGCCAAGGTCAAATTTTCTCCGGAAGACAATCTTCAGCACCTTGTGGGGAGGATTGGTGTGCCCGAAGATATTGCCGGCATGGCGGCGTTTCTTGCTTCCGACGAAGCCGGATTCATAAGTGGCCAGAATTTTGTTGTTGATGGAGGTATGACTAAGAAAATGATATATGTGTAGATGGATATCAGCATATAAGTTGTGGGTTATAATTGATAATTGTTGTCCAAAAACATTCCGTCGGATTCGGAATTCCAATTAGCCCTCCGGGTTGCGAGGGACAAGGTCGTATCCGTAATCGATGGAACTAATTTCCCGGTACCGGAAGCGACCTGTCTTGGCGTAACATCATATTGCGAAGACGGATAACAGATAAATTATCAAAACTTAGTTTGCGAGCTTGACATAAAATAAAATGAATGATAGACTAAACGCGATTAACTCAGAAATGAGTAAACTCGGCGGATTGGTCAGAAAACAATTTTTTTAAAGGGTTAGCTGAAAATTAAGCCAACAGTTCTTCTCCTGCCGGAGAGAGTTGTTGGCATTTTTTTTTATCATTTAAGGAGCATTAGCGATGATTACCAAAGGGCAGATGGAAGCGGAGATAACTAAGGAAATTGTAAAAATTGTGAGGGAGTGTACGGGAAGGGGTCCGACCGACACCAAGGCCTACATTACAGAAGATCTCATCGTCATAAGGGAGAGAGATGTATTGACTCCTATAGAACAGCATTTGCTTATTTCCGAAGATCCTGGAATGGGTAGGGAATTGATCAAGCGCATGAGAGAATTGCTTGAGAGGAAAAACAGAGATGCTTTTCAAAGGACCATCAAGCGTATTGTGGGTAGAGATATTACGGGCATGTATGAGGATATAAGTATAAAAGCAGGAGAAAGGATCATCGTTTTTACGCTTGATGCCCCAGTTGATTTTAAAAAGTAAAACGGCAGATTGGTCAGATGATAGCTTAGTTAGAAGCTAAAAGATCCGCTGAAAGATAAGCCAGTGTTTAGATTCCGTTTAGGGATATGAACACTGGCTTTTTTATTTTGCGCAAATCCAAGAAATTAAAGGAGAAATAAAATATGAAAAGTATCGCGTACAAGCTTTTTGGTGTTCCTCAGAATTTGGAAGATTGCATCTCATTTCTGAAAGAAAATGATGTGCAGGATATTTCCTTGAAGCTGAAGGAAGAGTTGTTTGGAGATGAATGTCCGCTGGTGCAGTTTTTCGCGTTCTTCGAGTTTAAGGTTCCGAAGAGGACAATCGTATATTCGGAATTATGCGGAGGATTTTTATACGAGAGCCCCGAAGAAAAGATCACAATGTCGGTAAGGAGAGCGAATCAGCACCTTGAAAAAGTCATTTCTGAGATATGTAAGTCGGGTCATAAAATTCAGAATGCAAGTCAGCATTTTGGTGCGATGACCTTTGGGCAAGGAGGCTGAAAATGGACTTTTTCGAAATATTGCTGAGGGTTTTCTGCGGCGGAGTTGTAGGTTTTTTTATCGGTTTGACTGGTGTTGGTGGAGGAGTGATCTTAATGCCTGTTTTGACGGTTGTTCTGGGGCTTCCGGCGACTGTCACCGTTGGAACCGCAAGTTTTTATTCCGTTTTGACCAAGATATATGCTTCAGTAGAACACTTTAGACTGAAGACAGTAAATCTGAGTGCATCTTTCCTTTTTTTGTTTGGTGCGATACCGGGAGATTTGGCAACAAGTATTTTGATAAACAGATATATATTGCTGCACGCAGACTCTTCTCAAAAGATAGAACAATTTCAGGGATACTTGAAGCTGTTGATAGTTATTGTGATGTTGTTTTCTGCTGCTTTAGTCATGTTTAATGCTGTCAGCCGTGAAAAGATTAAGTCTGGGAAAACTCCTTTTTTGAGAAAAATCCTTGGGATAGTGCTGGGAATTATTGTTGGTTGTCTTCTTGGTGCCACCTCGATAGGGGGAGGAGTTTTGATAATTCCTCTTTTGATTATATTTTTTGGGCTCACTTTGAAAGAAACTGTGGGGTCTTCGATATTTGTGGCGTTGGTTCTTACGCTTTTGACGTCTGTTGTGTATGGAAAAGATGGTCAGTTGGATTTTAAAACAGGTATAATCATGTGGCTAGGATCATTAGGCGGCGTTTTTGTCGGCAGCAAACTGTGTGTAAAAATATCTGACAGAATTTTAAAGATTATTGTCATCCTGATAATATTAATTTCCGCCGTGACCATGGTAACGACTAATAATATCTCCGGACATTGAATTGTTTTGCGACTATCTATCGTGGCTTTTGATTTCGAAGTATATTTTCTTCGACATCTTTCAGATGTTCTATTATTTTTCTCTGGTTTGGATTAATCTGTAGTGATTTCTTCCATAGGCTTGCGGCCTTTTCTTTGTCTCCTGAAATTGCGAATATTGCTCCGGCTTTGTTGTATACTTCCACGTCTTTTGTCCCAAGATCTATGCAAGCAAGCAGATCCGTCAGGGCTTCCTGATTATTACCCTTGCTTATTCTGATATACGCTCTATTTCTGAGGGCTTGAAGGTTCGCCTGATTTATTTCAATTGCTCTGGAAAAGGCGGTCTCAGCCTCTTCTAGCATTCCCCTGTCGAGAAGTTGAAGCCCGTAGTTGTTCCACATTTTATGGCTGGACGGAGAGCTTTTTACTCCGGCGGAGGCTATGGAAAAGAGATCCTTCCAATCGGGAATTCTTAGAGAAAGTCTTATAAATAGTGATAGTAATATCATAACGGATAGAATTGTTATGATGACTGGACGGATTTTAAACCTGTTGACGATTTGACTCATTTCCGATATGATTATTATGCAAAGCCATACGCTAGGGAAATAATAGAGTCTTTCTCCGAATATTGTTCCTGTTGGTGTTATGATATTTGATACAGGAAGGATGGACAATCCGTAAGAGCAGATGCAGAACAGGGATAGTTTTCGGTCATTTCTATAAAAGGAAACCGCCAAAATTCCCACGATGGAAATGAAGATTGCTGTCCAAACAAGTCTTGGGTCGCCGATTTTTGTTATCGGGAGTATTTGCGCGAAAGAGTAGTCATGTGAAAGTTTTGCGGGGAAAATGAATTGCCATACTGCGAGAGATTGGAGCCATATCGCGCTTGGCAGTCTTTCCCAAAATCCCAAGAAGGCAAGTTGGTTGTCGGAGAACAGTGACGATTGGCTGAAATACGGGAAAGGTGCTGAGACAAAAAATATGCGCATCATGAAGTAAATTACGACGGCGAGGAGGTATGATAAATATTCTAGGAGCAGTTTGTATTTTTTCATGATTATATTCTCGCGAAATTCGCTATTTCGGAAGAAGAAATCATATGCCACGCACAGTGGCAGAAGAACGATGCCATTTTCCTTGCATAGCAGTGCAGAAAGGCAAGATATGAATACGACGAATGATTTTAAACGGATTTGTGAAAAGTGGAAAAGCAGACCCGCAAAAATGAAAACGGAACAAAGCAGGTCAGCGCGACCGGAACCTGGAATGACCGCCTCTGAGTGGATTGGGTGGACAGCGAAGAGTATTGAGGAAATAAAAGCCGCTTTGCGATTTTTTAGTAGTTTCAGGCATAATACGTATACAAGAACTGATATTAGCGAGTGTAAGAGGATATTTGTTAGTCTGAAAGAAGGTGAGTAAAGGCCTGCGAATTTTGCATTGACAAGGTAACTTGCCAAGGTCAATGGGCGGTAAAGCCCTTGAGAATGTTCTTTTCTCCAGTAGGTCCTAAAGAAGCAGTCTGAGATCGTGGAACTTGTGCCTTCATGGTAGAACGGATCTGAACTTATGAGTGGGAGGTCGTCGAATACAAATTCTCCATCTATCGCATTGATATAAAACGAGAAAGCGGCGGCGAAGACAAATAAGGCGGCAAAGAGATCAGTTCTTTTTCTAATGTATGGAATAACTTGCATTAACTTGTATGAAGCCTTGAGATTTTTAACCGTAATATCATTTTTATCAGGTTCAATGTTACTCCGAGCCCGAGTTTGCTGCTACCCTTTTCACGTTTTCTAAATTTTATACCTGTTTCCGCTATTTTGCATGAAGGCTTTTTTCTTTTTAGGATACATAATATTTCCAGCATGATTTTAAAACCTTCAGCTTTTATGTGCGGAGAGACGGTGTTAAATGCTTCCTTTGAAACGGTGAAAAATCCCGACATGGGGTCGCTTATCCTTACACCCAAAAGAAGGGAAGCCGTGAATATTGCCACCTTGCTTGCGAGCAGTCGGTAAGCAGGCCATTTATCCTCTATGATGGAATTTTCCGCAAAACGGCTCCCTATGACCATGTCGTTTTCCTTGGAAAGCTCGATTATCCCTGGCAGGCAGGACTCGTCATGTTGTCCGTCCCCGTCCATCACGAGCAGGATTTTGCCGTCAGATTGGTGGAATCCGTCGACTACGCTTTGGCTGAGCCCCTTCTTTCTTCCGATGCGCCGTAAAAGCTTTACCCGGGGATTCTTTTCTGAAAGATCCTGGACAAGCCTCCATGTGCCGTCTGGGGAATCGTCATCGGACACTATTATTTCGTAGTCGCAGATGTCATCCAGCCTAGCTATCAGTCTTGAGATGATTGTGAGGATGTTTTCCGCTTCGTTGTATGTTGGGATGATGATGGACAGTTCCCTAAGCATATTTTTGATCCTATTTTATCCTTCCCTGCATAACGTCGAGGGCTCTAAGTTCACTTTTGCTCAAACAGAGAGAGCTTCCTTTAAGTACACCTTCGTGAAGTATAGTCATTTCTGCGGCGGCTTCGAGGACTTCCAGTCTGTCGAAGGCCTGGAGCAAGTCTTTTCCCAAAGCTATTACTCCGTGATTGCGCATCACTATGCAGTCGGAATTTTTGGTGGCTTTTGCGACGGTTTCTGCGAGATTTTCGCTTCCCATAAGTTCGTAGTCAGCATATGCGATTTTTCCTAGTACTGCCCTTGTTTCAGCGATTAAATCTTCTCTTATCGTGACAGATGATGCGGAAAGAGCGCTTCCTTTTGGTGGATGTGCGTGGACTATTGCTCTGACATCCTTCCGTGCCTTGTAGATGGAGAGGTGCATTTTACTTTCTATGCTTGCCTTAGGCCCATGGCATATTTTTTCTCCGCCCATATTCATTTCTATTATTTCTGATGAGGATATTCTGGCCTTGTCAGTTGCTGATGCGGTCAGCAGTACGATGTCGTGGAACAGGGCCGAAATGTTTCCTCCAGAAGTGGTAGTTAGGCGCTGCCTATACAGCCTGCGCATAAAGTAGGCTATTTCTTTTTTCAGGCTTAAAATATCTTTGGTGTTTTGGTCTCTTCTCATTTGAAGTCCGGATTAAAACCTATAAAATACAGTTTTTTCTTTATAAATGAAAGGCGGGATTCTATGAAATTTGCGGTTATTGGTGGCAGTGGTCTATATAAACTTGACCACATGTCAGGCATAAAAAAGATCAAAATCAGCACTCCGTTCGGAGATCCGTCGGATAAGATTGTTGCCGGCAAGCTTCGCAAAACGGAGATATTTTTCCTTCCTAGGCACGGGGTAGGACATTTTATTTTGCCTTCCGAGATAAACCACAGGGCAAACATTTACGCTTTAAAGAAATTGGGTGTCACACACATAGTTAGTATTTCCGCAGTAGGGAGCCTGAGAGAGGAACTGAGGCCGCGGGATGTGGTAGTAGTGGATCAATATGTTGACAGGACGAAGAGATCTTTGGATCATAGTTTTTTTGGTAACGGGATAGCGGGGCATATAGCTTTTGCAGATCCTGT
>Ga0116156_10004294_pt1 | contig 12149 bp, 12 predicted proteins | sample AD_UKC045_MetaG_FD_89891 | JGI IMG/M metagenome (GOLD analysis project Ga0116156, IMG submission 89891) | Active sludge microbial communities of municipal wastewater-treating anaerobic digesters from USA - AD_UKC045_MetaG | ecosystem: Engineered > Bioreactor > Anaerobic > Digestate | place: USA... | reverse complement strand
TTTTCCACCTCTCTCGTAAAGGACTTCCTGTTGCTGATGGTAAGTAATCATACCACCAATTCCGGAACCAAATACGACACCGACTCTTTCTTTGTTAACTTTTTCAAAATCAATTCCGGAATCCTCTACAGCCATAGAAGCAGCAGATATACCAAATTGAGTAAACAAATCCATTCTTTGAATTTCTTTTCTGTTCATGTGGATGAGTGGGTCGTAATTCTTTACTTCGCAAGCAAATTTAGTATCGAAATCAGTTGCGTCAAAGCGGGTAATATTTGCACAACCGCTTTTCCCTTCGAGCATAGCAGCCCACATATCATTAACTGTATTCCCAATCGGAGTAACAGCACCCATACCAGTTATAACTACTCGTGGAAAGTTATATTTTGACATAATAATTCTAATTTTTTTGATAAAAATTTCAAGGTATAAAAAACCCTAACCTTATTAAAAGATTAGGGATTTCCGATTAGCTCATTTTTTCATTTAAGAACTTGACTACATCGCCAACGGTTTGAATTTTTTCTGCATCGCTATCTTCAATTGAAATATTGAATTGCTTTTCAAGTTGCATAATTAATTCTACAGTATCTAATGAATCGGCACCTAAATCTTTTGTGAAATTTGCATCATCAGTTACCTGTGATTCTTCTACGCCTAATTTGTCAACGATTATTGATACTACTTGGCTTTTAATGTCTGCCATAAAATCCCCAATTATGTTGGTTAAACAATATATTAATTAATAAAAATTACATAAACAAACCACCGTTTATATGAATTACCTGCCCAGTTATATAGCTTGATTCTTCCGATACTAAAAACATCGTAAGATTTGCTATATCGCTCGGTTCGGCAACTCTTTTAAGTGGTATATTATTTAGAAATTGCTTTTTTTGCTCGTCGTTAAGAGCATCTGTCATTGCACTTCGAACGTATCCGGGTGCAATACAGTTTACTAAAATATTTCGTGAACCTAATTCCTTTGCTAAGGATTTAGTGAATCCCATCATTCCAGCTTTCGAAGCTGAGTAATTCGATTGTCCTGCATTACCCATTGCACCTACAACTGAACTTACATTTACAATTCTTCCCTGGCGCTGAAGCATCATCGTCTTGGCTACTGCTTTACTGCAAATAAATGCTCCTTTTAAATTGGTATCTAGAACGGAATCCCATTCTTTTTCACTCATTTTGATTAAAAGATTATCGCGTGTTATACCGGCATTGTTTACAAGTATATGAATTGCTTCTTTTTCTTTTAAAACTTGCTCAATAGCAGCATTTACAGATTCTTCAGACGATACATCTGCCTGAATTGTTTTAAAATATGCTGCGTAATTGCTATTTTCAAATTCAATATTTTCTGGAATTACGTAATCTAAAGCAAATACGTAAGCTCCGTTTTTTAATAATTCTTCTGAAATTGCTAACCCGATACCTCTGCATCCACCAGTTACTATTGCTATTTTATTTAATAATTTTTTTTCCATTTTTAAAAATTATACATTTATAAAAAACAAATATATGAAAAAATTTTCATAATTCTAAAAATTTCTTTTTTAGCTGTTAGCTGTCGGCTTTCAGCTATTGACTTTGAAAGTCATAATATCAACAAGTTGATAGCATAACTAAAAACTGTCATTCTGAAGCGTAGCGAAGAATCTCACAAGTCATCAAACTTTCGCAAAGTTAAGAAACTTTACGAAAGTATTTTTTGAATCCACTTTTCTTTTTCCCCTCTTGAGAGGGGATTAAAGGGGTGTGTTCTTTATTCCTTATTTAAAAAGTACTTTATGAATAAAGATAAAAATTAAGCTTATAATAGTTTATCTCCTTGATATAGCAACAGATGTAAAATGTTATAAAGAACACACCCCTTTGTCCCCTCTCAAGAGGGGAATAAGAAAAGTTGTTATTAAATCTTTTATCTAAACTATATATCACATTTTCTAATCAGCCGATAGCCGTTAGCTGACAGCTAACTAACGACCTCTTTCACATCATCAAATTTATCGTAACCATTCATCGTTACACCTTTGAGAGTTCTTTTCACTAAACCCTGTAATACTTTGCCGGCACCAACTTCTGTGAAGGTATCAAATCCATCTTTCTGCATTTCAAGAAGGGTTTGCGTCCAAAGAACTGGTGATGTTAACTGAAGAATAAGAGCATTTCGCAATTCTTCTTTGTAAAATGTTGGTTTTGCAAAAACATTGGTATAAACCGGAACAGTCGTATTTGAGAAATTTGCTTTTAAAATTGCCTGTTCCAAATCTTTTTTTGCCGGCTCCATAAGAGGAGAGTGGAAAGCACCGCTAACGATTAATTCGGTAACCATTTTAGCACCGGCTTCTTTGAAAGCATTTACATTATTTCTCAAGTAATCAGCTGAGCCAGAAACAACAATTTGGCCGGGAGAATTAAAATTAGCTGCGACAATACAATCGCCGTTTCCTTTATCAGTTAAATCTTTGCAGATTTCAACAACTTTTTCATCTTCTAAGCCAATAATGGCAAACATAGTTCCGGGAAGATATTCACCTGCTTTAAACATAAGTTCACCGCGCAAGGAGACGAGTTTCAATGCTTCTTCAAAGCTTAAAGCACCAGCTGCATAAAGAGCAGCATATTCTCCAACGGAATGGCCTGCAACTGCAGAATAATTTACTTTATTTTTGATTAAATCAGTCAGAACTGATGAATGAAGGAAAAGAGCGGGTTGAGTGTAGCGTGTTTCCTTTAATTTTTCAATTGGTCCCTCGAACATAATAGAACTTAAACTGTAGCCCAAAATTTCGTCAGCTATATTTATTTTCTTTTTTGCAGATTCAACGTTTTCATAAATGTCTTTAAGCATACCGACATATTGAGAACCCTGACCTGATGAAAGCAAACTAATTTTCATAATAATTCCTTTTATTTATTCATATTCCAACGTAGAAGAACAGAGCCATAAGTCCAGCCGGCACCAAAACTGCTCATAATTACATTATCACCTTTTTTTATTTTTCCAGCTTCGTTCCATTCAGAAATACATAATGGAATAGTAGCAGCGGTAGTGTTTCCATATTTTTGAATATTAATCATTACCTGTTCTTTTGGTAAACCCATTCTATCAGCAGTAGCAGTTATAATTCTCATATTTGCCTGATGAGGAACAAACCATGCAACATCTTTACCTTCAAGATTGTTTCGTTTCATAATATCTAAAGTAACGTCAGCCATAGCTTTAACAGCAGCTTTAAAAACAGTTTGACCATCTTGTTTAAGGTAGTGTTCTTTGTTTTGAACAGTTTCAATTGAAGGTGGTTTTGCACTTCCTCCAGCTTCCATTCTAAGATAAGGGGCGCCGGAGCCATCAATTCTAGAGAAAAAGTCTATAATTCCGCAATCAGGGTCATTAGATTCTTCAATAAGGACAACAGCAGCTGCATCGCCAAAAAGCATAGCTTGTGTTCTATCGCTATAATCGGTTATAGTGCTCATTTTGTCGCCACCACAAAGAAGCAGGCGTTTGACAGCACCACTTTCAACTAATTTGCAGGCAGAAATAAAAGCAAACAAGAAACTGGAACATGCGGCTGTCATATCATAACCCCAAGCATTATTAGCTCCGATTTTATGCTGGACTAAAGCAGCAGTTGCCGGAAAAGAATGATCGGGAGTAACAGTTGCTACGATAATACAATCAATGTCATCAGGGGTTAAGCCCCTTTTTGCAATACATTCCTTTGCTGCGGGAACGATTAAATCTGATGTAGCGCCTTCTTTTGATATATGGCGTTCAGAAATACCGGTTCTGGTTAAAATCCACTCATCTGTTGTATCCAGATAATTAGCGAAATACGCATTATCTAAAATTGTTGGTGGAACATAGTGTGCTACTGAAGTGATTGTTGCTCTCATAATTTTTTTTTAAATTTTTTTATAAATTAAGTGCAAATTTAATTTTTTCGTTAATATTCTTATCAATATATTCAACTGCTCTGATTATCATATTTTGGATAGCAAGCGGAGACGATTTCCCATGCCCAATAATGACGACTCCATCAACACCAAGCAATGGAACGCCGCCGTATTGCTGATAATCTAACTCTTTGAATAGATTTTTTAAGAATGGAGATATAAGAAGAATAATACCTTTATTTACTATGCTTTTTGCTGCCATTGCCTTTATTTTACCTTTTAAAAAGGAAAAAACTCCTTCGGCAAATTTCAGAACTACATTTCCAGTGAAACCATCACAAATGACAACGTCAATATTGCCTTGCAATAAATCTCTGCCTTCTACATTACCAATAAAATTCAAATTACTTTCACTTAGAAGTATATTTGTTTCCTGGAGTAATTCTGTCCCTTTTTCCTTTTCTTCACCAACGTTGAGTAAGCCGACTTTTGGTCTTTCAATGTTCAGCATTTGCTTGGAAAAAATGCTTCCCATAACAGCAAATTCGTAAAGATATTTAGGTTTAGGTTCTAAATTAGCTCCTACATCAAGGATAAGAACTGGACGTTTTGTAACAGTAGGAAAAAATGAGCCGATAGTTGGCCGACTAACGCCTTTTATTCTACCGAGAAGAATAGTCCCGGTAGATAAAACAGCCCCAGTATTGCCGGCAGAAACGAAGGCGTCAACTTTACGTTCGCTATGAAGTTCCATTGCTTTATAAAGAGACGAGTTCTTTTTCGTTTTGACAATCTGAGTAGGGTCATCGTGCATATCAACTATTTCATCGGTATGATGAATTGAATAGTTCATTGCACTGTTGTTTTGCTTGCTTAGTTCATCTTTGATTTTACTTTCATCACCAACGAAAACAATTTCAATATTGTGATGTTGGTTTAAGATTTCTGAAGCAAGTAAAGCCCCTTTTATCTCATTTGCAGGGGCGAAGTCTCCGCCCATTGCATCAAGAGCTATTTTATATGTTGGCTTTGTATTCATATTTTTCTGAATGCTAAATGCTGAAAAGTTAATTATGAATGATTCAGCATTTAGAATTCAACATTCAGAATTCCTTATACTTTTGCTAACACTTTCCTTCCATTGTAGTATCCGCAATCAGGGCAGGCGCGATGAGATAACTTTGCTGCTCCGCATTGTGGACATACAGATGTTGTTGCGGGATATGCTTTATAATGTGTTCTACGCTTGTCGCGTCTTTGTTTCGAGTGTCTGCGTTTTGGATTTGGCATCTTATTATCTTTCGTTAGTTAATTTTCAAATTCTTTAATGGAGCCCAACGCTCATCTATTACGCTTACTTGATTAGCAATTTCTGGATTTTCTTTATTTGTATATTCTGAAAATATTTCTTCAAATTCCTTGTCTTCAAATTCAGGAGCAACGCGTTTCATCGGTAAATTTATTGCTAATTCTTCACGGATTTCATCGGTTATATCTATATACTTTGAATCTTCACTTATTATTCTTTCTAATTCGTCGCTTTCTTCTACCTTATGACGAACACCATAACTTTTTAGTAAGTAATCTATTTTGATTTCTGCTTCAATTTGCTTTTTAAATTCTGTTAAAGTTCTGTCGCAGATTAAATCAGCATTACAACTTGCTTTTCCTTCAATATATATACGCTTTCCAAACACTTTCATTTTTCCGGCGAATTTGACTTCTCCACTAAACTCTGGAAAAATTTCGGGTATTTCTGAAGCTAAACAACTCGTTTCTATTGGATACTCGCCGTCTTTTAAACCCTGTATATATATTTTTATCATTTTTTATATTTCAAATAAATTTTGTTTTTATTCTTATAAACTTACAAAATTATAAACTTATTTCTATATTTCCAAATGTAAATTGTTGAATTGTTTATTTGTTGATAATTTTTCTTTATTATTCCGATTTGAAATGAGGAATCTAAATAATTATTAATTATTAATTGTTAATTGTTTACAAGTTGTTCGTATGGCTTATGATTTTCATCTTTTTTATATGTAATTAATTAAGGAGTGTTCTAATAATTAAATTTTGTCTGTCATTTTGCCACCTAATAAAGCGCTTGCTTTATCTTGGGGATCGGAGTGACAAGACTGCGAAATAACAAACCTCGAGGGGGGTAAGGAGTTCTGAAATTTCAAAGAAAAAGCCATACAAACTGAAAGTTGTTAGTATGGCTTAAGATTTTCATCTTTATATGTAATAATTTAATCAAAACCTAAAACTAATTCGATTATTGATTTTTAATTAAACCCATTCCGACTTCGAATGCCTGTTTGTTAAGTGGAATAAGTTTGTGGTATCTTTCTGGCAAAACTTGTTCTAAAGCTTTAAAAATAGTTTCTGGTTTAACAACTTTTCTTGCTTCAATGAATGCACCGAGGACAATCATATTTAAAACTTTTGTATTTTTCATACTAACAGCGGCTTCACTTGCGGCAATAGAATAAATATTAATATCTTCACGTGTCGGTGGAATTAGTATATTAGTACTATCAAAAATAATATTTCCACCTTTTTTCACTTTTGCTTCAAATTTATCCACAGATGGTTGGTTTAAAGCAACGACTGTGTCAAATTTAGAGATAATCGGGGAACTAATTAGTTCATCAGAAACTATTGTAATACAGTTAGCTGTTCCACCTCTCATTTCGGGACCGTAAGAAGGCATCCATGTAACTTCTTTGTCTTCAATAATGCCTGCATAACCGAGTAGCATTCCCATAGTAAGGACACCTTGTCCTCCAAAACCTGAAAAGATTGATTCTTCTGTCATAATTATTTTACCTCCGGTTTCTTTAAATCGCCAAGTGGATAAAAGGGTATCATTTTTTCTTCTACGAATTTATTGGATTCGAGTGGGGTCATTTTCATATTTGATGGGCAGTTAGATACAATTTCAATTAAAGAAAAACCTAAGCCCTTCGCCTGATATTCGAAACCATTTTTAATAGCTTTTTTAGCTTTACGGACATTAGCCACAGTATTAACTGCATGACGAGTTACATAGCAAACGCCTGGAAGAAGAGCAAGCAATTCACCGATTTTAAGTGGAAATCCTTGAACAGCAGTATCTCTTCCATAAGGAGAGGTAGTTGTAACCATACCGGGAAGAGTAGTAGGAGCCATTTGTCCGCTTGTCATACCGTAAATACCATTATTAATAAAAACAACTACTATATTTTCGCCACGGTTAGCAGCGTGTATAGTTTCTGCAGTACCAATAGCAGCTAAGTCACCATCACCTTGATAAGAAAAAACATATTTGTCCGGCATAGTGCGTTTAATTGCAGTAGCAACTGCGCAAGCTCGACCGTGAGCAGCTTCCTGCATATCAATATTCATATAGTGATAAGCAAACACAGAACAACCGACAGGTGCAACACCAATTACATTATTTTGTATTCCCAATTCATCAACGACTTCCATAATAATTTTATGAGCAACTCCATGCCCGCAACCAGGGCAATAGTGAAGTTCTCTTTCGGTAAGGGTTTGTGGCTTTTGATATACGCAATATTCAGGTAAGCGAATATCTTCCAAACCAGTTTCATTTATCATATTTTCATTCATTATATACTCCTTATTTAATAAACGTTTTTTCAAAGTGTTCGAGTATTTCATCTGGCGATGGAATCACACCACCCATTCTACCGTAGAACTCAACTCTAGTTTTGCCTTCAACAGATAAACGGACATCTTCAACCATTTGCCCTGCATTCATTTCAACATCAAGAATACCTTTAATGCGGGGAGCTAATTCAGCGAATATCTTTTTAGGGAATGGGAAAAGGGTTTGTGGCCTAACTAAACCAATTTTATACCCTTTTTCTCTTCCAAGTTGCATAGCTTTTGAGCAAATTCTTGAGCCAAGCCCAAAACCAGTAAATATATATTCAGCATCTTCAATATTCGTAGTTTGGTAACGAACTTCTTCTTCCTCCATTTGTTTATATTTTGCCTGGATATGCAGGTTGATTTTTTCGAATAATTCAGATTCGATATGAAGAGAAGTAATAAATCTTCTTTCACCGTCTTTAGGTTTTCCTGTAGTTGCCCAAGGGAAATGTCGGTCAATACGCTCCATTTGTGGGAAAAGTTCAACTTTTTCCATCATTTGACCAATAGCACCGTCGGTAAGCAACATAACAGGATTTCTATATTTTTCAGCGAGTTCAAATCCGAGTTTAACGAAATCGACCATTTCCTGAACGCTATTAGGAGCAAGAACTAAAAGGTGATAATCGCCGTGTCCTCCGCCTTTTACAGATTGGAAATAATCGCCCTGAGCTGGCTGAATAGTGCCAAGTCCCGGGCCTCCACGATTAACATTTGCTAAAACGCAGGGAAGTTCTGCACCAGCTATATAAGAAATACCTTCCTGCATTAAGCTGATTCCTGGGCTTGAAGAAGTAGTCATTACTCTTTTGCCTGCACCAGCTGCACCATAAATCATATTAATTGCTGAAACTTCACTTTCAGCTTGTAAAACGACCATACCTGTCCGTTTTGTAGCATGTATTGCTAAATACTCAAGAACTTCAGATTGTGGAGTTATTGGATAACCGAAATAAGCATCGCAGCCAGCAAGAATCATAGCTTCGGCGAGAGCTTCATTTCCTTTCATTAATTTTTTTTGTCCCATTTCAAATATTCCTTGTTATTAATTACACTGCTTTCTTTTCAACTTTGCGATACACAGTAATTATCGCTTCAGGGCAAATAATTGCACAACTTGCACAACCGGTGCAGTTGTCATTAATCTTTACTGAATAGCGATACCCCTTCTTGTTGATTATCTCTGATAATCCTAATGTTTGTTCGGGGCATGCAACTATACATAATTCACATCCTTTACATTTTTCGATATCTATTACGATATCGCCATATACTTTTGCCATCTTTACCTCTATATGTTTTAATTGTATATTAAATTTATTATATTTTAATAATTCATTATAAATAAAAATATTAAGTTAAGAATAAAAAACAACATTTCAAAAAAAAAGATTAATTTTCTTTCTCTTTTCTTGATATAATTCCAATAAAAGCATAAGAAACTGCTATAATAAACACTCCATCACGCTGTAAAAACTGAGTTGTTGAAAAATCGGAAATCAATAATAATACTAATGAACATAACGAGCCAAGAGCTAATAATTTATAAAAATCATCCTTTAAAAGACGTGTATAATTCTCTGCTTTTATTATGAAATATATAAAAGAATAAAGAAATATTAATAGTACTGGTATTCCTAATCGATATGAAAAAAATAAATAACCATTATGAATAAAATCTGTCCTCTTTTCATATTTTAATATTGGTTCATGGAATGAGAATTCTTTTCCCATTCCACTTCCCCCAAGAGGATATTGTTGAATTTTTTGATATATTACTTTATATTCATCTAATCGCGCGCGAACTGATATATCTTTGGTGCCTTTTGTTGATGAAGTAAAACGTTGGCTTATGGCTGAAAATACAATTTCAGCATTTCCTTTAAAAATTAATGTTATCATTAAAAAAGTTACGACTATTAGTATCAATGAATATCTTGTCATCTTCAATTTTTGACTAATAGGAACATATAAAAATACTACGAACAAAAGGATTAAAGCCGCTACCCAAAATGTTCGTGCAAAAGTTGATATTAAAGCTCCGGAAGAAAGTATTACTATTGAAATTAATAAAATTTTATTCAGTAATTTCTTTTGATATAGCAAAAATATTGTTGCATAGCTTATTAATATTGCAAATAATGCCATATTTACTCTGATTGAATGAATCAACTGCCATGCATATTCTAAACCTTTCATCGTTACTTTATAGTACCCATAATATTGCATAAAAACAATACAAAGCGTAGAAAGTAAGAATAATATTAACAATGTAAGTATATGCTTTTTTTCGGTAAAATATTCACGTATGGGAAAGTAATACAAAATCATTGAAAGCAAAGTGAATTCACGCAGCCAATCTAAAAAATCTACATCATTTAAAAGTGAAATTATAAGATTGAATATTACGAAAATAAAGAATAAAAAAATTGACAGGTCTGCATAATTGTCAATTAATTTCTTTCTTTTTACCGCTAACTGCCAAAAAAGCCAAGTAAATAAAACACCATTATAAAATACAGCTATAATAACATCAACAGCAGAAATTCCTTTTTCGCTATCGCTAAAAAAAAGAAATGATGAAGCTGCTATTAAATATATCCAAAAACGCTGTAGTTTCTCCTGCATTAATCGTCCTGATTTGTATATCTTTTTTTGTATCGGTTGTTCATAGTTCGGAAATTTTCAAACAGAACTATTATAAAAATTATTAATGCAAGCGAGCCAATCGCTGAACCGGCGACAATTAACGAGCGTTTTGGAAGGTCTTTCTTTTCAGCCGGAATAGCATCGTCCAAAACAAATAAGGTTTGTTGATTCCTTATTTCATCTAAACGGGCTTCTTCAAGCATTGGAAGAAGTAATGCCTTTACCTTGGTAAATGTTTCGAGTTCAGTGTACATCCTTAAATACTCAATAGCAATTTTTGCTGATTCATCAAGAGCAAAATTTCCTGCAAAACCGGCGTTCTTTGTCATTGCCTGTAATTTATTTTCCATCTCATCAACAATATTTCGTTGCATTTTTGTATATGAATCGTTAGTTCCATATTTATTTGTTAGAACATCTAACATAATTTCCTGTTTGATTTTTTCTGCTTTTAAATCTGAAAAAGAATTACTTAGTGCTTTGGCTTGGTCTTCAGGAGAAAAAATTAAATATTTTTTTGAATACTTTTGCAGTGAATCTGCAATAACAGTAAACATAGAATCTGTCTGAGCCAATCTTTTTTCCAAGTGCATTCTGTTATTTCTTGCATCTCTGTTGAAAATATCTTTACCAACGCTGTTTGCAATGTCAATGTAAGCTTTAACCATAGCAGCAGCAGTATCAGGGTTCTTATCCCAGATTGTAATTGTATAATTACCCTCAGATTCATAAGTTATTTCAATATTGCTTTCAAGTTCCTTACGGGTATTGGTCATAATATATTCTTCAATTTCGTACCTTTTAGAAAGATTAAATAACTTTATTATGCTGTCTTTTACTGTTCTGCTTTCTAAAACCACAAGGAAACTATTCTGCTCGGCAGCACCACCAGAGCCACCCATTTTGGTCAGTCCAAAATCTTTTAAAGCAGAAGAAATATTGCCAATAGCTCCCTGCAATAATGAACCGCTTTGCTTGGGTGGTATTAAATTGCTTGATGAAGCATACCAGTTAGGCAGAAGCAGTGAAATAATTACAGAAGCTATTGTAGCTATAACAACGAATATTATTATTGTGATTTTATATTTATAAAGCAATCCGGTAAAATATACTGAATCGAATTCGGTTAATACTTTATCACCAATTTTTTCTTTAATTTTTTCTTGATTTTCCATTCTTTATTTTTCTATTGATAGTGGATTCTTTAAAAAAGGTGGTTTATTAAAATCATCATCTATTGGTTTTACCTCGCCATCTTCAAAAAGAAGGTCTGGTGTAATTATACTTGATGAAAGATATGCCCTTCCGCCGGAAACAAAGGTAGAAACTACTGCCGGTGCAAGATAATTTAGAACGTAAGTATTTTTTGATGTATTTATTATATCTTTAAAAGACTGTTGGGTAATCTGCTTTAACTCGCAACCACGAAGTAGTTTTTCTGTTCCATCTGGGTTTACTTTGTAAACCTCTACTAATGGGATTGTGTTCGGTTGCCTTCCAAAAGCAAAATCTCCAGCAGACAAACGATATATCCCAGTAAATAAAATATTTGTGTTCATTGCTTTTCTTACAATGATTCCATAAGGTAGTTCACGGTCTTTGCATAGTTTTAGCATTTTTTCTTTAAGTTCTTTTGAACTTAAACTATGCTTTTCGTCTGAAGTTACTTCAAGAACGCCAAACATTGGGGCGCCCATACGAAAATGTCCATTGCTCTTACGGACACGTTTGATTGGGGTGCGCGAAGATAATAAATTCTTTAAGTATCCATCTTTTACTAAATTCACATTTTGTGGTAAAACACCTTCATCATCTAAATAAAAACTTCCTGTTAATGTTATATTTCTATATTTATTTTGCAATGGTTTTGCATCAACAGATAAAAATTCCGGTAAAACTCTTCCACCAATTTTAGATTGAAATGC
>Ga0116156_10004293_pt1 | contig 12149 bp, 10 predicted proteins | sample AD_UKC045_MetaG_FD_89891 | JGI IMG/M metagenome (GOLD analysis project Ga0116156, IMG submission 89891) | Active sludge microbial communities of municipal wastewater-treating anaerobic digesters from USA - AD_UKC045_MetaG | ecosystem: Engineered > Bioreactor > Anaerobic > Digestate | place: USA... | reverse complement strand
TGATAAACCCTGAGAGGCAGGACACCAATGGAACCCACCTCAAATCCATATTCAGGAATAAGGTTGAGCCGCATCTTCGGAATTCCCGGATATTGATACTCGGCAAAAACATAGGAATATTCCTTCCTGACAGCCTTCTGCACCCTCTCTTCCGCGTAAATATCAATTGCATCACGGCTTCTGTAATTATAAGCCCTTACATCATCCATACCTGCAATATGATCCTTGTGTTCATGAGTAAGAAGTATCGCATCGAGTTTCTTTACATTTTCACGCAGCATCTGCTGCCTGAAATCAGGGCCGGCATCAATCACAATGCAGGTCTCGTCTTTCTCAACAAGTATCGATGTGCGCAGCCGTTTATCATGAATATCATCCGATGTACAAGTATCACATTCACAAGCAATGACCGGAACACCCTGGGAAGTTCCGGTTCCTAGAAATGTAATTTTCACAGGTAACGAATTTGAAGGCAAACCTATATTAAAATTCCCTAACAGGCAATAAGTCCTGTAAATTTGAAACAGACCGCTTTCCCGGATATCTTTTCTTACCCGATCAGTTTTCCTGCAGAGCCGGAAAGCCAGGAACATAACGGGATGAAAGCGGTCTGGGTAAAGCATCTCCATCCGTTGCATGAATGGAATGCTCAATTAATATCGGGCGCGGCAGTCATATCGGAAAGTTGTTCATTTCCAGGATTTCATTCCAATCGCTGGTTTTATCCATAGGTGTATTATACGAATACTTCAGAAAAATTACTGAATACCAGATAATTAAAGTCGTCTCAGGGAAACATCATGTCGGGAAGACAGATCCATCCGGGTACAATACAACTGAATGGAAGGTATTACCTGAAATGGCGCAACAGACGAAACCGGAATAAAATTATTTAAGCGGGTCATTACGTCATAATCCTTAAATTTACATTCCAAAAGCTCTGCTGTGCCAGGAAAAATATATATGATCCCGGTCACTCTGGGAAGTGATGATTACAGGTTACTCATACCTGACAAAGTAATCGGAATTACCAGATCCCTTAGGGTTTTCATTGTTGAGAACGTCAGGACCGCCAGAAGATTTCTGAGGCTGATCGACACTGAATTCCCGATCGGCGATACATTGTTCGTCGAACTTAATGAGCACACACCCGAACCGGATATTATCCGGTGCCTCGATCCTGTCATTGACGGCAGGGATGCCGGGCTCATGAGTGAGGCTGGTATGCCGGGAATAGCTGATCCCGGGGCCCGGGTGGTATCACTGGCTCATCAGAAAAAGATAAGGGTAATTCCCCTTTCAGGCCCATCAAGCATCACCATGGCTTTAATGGCGTCGGGACTGAATGGGCAGAATTTTGCGTTTCACGGTTATTTGCCGGTCAGGGATAAAGAAAGGATCGCAAAAATCCGTGAACTTGAAACAAAATCACGCAGCGGTCAGGCCCAAATCTTCATGGAGACACCTTACAGAAACCAGAAAATCCTGGAATCCCTGCTGGATGTTTGCAGCTCTGACAGGAAGCTTTGTATTGCAAGCGATATATCCCTGCATTCGGAAAGCATAAAAACAAAGACTATCGGTGAATGGAGGAAAAATATTCCGGACATTAAGAATCATCCCTCTATCTTTATTCTTCAGTAAAAGTTCCGGTCCTGATTTATCGATTCAATGGTCCTCCGGCAGTGTGAAATCATTAACAGACCAGAGTGTCGAGCTGCAGCTGCCGGAAACTATTTCAGGCTACAAATGAATAAAATACACATCTATTCAACTGAAAGCACCTTAACTTCATAAACAATTACGGCGCGCGGTGGGATTTTCCGCCCATCCCCTATCAGTCCGTGACCAAGAAACGGAGGGATAATAAATATGGCTTCTGCCCCAGGCCTCAGCATTTTAAGACCTTCATAAAGTCCCTGCTCGATGCCGGTTTTCCCAAGGACAATCTCTTTCGGCCCCGAATCATCTGATGAATAACATTTTGTACCATCCAGGAGGGAACATTCGTATGCGATCCTTACCTTTTTATTGTCAGATATCAGATTTCCCCTTCCCTCCTTTCTTAAAAAATACCAGAGACCCGTAGGGGATTCCTGCATACCGAGGCCTTTCCTTTCAATGTAATTTTCAATAATTTCCCTGTCTTTCTGGACGAAATAACGGTTCAGTTCCGTCATGTCGTTCTTTCCCGGCCCGCTCACAACTCTTTCTGCCTCGTTCCTGCCCCTGCAGGAGATGAGCAGGACTGACAGAAAAAAAGTGAAGATACAGATCCGGTAATATTTAAACGGTTGCATTTTTTATCAGGGCGGCATTGTCGTTCAGGATACGGAGGAAATAAGCGATAGTATTATCAAGATTCTCGTAATATTCTCCGCCGGAGGCATTCATGTGTCCGCCGCCGGAGAAATACTCTGAAGCAAATTTATTTACCGGGAAATTCCCTTTTGAGCGGAAGGAAATTTTCACGTGATTTTCCTTTTCAATGAAAAGAACAGAGAATACTATATCCCTGATTGAAAGAGGAAGATTCACAAATCCTTCAGTATCGCCCTTGACATGATTGAAGTCGGTCAGATCACGACGGGTAAGGTAGATATATGCCGTCTTTAATTCGGGAATGATCACCATGCGCTTATTCAGCGCAAGTCCCATGAGGCGCATACGGTCAGCCGAATAATTGTTGAAAACAACATTAATCATCTTCTCCCTGTTGATGCCGTTATCCAGAAGGTCAGCAACGATCCTGAAGGTCCTGCCCGTCAATGCACCATGATCAAAATTTCCCGTGTCGGAAATGATCCCGACATAAATGCATTCGGAAAATTTATTATCCGTATATGGTACCCCGTCCATCAGGGTAATCAGTTCATAAACCAGTTCGGTCGTAGCACATTTGGATGGGTCAGATATCGTGAGATCAGTAAAATCAGCCGGATCAAGATGATGGTCAATAATTACCTTTTTTGCCCCTGAGCTGATGACGTATTTTTCTGCCTCACCCAGCCTGCCCGGATGGCTGAAATCAGTCATAATAATCAGATCGGCCTGTTTGATCAGGGCTATACATTCAGCTCTCTGTCTTATGAATATCCTTATCTGGTCAGCTCCCGGCATCCATTTCAGAAACTCCTGAAGATTATTTGGAGAGATCATGTCAACATGCCTGCCTTTTGATGTAAGATAGTGGAACAATGCAAGCTGTGAGCCAATTGCATCTCCGTCAGGATTAATGTGGCAGATAATAAGTATGTTGTCAGACGATGCAATCAGTTTCGATAATTCTTTTGTATATTTGGCCGGATCAATCACTTTTTCCATTTTTTTGACAAGTTGTCAAAGATAGGAAATTTCCTTATGACAGTTGACTTGAAAGACTCTATAAATAACAGCAATGAACGGCGAAATCACATTCTCAATAATTAAACCCGATGCATTCGGCAGCGGAAACACGGGCCCGATCCTGGCAATGATTCATGAAGCAGGCTTTGAAATAGTTGCACTTAAGCTTCTGAGGATGACCAGGGAGCAGGCCAAGAGCTTCTATGCCATACATAAGGACAGGCCATTTTATAACGATCTTGTGGAATTCATGATAAGCGGACCTGTGATTGTCATGATACTCAGGCAGGAAAATGCGGTTGATAAATTCAGGAAGCTGATCGGAGCAACAGATCCGGCAAAAGCTGAGCCGGGAACCGTCAGGAAAAGATTTGCATCCTCAGTGCAGATGAATGCAGTTCATGGCTCAGACAGTGATGAAAATGCCCTCCGTGAATCCAACTTCTTCTTTTCGGAAGCCGAAAGATGCCTTTAAATTCACGGGCTCCGTTCTGTCCTGTACTTCCGTTCATATATTTTTCCAAAACATTCCGGGAAAACGATTGTTATTTTAATGTCAAGATTCCTGATTTGATCATTTTATTATGGTGCCTGATAATAATCCATCCGTTACAGAAATTAAAAAGCTTGAAAAATATTCTTCGGCATTTACACTCTCCGATATGGAGATTTTTATTTTTCCGGAACTCTTTTTTCCGCTTGTAATCGCCAATATCATGTCGCCGGTTATCTGGAAATGGAGGGATGATCCATGGTTCAGCAATATTGAATCAAAAAGTTTCAATTACAAGGTGAACCGGATAAAACAGTTTATTATTGACAATTATGTTTTCAATCTCGATCTGTCAACCTGGGGACTCACTACAAAAACCAGGGAAATGTCCCGGTTCAGTGATTTCTTTGACCTTGAGATCATGAAACAATCAAATGCACTATTCGGATACGAGGGGGATAAGTATTATTTCGATATTGATATCAGGAAGCACTTCGGGCTGGATAAATATGATTCGGAAGTAATTCCGTACTGGAAGACCGAAACGGTGGAAGCAATGACCGCATTCAGGTACAAGGACGGGTTTACCACCGGAGCGGGGGAATGTGTTTCACTATCGTCGCTTTATGCGGCAGCATTGTTTATTGTCGGCAGGATCCCGCTGGAAAAAATATTCCTTATAGCAACTCCCCTGCATTCTCAGAATTTCGTCACTGAAAAGGAAGGGCTTATCACAAACAACAGGAGAATTGTTACAAAGAACATGTGGTTTAACGGGACCTCATTGTCACAGAAAGCCAGACGTGCCCTGGAAAATGAAAAAATCACAATGGTCACCCATATAACAGGATTCATTCACATTATTTACAATGAGGCGACAATAAGCAGAAAAGATTACGAAACTTTCAGCACAAAACTTAAAAGTTTCCTTCGCACTGAGCTGACTGACACAATATTCATTAATTTCCTTCGGTTCAAGCCCAGGTACAAATCTCTTTTCCAGTATTATTGCGACTGTTCAGGGAAGCACTTATACATAAGTCTTGAAAAGATGTTCGAATATGAACACACAAGCAAACACAATTTAACAAAAGAAACACGTGAGCAGCTTGTAAATGAGATAGAAGGCGATGAATTTCATCTGAGTCCCATAAACGGAAAAATTCTCCTGAACAATGTGGAAAAAATCTTCCAGGAGAACAAGAGCATAAGCATTGATGAATTCATTAAGGAATTTGAGAAGCTGGCCGGCTCAGTGCCCAGTTCGCTGCTTGACGAAATGTTTTCAGACCTCAGGGTTTTTATTGTTACCGATCCGAGGCTGCCCGATCCGGCCAAGTCATTCAGAAAAAGCCTCGAACCAGAGATTGGAATTGATGACACACGCGAAAGCATCTTAAAAAAGATCAATGATATGGCAGGCATTTCGGAAACAGCGCTGCTTTCGCTTTATGTTTACCGGCAGATGGACATGATTGACTGGGTACCGTTCATCAAGGCAGCCATTGAAAGAAACCCGGTATGTTTCAAGGATCTTGAGGAGAAGGACTTGAATGAGGTTTACGGGATTCTCATGGATCTTGAAAATGAATCAATATATGATGAAAAAAGGCTTGCCCTTCCCGATGAAGTCTGGAATTTCCAGAGGGGCGACGGCATTGAAAAAGCTCTTCTGCTTGCAGATCTCATTGTTCACAGGGACGGAAGCAATCAGATTACACTGGAGATCAATGGCAGTGATGTCACCCTTGAACACATGGGAACAAATTACAGTTTCATTTCGGGTAAAGCCCTGGTAAAGTCAGTAAAAATACAGGGAAACAGCTATTCAGCAGAATGAATATGCAGTATTCCTCATTCCCGATGATTACCTAGTTTTTCAGCTCAAACTTTCCTTTCAGTCTGATATCGGCTGAGGAGCTGCCAGCCATGACCTCGAATATTCCGGGTTCGGTAACAAACTCCATGTTCCTGTTATACAAAGCCAGGTCATCATGGGTAAGCCTGAATTCAACTGTCTTTTTTTCACCCGGTGCAAGGCTTATCTTCTCGAATCCCTTCAGTTCCTTCACAGGTACTGTAACAGATGCATGCCTGTCCCTGACATACAGCTGCACCGTTTCCCTGCCCGCCCTCTTGCCGGTGTTTTCCACATCCAGGCTCACTTTCACTTCACCAAAGATCCCGGTAACTTCAGGGTTAATTTTCAGGTTGCTGTACATGAATGTAGTATAGCTCAATCCAAATCCGAATTCCCATAATGGTGTTGCAGGCATGTCGGCATAGGCTTTTCCCCATCCTTTTTCCATCCAGTAAAGCTTTTCGGGCATATAATTGTAATAGAAGGGTATCTGCCCGACATGCCTGGGTATGGTGACCGCCAGTTTACCGCTGGGATTGCAGTCGCCGAAAATGATCTCTGCAACAGCTGTCCCACCCGCTTCACCGGGGATCCAGGCCTCAATAATGGCCGGGATGTTTTCCGCTGCCCAGCGGACGGAAAGCGGCCTGCCGTTAATGAGTACCAGTACAACCGGAGTTCCGGATGAGTGCACGGCTCTCAGAAGATCTTCCTGCAGCCCTGTCAGATCGAGGCTGGCCACATCATATCCCTCCCCTGAGGTACCGGTCTTGTCAGGGGCCTGCCATTCATTTTCTCCCAGAACAACAACAGCCAGGTCGGCACCGGAGGCAGCTCTGCGGGCCCGTGCCAGTTCATTCACTTTATTACCGGTAACATCACATCCTTTTACATACTCGACAACAGTTCCGGGAGACACCATTGATCTTATTCCGTCTAGTACCGTTGTTATCTCCTGGAGAATAACATGTGCCGCGTAATCACCAAGCTGATTTCTTTCATTGTCGGCATTGGGTCCGATGACCGCTACTTTCCTGATATTCTTTCTGACAGGCAGAAGGTTTTTCTCATTCTTCAGGAGAACAATTCCTTCCCGGGCAGCATCAAGGGCAAGTTCACGGCTTTCTTTGGTATGGGTAACATCCAAAGCCCTTTGAGGATCAACATAAGGTTTGTCGAATAACCCAAGCCTGAACTTAAGTTCAAGTACCCGTCTTACAGATCTGTCAATCAGCTCCATTGACACTCTCCCTTCCTTAACGGCGTCGATCAGCGGTTTAAGATAACCGTCTTCGAATGAAATTCCAACGTCAAGTCCCGCCCTGAGCGCTAGTTCACCGGCCTGCTGATCGTTCTCGGCAACACCCGTGTACAACAGTGTGTTAAGTCCGCCTCCTTCGCTCAGTACCAATCCTTTAAACCCTAGCTCATTTCTGAGTATCTTTGTCAGCAGGAATTCAGATGCATGGGTCGGGATCCCGTCAACTGCCGGGTAAGTGGCCATCACTCCAAGAGCTCCGGCTTTTTTTACCCCGGCGATCCATGGAGGAAGAAAAACTTCCCGCAACTGCCTTTCCGAAATCTCCATCGCTCCTCTTTCCATTCCGCTGTTTGGCTGACTCTGGCCCGGATAATGACACAGGCCGGCCACGACCTTGTCATTTGCGCTTACATCTGTTCCCTGCACTGCATTGACTATTGTCTCGGCCATACGTGAACAGAAAAACGGATCTTCACTGAATCCTTCCTGATTCCGGCCAAGCCTTGGATCCCTGTTGGGTTCAACAACCAGGGTGAACAACTGGTGAATCCCCACAGACCTTGCCTCACAGGCTGCTACCGTATACATCCTGCTGACCAGATCCATGTTCCAGGTACTGCCAATTGCCAGTCCCTCAGGAAAGATGGTTCCTCCCGAACACATCAGCCCGTGTGTTCCCTCTTCTGTCTGCAGGAGCGGAATGCCAAGCCGTGTTTTTTCAACCGCTATCTTCTGAAGCTCATTGAAGAAATTTGCCTGCTGAAGTGTGCCTTCATGCAATATCGTGTTCGCCAGGGTGAAAAAACCTCCTATGGGACCGAGATAGTCCTGAAAAGTACCCTCAGCAAGCGTTTTACAGTTAACGGTCCGGGATTCAATATCATTTCCCAGAGCAGATTCATATACACAAGGCATATTTAACTGCCCGATCTTCTCCGCGAGTGTCATGCGGGAAAGAAGATCCTCCACCCTCAGCATGACAGGCACTGAAGGATTTTTATACGGCGCTGCTCCGGGGGAAGCTTCATTTAACTGGGAAACAGCCGGAAAACCAAAGAGCATCAATATCAAAGCCATGAAAAGACTTGTTGCATGTTTCTGGAACGGTTTTTTCATTTCAGTATAAGGTTAGTTTGATATAAACATACATAAAATCATTTGATTAAAAACAGGAAAACAGCAGTAATGGTCAATTAATAAAAACGAAATCCAATATTGCGGGAGCTCTCATGTCGCAGCAAGTTTATGATAAAAACAACTTCAGGAATAATGTGACATAAAATTCATTGTATTTTTAATTTTTCACACATACTTCATACATGAAAACCCTGATACCTGAGAAGCTGCTGGAGGTACTGAAGCATGAGGGGGTTGTAGCCATTGCAATGCTTGACGATAACGGCATCCATATGGTAAATACATGGAACAGTTACCTGAAGGTTACCACCGGCGGAAAAATTATCGGTCCGGCCGGCGGCATGAGAACTACAGAAGCTATTGTCCGAAAAAACAATAAGATCGTAATGACCCTCGGAAGCAGGGAGGTTCAGGGATTCCATTCCAAGGGGACAGGATTCCTCATCCACGGTACACTGGCTTTTATCTCGGAAGGCGATGAATACAACGAATTGAAGCAAAGGTTTCCATGGGCCAGGGCCATGTTCGAAATACAGCCCGATACGATTACCCAGACCCTATAGACCTTGCAAAATGAAAAGAGGCATCGGTTTTTCCCGACAAGATCAATGATCCCGATATAACCAATCAAATAATTTCAAAGGAAACAATGGAACTTAAAGAAGCAATCCTTAACAGGAGGACAGTGCGCAGATTCAACTCCAAAGCTATATCAGACGAAACGTTGCTGGATATTCTTGAAGCCGGTACCTGGGCGCCATCGCATGGGAACAATCAGCCATGGGAATTCATCCTTGCAGGCCCGGAAACGCGTGGCAAACTGGCAGTGGCATACAGGAAGGCCATGGAGTCAGGGCCGTTGCTTAATCCCGACTTACCTGAAGAGCGCAAGCAGGTTATCCGCAATTTCTCCATGAACTTCGGCGATGCACCGGTTATACTGGCAGTAACCTGTGCTCCCGCACTTACCGATCTCGACAGATATGACTTTCCGATGTCGGCTGCAGCTGCTATCCAGAACATTCTCCTTGCTGCATGGGAAAAACAGATAGCCGGCGTATGGCTCTCATTCGGAAGCACACCTCAGGCCCGGTCATTATTCGGGATCCCGGAAGAGGGAAAAATCGCAGGGATCCTGGCTCTCGGATATCCCGAAGTGATACCTCCCGCCCAGCCCCGGATAAGCGCAATTAACAAACTCAGCAAATTGCCCTGAAGCCAGGAATCAAAACAATCCGCATACTGTTAATTAATTAACAGTGCTTCAGGGCCCGGCCGGTATTTGCAGTGATAGAAAACGTAACGGCCAAACGTTCCGATGAGAAATGATTAACTTATTCCTGACTGTATTTAACAAGGCGCAAATGCTTATTGATTATTCCGGGAACAAATTCAATTCTGTGGGTTACATAGATCAGGGTGTTGAGTTCTCCGCTGCAAACATTGTCCACCAGGCAGTTGACAGTCTGTGCCGCAGTCCGGTCAAGACCCTGGCAGGGTTCATCGAGGATAACCACAGGGGGAAGTTTTACCAGCGCCCGGCAAACCAGTGCAAGACGGCACTGACTGAATGAAAGGCGATACATAGGCACCATCCTCAAAGCCGACAAACCGGCTGCCTCAATCAATCCGTCGGCTTGCCGGTAATGTTCCGGTGTAAGATCATTCCTAACCAGAAGATGGTTGCTGTATCCGGTTAAAACTGATTCATGAAGCGTCAGATGACGCGGAAAAAAATTCTGGAGTTCCGATGAGAAGTATCCAATGGGTTCCTTAATTTCCCATATGGTTTCCCCCGTTCCCCTCTTTCTGTCAAAAAGAACGAGATCATAGGCATAAGCCATGGGATTATCAGCATAGATAAGACTCATCAGCGTAGTTTTTCCCGATCCGTTGGGGCCTGAAAGCAACCATTTTTCACCCCTTCTGATTCTCCATGAGAAATTTTCCTGGACAATGTTGCTGCCATACCTGATGGTAATATTTTTCATTTCAGCCATTGTCATAAACGCACGATTGAAATTGTCAGGAACATATCTTTTCAGTCCGGGCGGCTTATAAGGCTGCGGAGAATCAGCGTTCCGCAAATTAAAAAGCTCCGCCTCCCCCGCATATCCAACCCGCTGATTCCGGAGATATAAAACGTGACTTACAAAGTCTGGCGGACTGGTATCTGTACCAGTTACCAGGACAGCTGCCTTCTTTTTAACCAGGGAATGAAGGGTATCCGTAACAAGTTGCTTACCTTCAGGATCCAGGCCTTCGTAAGGATCATCGATGCAAATAACCTTTTTGCCGCTCAGCCATAACATTAACAGCAAGATTCTCCGTCCTTCTCCTGTCGACAATGAAACAATGCGTCTGTCAAGCAGCGAACCAAAACCAAATTCATGAGCGGCTGAACAAATATCTTCTTTTGAAAACCCTGTTTTCTCATGAATCAAGTCCAAAACCCCGGGAGTCTCTTCAACTCCCGGGGAAAAATAGCGTTGCTGGTAAAAACTGGCCGAACCGGTAAACCATTGATACAATGAAAAGTCCCTCCTGACAATGGCAACCGATGAATAGAATTCCGAAACGGTAACATTTTCCGGCAGGATCATTTCACCCCCGGCCAGCCGCTGCTTCCCGGCAATGATCTCGAGTAAGGTGGTTTTTCCAGTTCCGTTGGCCCCGCAAACCCACCAGCTTTCACCGCGGTGCACATCAAAGCTCAGATCGCCTGCAAGGAGCTTTCCGTTGCACATGATTACCGCTCTCTGAAATGAAAAAACCAGATCAGCCGACTTCATTAACTATAGAACATCTTTTTCACGTTAACAAACAAGAATCTACGGAAAGAAAGGGATTTAATTACCGGAATACCCTGATTACCGGCCCTGTATTCTCATATGCATCAGTTCTGCTTCTGCATCATCATATCCCTGAGTGACTTGTACGGGATTCCCGGCTTCCACTCCGGGAAGTCATCAGTGTTGCTGAGATCATAGCCAATCTCAAAATATACACGTGTATCTTCAATCATCCCGCTGAAATCCCATTTGTCTGGCTCGTAATTATCAGAAGGCTTGTGATAATTATCCATGGTCCATTTTTCGTTCTGGGCCAGTCCCCATTCCCTGCCATGCTCAACATTGTCGACCCCCGACGAAAGGTTCAATGAAGGAATTCCCACCTTTGCAAAACTAAAATGATCGGATCGGAAATAACTGCCTTTCTCAGGGGTGGGATCAGGAGTAGCATAACGGCCATATTTTCCCAGGACTGCAATTGCATAATCGTCCAGTCCACTGAAGCCGTAACCGGTAATATTCATGTCCTTCGTCCTTCCAAAGATGTTCAGGCCGTCAATGTTTATCACCCCGATCGTTTTCCCAGGAGGGAAAAGCGGGTTTCTTGCATAGTAATCACTTCCGAGCAATCCCTGTTCCTCGCAGGTAACCGAGAGGAACAGAACTGACCGGTCCTGCACCGGGTGAAGCAATGTGAATGCCTTTGCCATCACCAGCAGAGATGCTGTTCCGGTTGCGTTGTCAACCGCACCGTTCAGTATGGAATCGCCCTTAAAAGCGTTGTTTACACCAAAATGATCCCAGTGAGCAGTGTAGATGATGTATTCATCCGGCCTCCTGCTGCCCGGCCAGACGGCAGCGACATTGTTTGACCGGGTATATTCAGTCCTGTTTCTCAGCTCCAGGGATAGTTTCAGTTTCATATCAACAGGCTTGAAGCCCCTGGTGGATGCGGATTTTGTCAAACGGTCAAAATCAAGGCCGGCAGATCCGAATATTTTCCTTGCCGATTCATTTGTGATCCAGCCTTTGAACTGCAGGCCGGATGAAGCCAATTCATCATCTTCGAGGCAGAATTCAGGGCCACTCCAGCTGTTCTGAACCACACCCCAGGGGTAAGCGGCGGCACCTGTTTCGTGGATGATAATTACTGCTTCGGCTCCCTGCCGCGCAGCTTCCTCGTATTTATATGTCCAGCGTCCATAATATGTCATCGCCCTGCCGTTGAAAAGACTGCTGTCGGAAGTGACATATCCCGGA
>Ga0116156_10004283_pt1 | contig 12166 bp, 9 predicted proteins | sample AD_UKC045_MetaG_FD_89891 | JGI IMG/M metagenome (GOLD analysis project Ga0116156, IMG submission 89891) | Active sludge microbial communities of municipal wastewater-treating anaerobic digesters from USA - AD_UKC045_MetaG | ecosystem: Engineered > Bioreactor > Anaerobic > Digestate | place: USA... | reverse complement strand
GTCGCCGCGGGGTCATCCGGGTCGTTCGGCGGGGGTGCCTCGACTGCTGGCATGCCCCTTGACCGTATTAACGTAAGGCGTTATTATGCAGCTGGATGATCCAGACATTTGCGGACAAAGAGACCGAGCGACTGTTCAACCGGGAGCCGGTCAACAGGTTCCCGCCGCCGGTGCAACGTTCGGCGTTGCGTAAGTTGCTGATTCTCGATGCTGCGGAATCGCTGGACGACTTGCGGAATCCTCCGGGGAACCGGCTCGAAAAGTTGCACGGTGACCGGGAGGGGCAATACAGCATTCGGATCAACGATCAGTGGCGCGTTTGTTTCCGTTGGGACGGGGGCGACGCCTACGAAGTTGAAGTCAAGGACTACCATTAGGGGGCACCCATGCCACGGCGAAAACTCGCCCCGATCCATCCAGGGGAAATCCTTCTCGAAGAATTCCTGGTTCCGTTGGGGATCAGCCAGTATCGGCTGGCGAAGGACATCAGCGTTCCGCCGCGTCGGATCAACGAGATCGTTCGAGGCCAACGCGCGATTACGGCGGACACCGCGCTTCGACTAGCACGTTTCTTTAGAACAACGGAGAGATTCTGGCTGAATCTTCAGACACGTCACGATCTGGAAGTGGAAAAGGACCGGCTGGGGGACCGACTCGATCGGGAAGTGGCAGCGATGGCGGTAGCGGATTGACAGCTTCCGCCGGTGCTGCTTGGCTTCGTCCCGGTTCCCGTCCGCTTCTCTTCCGGGCTGGGCTTGGTTAATTCTCGGGCCGCACAGTTCCCATTCGGCGCGGTGGAGTCAGTGGGTGTCCGATACTCGTGGATACTCGTGATGATACTCGTGTCATCAGGGTCTCCTTCGTTTTGTACGGAAATGAGAAATCGGGCTCGGTTCGCGGCAAACTGCAGCTATAATTCGACGGTAAACGGTCTTGCCGCGTCACCTCGGCCTTATCATCTTGAAACAGATGTTCGATGATCGCTGTTTTTTGCCACTGATTGTCGGCATCTGCCTGGCTGCGTGCGGCTGCCAGAGCGAAGCGCCGGCCTCGGCGACGAGTCTGACGAACGTCGCGTCGCCGCAGAACCTCCGGCGGGAAGCCGCCGAGTCTGGCGAGCAAACCAAATCGGGCGTCCTGCCCGGCCACGGCGGCAGGCAGATGGCGGGAAATAAGGCCGAAAACAGCCTTCGGCCCGCTCCGGCAGCGTCGGACGACGGTCGAGCGATCCCCATTACGTTCGACGACTTACAGTTGGAGATGAAAGAGGACTCCGTCTTCGATCCGGCCTTGTTGACAGCGCGCGTCAAGCAACTGGACGGCCGGCGGGTCCGCATTCGCGGCTTTATTTTTCCTGCGATCTTCCAGCAAACCGGCATCACACGGTTTCCGCTGGTCAAGAACACGCAGTGCAAGTTCGGTCCCGGCGGCCTGGCACACCACATCATCCTGGTGGATCTGCAGCAAGGGTTGAGCACTTCCTTCACGGTGCGGCCCATCGCGGTCGAGGGGCGGCTGACGGTCCGCCCGTTCGACGGCCCCGACGGCATGACCTGGACGGTCTACCATCTGGCCGGCGATCGGGTAAACTGATCTCGACCATGTTTGAAGTCTTCGATCACACGGCTGATATCGGCCTGAGGATTCGGGCGGAGGATCGCTCGGCGCTGTTCGCCGAGGCGGCGCGGGCCCTGTTTTCGCTGCTGGTGTTGAACCTGGACGCCGTGCGGACGATCGAACAACGGCGTTACGAGATCGCGGGCGAGCAGGACGATTATCTCTTGTTTGACTGGCTCAGCGAGCTGCTGTACACGTTCGAGACGGAGCATTTGTTGTTGTCGCAGTTCGCGGTGGAACTGGGCCCCACGGGCCTGCGGGCGACGTGCCGCGGCGAAGCGATAGACCGGGCGCGGCACGAGATGGATCACGAGATCAAGGCGATCACTTATCATGGCCTCAAGGTGGAACCGGACGGCAACGGCTGGATGGCCGAAATGGTTCTGGACATCTAAGCGGTTGTGCCTGAAAGAGCTGCGCGAGATCCTCCGCGACCGGCGGACCATCGTCACGCTGGTGCTGATGCCGTTGCTGGTTTACCCGCTGCTCAGCCTCGGCTTCCAGCGTCTGCTGCTGACGTCGCTGGGCGCCGGCGGAGAGGTGACCTGCGTGGTTGCGATAAGTCCGGAAGCGGAAGTCCCGCGCGTCCAGCGATTCTTGGCGGTCGGCCACGAATTGCTCCGGCAGAGGCAGCCGCCGACGCCCCCGGCCAAGAAGCCGTCTGCCGCCGGAAGCAGTGGGGAGTTGCCGGCGCGATCACCGGAACCCCGTATCCAGTGGGCCGCCGGTACGAACCTCGAACAGCAGATCGCGTCAGGCTCGGTCGATCTGGCGATCCTGGTCAAGCAGGCAGCTCTCCCGAACGTGCCAGGCAGTCAAGCCCGGCCGCTGAGCTGTGAACTGATCTCCCGCGAGGGATCGTCCGTCAGCCGGGCGGCGTTGGATTACGTCCAGGAGCGATTGCGCGCGGTCAACGACCGCTACGTCCAGGAGCAACTGCGAGTCCTGGGGCATGGCCTGCGCTATCCCACCCAGGTCACCAGCAGGAGCGTGCGCGGCACGGGCGCGGCCTTGTCGCTGACGACCCTGATCCCCTTGGTGTTGATCCTCATGACGATCACCGGCGCCGTCTATCCCGCGATCGACTTGACGGCCGGCGAGCGCGAGCGGGGCACGTTGGAGGCGTTGATGGCGGCTCCGGTCCCGCGGTTGCAGTTGCTGGCCGCCAAGTACGTGGCGGTCGTCACCGTCGCGCTGCTGACGGCCACCGCCAATTTGCTGGCCATGACCATCACGCTGGTCACGACGGGGCTGGGGAAAACGCTGTTCGGCGAGTCCGGGTTGTCGCCGTTGGTGTTGGTCGAGGTGCTGGCACTGTTGATCTTGTTTGCCGGTTTCTTCTCCGCGGTCCTGCTGGCGCTGACCAGTTTCGCCCGCAGTTTCAAGGAGGCGCAAGCCTACTTGATCCCCGTCATGTTGTTGTCCCTTGCGCCGGGGCTGATCAGCCTGATGCCGGGCGTGGAATTCAACGGGCTGCTGGCGGTGACGCCGCTGGTCAACATCGTGCTCTTGGCGCGCGACCTGTTCGACGGCTCCGTGGATCCCACGTTGGCCACCGTGGCCGTGCTGACCACGGCGTTGTACGCGCTGGCCGCCATCGGCGTGGCGGCTCGCGTGTTCGGCACGGACGCCCTGCTGTACGGCAGCGAGGCCGCCTGGTCGGACCTGTTTCGGCGGCCCCCCGGCGCGGCGCTGGTGCCGAGCGTCTCGGGCGCGGTGCTGTGCCTGGCTTTGCTCTTTCCCAGTTATTTCCTCGTGGCCGGCGCGTTGGCCCAGGTCCCTTACGATTCGCCTTCGACGCTGCTGGTTCTGAACGGGATCGCGACCGCCGTGTTGTTCGGCGGCTTTCCCCTGGCGGCTTCGATCGTGCAGCGTTTGCCGTTGCGGCAGACGTTTCGCTTGCACGCCGCGCGGCCGCTGACGCTGCTGGGAGCCGTGCTGCTGGGTCTCAGTCTGTGGCCGCTGGCGCACGAGATCTATCTGCTGAACGAGGTCATCGGACTGGCGACGCTCAGCCGCGAGCGCATCGAGTTCGCGCATCAGCTGTTGGCCAGCTGGAGCGAGGTGCCGGTGTGGGTGATCCTGGCCGCGCTGGCGGCGGCTCCGGCCGTGTGCGAGGAGCTGTTGTTTCGCGGCTATCTGCTGCGAGCCCTGCTGGCCGCCGCCTCGGAACGCAATTCCATTGTGATCTCGGCGGTGCTGTTCGGCGCGTTTCACGTCCTGGCCACCGACGCGCTGGCCACCGAACGGCTTCTCCCCAGCACGTTCCTGGGGTTGATCCTGGGCTGGGTGGCGTGGCGCACGGCCAGCGTCGTGCCCGGCATGCTGCTGCACGCCTGCCACAACGGCTTGTTGTTGCTGCTGGCCTACTACCGCGAGGAACTGGCGGCGCGCGGCTGGGGTCTGCAGGAGCAAGCTCACATGCCGATCACCTGGCTGGTCGCCGCCGGCGCGGGCATGGTCATCGGCTTGTCGCTGGTCTGGACGGGAGCCCGCGGCGGGGCGCCGAGCGAGGAAGTGAGTCGAGAGGGCGAGAAGTTGAGAAGTTGACAGGACGAAGAGTCATGCCGCAGGCGGTTTGGATCGCCGCCTTTCGCTCCGCGAAAGAGCGTTCTTTCGCGGAGCGAAAGACGACAATGAGCGGACATTTCAAACCGGCTGCGGCACGCGTGCTTCGTTCTCAGCGCCGAAACATGGGCCTGGTCTGCGGCTCGAGGTCGTCCACATGGGCACTCGGCACCGCGTCCGGTGCGTCACTTTCGAGGCGCGTCTCCCTGGAGGGTGTGGCCACCGCTGCGGCCGCGTCGACAACCGGCGCGGCGCGGAGTTCCGTCACGGAGGACGCCAGGGGCAGGGCGGGATCGCCTCGGCGCAGCACCGCCCGCTGGTAGGCCAGTTCAACGTGCCTGGCAAAGGACTCCCGCACGCCGGGCTCCACGTTTTGCAGGTGGGACGCCAGACGCTGCATGCCGGGGCCGTTCAACTCGGCGGATTTGGACACCTGGCCGACGAATCTGACGGACTCGGTAAAATTGAAATCCACCGCCTTGGCGACTGCGGGGTAGAGCGTCTTGACGATGATCTCCGCGCCCAGGTTGTCCAGTTTGGCAAAGACGTCCAGCGTGTCGCAGACGCTCGGTTTGCCGTCTTGCTGGCTGTAGCTGGACCGCAGCAGCAGCACGCAGTTGCCGGTCACGGGTTTCTGCAGCAGCGGCCCGTCGTACGAACCCTCCGCGTAGAAAACATGGATCTCCGGCGTCCCGTACACGAGTTCCGCGCGGCTGACGGTTCCCGCACCGTCGAGCGCGTCAAAGGTCAGCGGTCCGGTGCGTTGCACCTTGACTTTGGTGATGCCCATCAGCTGCCAGATGTTGACGACCACTTCCGGGTAGCGCACGAGGAACACGTGCAGATCCGGGTCGCAATCGACGGTCTGAGCGGGTAAGCGGCGGTAAATTGTGGGCCTGGAGACAACGTTCAGCAATTTGGCCTGGACGGCCTCATTCATCTCGTTCAACGGAATCGCCCGCACGGCCTCATCGCGGAGCTGTCTGTTGAAGATGATTTGGGGCGACTGTTGCGCGCACACGCCGGCGGCCGCTAGCATGACCGCCAAGCACGCCGCAACGGCCCGGCGGCCGAGGCCGGCGGCGGGAACACCTGGAACACGAAGCTGCCGCGGAATGGAGCGTACAATCGCGGCCGCCGCAGCGCACAGGGCGACCGGACGCAGGTCGAAAGCCATATTCCCCCCTTGAACCGGCACGATGATGGCGAGAGCACAGGATGTGCCGGTTCCCAAGAGTATTCGGCTGGCAACGATGTTGACGGTCAGGGAAAATCGACAGGACCTTGCGGATTTTCCGGTCTAGGCGAGGGACCGCGTGCGGGATGCCTCGCTCAGAAGTCCGCTCGTTTCCAGCAGCTGGGCTCTTCCTTACTTCTTGCCCGACTGTTCCACCTTCGCTTCAACAAAGTTGCGGCTGGAGAGTCCAGCGGACTCTGCCGATTTGTATGAAAGCAGCCGGACTGCCGGGAGGCGCTGATTTTGCAGATCTAGGCAGGCTACGCAAAAAAACGTCTGGCACTGTTTTGATAATTCTGTGCAATCTCGGAAAGCTGGTGAGTATGTACGAAGCGTTCTTTCAACTGAACTCTCGACCGTTTCCTTCGACACCACGCATCGACCGGTACTTCCCCGCTTCGACGATCGAGAATTCCCGTCAGACGCTGGCGCGGTGCATCGAACGCGCCGAGGGGCCAGGACTGCTGGTGGGCGGCCCGGGCACCGGAAAATCACTGGCGTGCTCGTTGCTCGCCGAGCAATTCCGCGACCGGTTCCATGTGGTCAAGCTGGACCATGCCCGGTTCTGCACTCGGCGCGCGCTGCTGCAAGCGGTGATGTTCGAGTTGAATTTGCCGTATCGCGGCTTGGACGAAGGCGAACTGCGGTTGGCGATGATCGAATTCGCAAAATCGCCCGATGCGGGGCGGGCCGGCTTGCTGTTGATCATCGACGAAGCGCAAACGCTGCCGGTGCGTTTGATTGAAGAGGTCCGGATGATCACCAACGTGGTGGTGGGGGGCGAATCGCGATTGCGGCTCGTGTTGTCAGGCAATTCGTCTCTGGAAGAGCGGCTCTCCAGCCCCAAGCTGGAGTCGCTCAGCCAGCGCATCGCGGCTCGCTGCTACCTGCAGCCGTTGAATTACGACGAAACGGCGGCCTACACCCGCGCACAATTGTCCGCGGCCGGCGGCGACCCGGACCGTATCATGACCGGCGACATCTGGTCGGCCGTGTATCATGCGACCGGTGGCATTCCCCGCCTGATCAATCAGGTTTGCGACCATGCGCTGATGTTGGCCGCCGTCGCTCGCCGTCCGGCCTTGGATGCCGCCGTCATCGAGGAGGCCTGGGCCGACTTGCAGCAACTGCCCTTGCCTTGGCCTGCCAAAACCAGCCCGAAACAGGCTGCTGAAACCGTCGTCGAGTTCGGTGCGTTAGCAACCGGCGAGGACGACGATGCGCGGTGCGAAGGTGGTGTGCCGGAAACGGATCTGCCGGAACGCGAGCTGCTGGAGAGTGGTTCGCCGGAAACGGATCTGCCGGAACGCGAGCTGCTGGAGAGCGGTTCGCCGGAAACAGATCTGCCGGAGCGCGAGTTGCCGCAGCGCGAGCCGCCGGAGCCAACCGCCGCAACGCGTCCGGAAATCATCGATCTGACCAGTCAACTGGAACAGATCGAGCTGCACGTCGCCGAGTGGGACAGCCCGGAGATCACGACCGCGGATGACGTTGCGCCGGACGCCGAGCCGGCAACCCTGGTGCCGTCCGCCGGCCAGACGGACGCGGTTCGGGCGGAAAACCCCTTCGGTGACTGTTTTGAGGAGGAAGAGACGATCCTGGATCATTACGCACTGCTGGAGGCCAAGTCGAGGCTGTTGGGGAAGGGGCCGCTGAGCCCTCTGGAACATGAATTCACGGCGGCGGTCCAGACGATCTTCCAGCCATTGACGGAGGATCGCGGCTCGGCTCGCCCGCCTGTGTCCGACGACCCGGACACTGCGGCGACGTTCGCTGCACCTCAAGAGATCAACCAGCCGGCCGAGGCAGACGACGAGGCCGCAATCGCGGCGGTGGTCGAGGACGACAAAGCGTTTGAGGACATCGCCCCGCACGACGAGCCCGCCACGTTGCGCGTGGCGGCGCTGCGGGATTTGCCGCCCGACGACAGCGACTTGATCGTCGTCATGGACGCCGAAGCGCGGGTCGGTCAGCTGAGCCAGACGCCCGGCAAAGCGCATCGTCAGGAGTACCGCCGTCTGTTCACCAAGCTCCGCGAACGCTAGACTCTCCGGGTGAGGGCCCCAGCCGGGTTTCTTGGGGTCGTTCGCAGCCTGGTTTTTCTGAGGAAGCCGGGCTGCTGGGATTGCGGCAGCATTCCGCGTTCAGAGAGGTCTGCGGATGTCGAAACGTATTTGTCTGGTCACGGGAGGCGCCGGGTTCATTGGCTCGCATCTCGCCGAGTCTCTGGTCCGCCGTGGCGACGCCGTGCGCGTGTTGGACAATTTGAGCACCGGGAAGCCCGAGAACCTTTCGGCCTTCGTGCGGGACGTCGAGTTCATCGAGGGCGATTTGAACGACCTGTCGGTGGTCGAACGGGCGGTGCGCGGCGTGGAGTACGTGTTTCACCAAGCCGCCTTGCCCTCCGTGCCGCTCAGCCTGCAACGGCCGCTCGACACGCACCGGGACTGTGTCACGGCCACCGTGCACCTGCTGGACGCAGCCCGCCGCGCCGGGGTTCGCCGCGTGGTGTACGCGGCTTCCAGCAGCGCCTATGGCGACCAGCCCTTCATCTCGCTGCGGGAGAGCGACCTGCCGCACCCGCTGTCGCCGTATGCCGCCGCCAAGTTGGCCGGCGAATACTACTGCCAGGCGTTTTTTCACAGCTTCGGCCTGGAAACCGTCGGCCTGCGATACTTCAACGTCTTCGGACCCCGGCAGGACCCGCTCAGTCCGTACTCGGCGGTGATCCCGCTGTTCATCACCGCCATGCTGCAGGGCCGCCAGCCGATCATCTACGGCGACGGCCGCCAGACTCGCGACTTTTCCTTCGTCGCCAACATGGTCCACGGCAATCTTCTGGCCGCCGAAGCCGCGGGCGTCGCCGGGCGGATCTTGAACCTCGCCAACGGCCGGTCGACCGACTTGCTCACGCTGCTGGCCGCCTTGAATCGCCTGCTGGGCATGCACGTCCAACCGCGTCACGAGCCGCCCCGCATCGGCGACGTCCGCGACAGCACGGCGGACATCACCCAAGCCCGCCGCTTGCTGGGCTACGAGGTACAAGTCGATTTCGAGGAAGGCTTGCGGCGATCCATTGACTACTATCGGTCCCTGTGAGCCACGCTGCCGCATCGCCGCCGCAGATGCGAGGAGACGCTCCGCTGAAGTGGTGGGGCATCCCAGTTCGTCTTGATGAAGATGGTACCAATGCGGACGCGTTGCACGCTTGAGTTGACGTTGGGGAGGACGAGCTAATTGGCGCGATCCAAGCCGCCGACGGAGCTGATCCGAATCGCGGCAGGCACGGGTTGCATTTCGGTCGGATCGAGGGCCCGGCGATTCATGACCACGTAGAGCTTGGTGAGACTGATCGGGTAGCTCACATTGCGACCGCTGCCCTTGACGCGCTGGCACCGGCCGCCGGGGGACGAATAGATGATGGGCGACCGCGCATCGATCGGGAACTGGATGACATGCCAGCCGTCGAAATTGATCGACAGTTCGCCCGGCCAGTCGTGCCATTCGTTGGCGTGCGTGCGCCAGACAGTGCCCGCCGCATCCTGGAACTCGAACACCACCTTGCCCCATGAGGAATTGCCCTTGACCCACAAGCCGAGCGTGTGCGGCTCGCCGGGAAGCGGCGCCGGTTGGGCGGCGGTGATGGCGCCGTATTCGCCGATGTAGTCGGACAGCCCGCTGTCGCCGTGCAGCTCCAATTCCAGGCACGAGCCTCGCTCTTCGTCTTCTACCCGGCGCAGGCTGAATCTTCCCGGAACGTGACGGGGCAGTTCCCCGGTCTGCTTGGTCAGGCTCTCGTCGCTGCCCAGGCTCCAGCAGGATGCGTCGTCCAGCTTGTCGGCCACGTGAAATCCCTGGGGCGTCGGTTCCGTGATCTGGCGCAGCACGCGGGCCGCCGCCAGCGGTTGGGTGGCGCTCAAGTACTGCGGAGCGGGGCCGGCGGTCAGCACAAGCGGCCCGGAGCGAGCCGAGGGCGTGGAGACGGCGCCGTAGAAATCCGTCAGTTCCAGGTTTGCGTCCGGCGGGAATTCCAGCGCCACTTCAACCGCCGCCCGCGGCGTCCACACGGCATAGGCGCGTCGCCCGTCGGCGCGGTCGAATTCCAGCGCATAGACGGTCAGCGAACCCGTCGGCACCTTGCGGCGGAACTTCACCTGATCGAGTGCGTTGGTCAAAGCGGCCAGCGCCACGTAGGCGGGTCGGGGGTACAACAAGGGATAACGCCGGCACAGCCCGCCGCCGCCCCACAGCGTGTGAGCGTACGCGTTGCCCGCGTCGTACAGCAGGCCGGGCGAGATGTGCTGGTAGTTGTAAGCGTGCGCCATCAGCACGTCCCGGACGTAAAACTCCGCGTGCTTCTGCCGCCCCAGATTGCGCTCGCAGCGAGCCGTGTATTCGTAACAGCCGGTGACCGGCAGATCGCGCCCGAACCGCCGGGCGACGTCGCGGGCCAGGTACGCGCCTTGCGGTCCGCCCTCCCACAATTTCTCGGGCATCCCCGTCTGGCCCGCCGCCGTCTCGATGCCGATGTAGTCCATCAAGGACGTGTCGAACCCGTGCCGCAGCAGCGAGGCGATGATTGCCGCCGACGCGCTTGTGTTGCCGGCGATGATCTTCAATTCGGGGAACTTCTCCCGGTACAGCCGGGCGGCCGTCGTGGCGATTTGCACTCGCTGGCATGCCTTCTCCGTCGTCTGCTCGTCATCCTCCTGCCGGACGCCGAACAACTCCGCGGGCAGGTAGTTCCCATAGCTTTCGTGGAAGATCAGGATCGACCTGCAGTGCGGGAATTTGCTCATCCAGTCGGCAACTTTCTGCTCGCTGCCGGCCGGGTCGTCGGCCTTGAAGATCCAGCCGATCTGGTTGAGCGTGACCTGCCACGGGGCGAAATCGGCCTCGGTGTACTTCGTCCAGCCGAACGTCGTCTTGCGGAAGCCGGCCTTGTGCAGCAGGGGGCCGATGATCGCCACGTCGCCACAGCCATAATGCGCCCCGCCGAACCACCACACGCCATAGGGCGAATCGTAGCCGGCCTTGCGGCGGTCGGGGCCGAGAACGGCGAAGGCGGCGTCGTGGACGAGAAACGGCTTGACCTGATCGGAGCCTGTCCCATTTTCGGAGCCACGCACCGCGAGGGAGAACCGGAGTCCGTACCAGCCGGGACGGGGCGCCTTCAGGCTGACCACGTGCTGGCGTTCCTCGCCGGCGGCCGCAAAGTCCAGGTTGACGCTTTCGTCGCGCAGCACTGCTCCGCTCACGTCGGTGATCTGCCACGAGAGCGTCGTCCGGCACGGCTCGGTGGCCTTGACCACGGCGACCGTCTCCGGAACTTCGTCGTTGTAGAAGATGTTGCCCGGCTGTCTCGCCTGCAGCGAGAACTCGGCCGGACATCGTTCCAGGGTGATGCCGAAGACGTGTACCGCGCTGGTCGAATCGCGCACCGGCTTGACGCGTTCGATCTTGCCGAGCAAGTCGATGTCGAGATACCGGCCGTCGAGCATGGGATAGTCGCGGTCCGCGTGCGGCCCGAGCAGGTCGAGGATGGCTCCGACGTCCAGGTCGATCTCCGCCAAGTACAGCGGCGTTTCCACGTTTCGGCCGCCGGCCGCGTATGCGACCGTACCGACGCGCCGGAGGTTCCTCGCGGGCGCCTCGTCGCCGCGGGCCAGGACCACGGACGAGTGGGACATCGCCTCGCCCCGGCCAGAGCGGGCGAAACGCGTCATCCGGACCGTCAACACGGGGTCCTTGCGCGGATCGAGTTCGGCCGCACAGAGCACGTACGCCTTGTGATAGAAGGCCGGGGGCACGGAGAAATGGAGCGTCTCGCGCATCCCGTCGAAGGGCGTGCGCGCAAGGTGCTCGTCGCACTCCAACGCCCAGGAACCCTTCATCTCGCGGACCACGCCCACGTCGCCGTTGCCCGGGCCGTCGGCGACGATCAGCGGAATGCCGTTGACTTGGCGAAGGGGCTTCGATGCTGCCGGCTCGCGGTCGGCGCCCGCGGGCCACAGGACGCGTGCCTCGCGCATCGCGCCTGGCTTGGCGATCCGGCGGATGTCCAGTGTACAGTACTTGTCCTCGACCGCTGGCCGCTGGAAGGACGCTTGGTCCCTGATCGCCGCTCCAGCGGGCAACGTCACCTGGACTTGCCGCAAACCGCCAGCGCTGGGACACATGCCCGCGTAGCAGCCGTTGATCCACATCTCCACTCGGTCGGGCCGGCTGCGGAATTCGTAGTGTACGAACGTTTGCGACGCGCCCGGCAGGCTGTCCCACCGCTTCAGCAATTCGTCCTGCTGCGGGTCGGTGTAACGAAACAGATTGGGCCTGGCAAAGAGCCGGAGGTTCAGGCCCGATACGGCGACCAGCGAATCCTCGGCCTGGACTTCTTCATACGCCGGCTTCGCGCCCTGGGGTGCGCCAGAGGGCACAGGCAAACGGCGTTTCCCGGTCTGGGGACGGACGTTCAACGTCAGAACCTTCTTACCCCCGTCGGCAAAATCCAGAACCATCTGCGTAAACGGTTTGACGCCCGGCGTGACCGACAAGCCGATCGTGTCGTGATCGGCAGCGAGTGGAACCACTACGACCGCCGGTTTCGCAGCTGCGGTCGCGCCGTCCACCCTGGGGCTGTCGGCTCCCCAGGCCGCCGCCGCGCACGCCACGAGCAGCACAGCGCCCCCCACGAACGGGCGTCGGTCGATCGGCTTCTCCATCATGCCGTCTCCTCAAGCAAGTAGG
>Ga0116156_10004278_pt1 | contig 12173 bp, 1 predicted proteins | sample AD_UKC045_MetaG_FD_89891 | JGI IMG/M metagenome (GOLD analysis project Ga0116156, IMG submission 89891) | Active sludge microbial communities of municipal wastewater-treating anaerobic digesters from USA - AD_UKC045_MetaG | ecosystem: Engineered > Bioreactor > Anaerobic > Digestate | place: USA... | reverse complement strand
CGGTGGCGATCTTGCTGGCCGGTCACCCCGCCAGATTGCCTTACCCAATCGCCTCGGACCCGCTATTGTTGTGAGAGAAGGACGATGGGAACTGCTTCATTCGTACGTGGTGGTGCCGGAGGGAAGCGGCGGCGTGGCGGTCAGACGTGGAGGGCCGGCCGGCGGAAGAAGAAAGCTCCCGGATGGAAGCGACGATTGGGTTTCGAGCCGCTGGAAACGCGGCTGGCATTGAACGGCGGTTCGCCGCACGGACTGTACCCGGACGAAGTTTTTCCGGCAGTCGATAGCTATGCCGATCTGGCCGCCGCCGATCTGAACCACGACGGGGCGCTAGACCTCATCACGGCGGGCGGCGGCACGGGCGGCTCGACGATTGCGGTTTCGTTGGGCCGCGGCGACGGCACCTTCAGCCCTCTGACGAAATACCCCGTCGGCTCGGCTCCGGAAGCCCTGGCGATTCGCGATCTGAACGGCGACACCCATCCCGATGTCGTGGTCGCCAATTATCTGTCCAGGTCGATCTCGGTCTTGCTCGGCGCCGGCGACGGGACGCTGGCCGCGCACGTCGCCTACGCCACGGGGGGCAAGCCGCGAAGTCTGGCCGTCGCCGATCTGGACCGCGACGGAGCGGCCGACGTGGTGCTGGCCAGTGTCGAGGCGAGTTCCGGCTCGTACTACCGCCTGTCCGTGTTTCGCGGCCTGGGCGGCGGTGCGTTGGGAACTCCAACCGATTACGCCTTGCTCCGCAGTCTGACCGGGTTGGCGGCGGCGGATGTCGACGGGGACTTGTATCCCGACATCGTGCTCACGCAGTACTTGGATGACGACAACTCCGTCCTGGCCGTCCTGTTGAACCAGGGCAACGGGGCACTGGGCGCTGCAGCGGAGACGGTCGTGCCGGGCTGGCTGGCCGCCGTCGCCGTGGGCGATCTGGATGCCGACGGCGATGCGGACCTGGTCCTGGGCAACGTCAAAGACCAGACGCTGAGCGTCCGGTTGGGGCTTGGCGACGGCACATTTCCCACGCAAGTCAGCTATCGCACGGGACTGAACGCCGCCGGCGGCCTGCACGGGCAACGCTTGGTGCTGGCCGATTTGAACGCGGACAGCAAACTCGACCTGATCGTCGCCACGGACCAGGAAAACGCCGTCGCGGTGTTTCTCGGCCGCGGCGATGGCAGTCTGGCGCCGTTTGTCCAGTACCCTCAAGGCCAGTTCACCTCGGCATTCGCCGTGGGTGACTTCAATGGGGACGGGGTGCCGGACATGGCCCGCGGGCACCACGACGGCGTCTTCACCTCGTTGCTGTTTGGCCGCGGCGACGGGAGCTTCAACGCCACGCCGGCGTATCCCAGCGGAGCCGGTTCCGGCGGCATTGTCTCCGCCGACCTGAACGGGGATCGGTTGGCCGACGTGGTCACGCTGGGCCACAGCGGCGTTTTGTCGGTCCTCCTCCGCCGTGCCGACGGGAGCCTCGGTCCGGAGACGACGTACGCCGTCCCGCGCGGAAACCTGCAATTGGCCGACTTGAACGGCGACGGACTGCCGGACATCGTGACGCAGTGGAACCTGGATGTCTCGGTGCTGTTGAACCTCGGCGACGGGACGTTTGCCGACGGAGGCGTCTATGCCACGAGCATGGAGTGTGCTCCGGTGCTGCTGGCCGACTTTGACGGGGACGGCGTGCCGGACATGGCGGCGGCGCACAAGTACGACGTGGCGCTCGAGTTGTTCCTTGGGCGGGGTGACGGGACGTTCGCCAGCGCCGCCGTCCAACCGCTGGCGGCCAGCCGGGCGATCGCCGCGGGAGACCTGAATGGGGACGGCCACACCGACCTGCTGGCGACCGAGGGGCGGGGCGTGGACGTGTTTCTGGGAAACGGCGACGGCACGTTCCGCCGTGGAGCCGGCTACCTGGGCTGGCACGCCGTCGATCATCTGGGCCTCGGAGACGTCAACGCGGACGGACGGCTCGACGCCGTGGTCGCCCACGACGGCTGGACGCCCACCAGCTCCGATTCCGTACTGAGCGTCCTGCTTGGGCAAGGCGACGGGACGTTTTACTTTGACGAGGCAGGGGGGGAAGACGAAAATCACCGGGGGGCTGACGCCGCCCCGCTCGCCGGGGGTGGGGTGGCGTTGGACGCACCGCCGAGAGGGATGGTCCTGGCGGACGTGAACGGCGACGGCGCGACGGATGCCTTGCTGGGCGACGAGAGTTACGCAGAAATCCATGTTTTTCTGGGCGGCAGCGACGGTCGGCTCCGCAAACACGCCAATTACCGGCCGGGGGTTTGGGTGGTGGGCGTGGCGGTGGCGGATGCTGACGGAGACGGCATCGTGGATCTGCTGATGGCGAATGCCAACTCGACGGTGACGACCTTGCGAGGACTCGGCGATGGCACGTTCGCGCGGACGGTGGATTACGCGATCGGCGAGACGCCCCAGTCGGTCGCGCTGGCCGACCTGGACGCCGACGGAATCCTCGACTTGATCGCGGGCAAGTCCCAGTACGACTACACCGTGTCCGTGCTGCCGGGGCTGGGAAACGGCAAGTTCGGGGGCAGCATCGACTGGAGCGTCGGGGCGGCTCCGACCGTGGTGGCCGCCGCCGATCTGGACGGCGACGGCAACCAGGACCTCGTGACGGCCAACCGCGAGCAGCGGACGTTTTCGGTTCTGCTGGGACACGGCGACAACACGTTTTCGGCTCCCGCGGCCTACGACGTCGCCGGAGCCCCGGCGGATCTGGCCGTGGCGGACCTGAATGGCGATCTCGTCCCGGACGTGGTGATCGTCAGCAACTACGAAAATGCCAGCACGGCAGCCGTCAGTCCCTTGTCGGTTCTTCTGGGCCGGGGCGATGGCACGTTCGGCGTCGAAGCCCGCTACCCGATCGGCAGCAGTTTGACTGCGGTAGCCGTGGCCGACGTGAACGGGGACCAGATTCCCGACCTGGCCGTGACAAGCCAAGGCAGCGACCAACTCGTGTTGCTCGCCGGCCACGGCGACGGGACCTTCTGGCGGCAAGCGGCGTACGGCGCAGGCGCGGATCCCAAGGCACTGGCCGCGGGTGACTTGAACGGCGACCAGCGGCCGGATTTCGCCGTTTCGCACAAGTCCGGGTTGTCGATCTTGCTGGGCCGCGCGGACGGCACGTTTGCGCCGGGCGTGACGTATGACGTGGCGAACAGCAACGTGGCCGTCGCCGACGTGACCGGCGACGGCCGGCTGGACGTCTTGGCCGCGGGGCACGGCCAGTTCATGGTCTTGCCGGGAGCGGGCGACGGAACGTTGGGGACCCCAACCACGTATCAACTGAACTCCGGCGTTCTGTACGATCTGGCCCTGGGCGATCTGAACGGCGACCAGGCGCTTGATGTCGTCGCCGCGGCGACGGGCTATTTCTTTGGCGATGTTTCGGTGAGCCTGCACACAGGTCCTTGGCACGTGGCGCATCGGGCCGGCGCCGCTCCGGTGAACACGGTGCGGATCGAGTTCCCGCGGAGCATGGATGCGGGCAGCTTCCAGCTTCCGGCCGGCGTGGCCAGTTTCACCGGGCCGCAGGGCGCGGTGGCCGTGACGGGGTTCCAATGGCTGAACCGCACGACGTTGGAACTTGGCTTCGCGCCCCAAACCAAAGCCGGCGTGTATGAACTGGTCCTGGCCGCCGGCGTCCGCGACGCCTGGGGTCAAGCCATCGATCTGGACGGCGACGGCAGCGGCGGCGAAGCGGTCGACGATCAGTACCACGCAACGTTTGGCGTGGCTGCGCCGCGGGTGCTCGCCCACGCGGTGACGGACGAGTTGACGGGGCCCGTCGACGCGCTGCGGCTGACGTTCAGCACGGCGATGGATACGACGTCGTTCCTGCCGGCCGACGTGGTCAGCTTTGCCGGCCCCGGCGGTCCGGTCGCCGTCAGCGGCTATCAGTGGCTCGGCCCGCAGACGCTGGAAATCGGCTTTCCGCCGCAGACAGCCGCGGGCTCGTACCGCCTGACACTCGGGCCGCGGGTGCTGGACGCGGGCGGCAATCCGCTGGATCAGGACCAGGACTGGCTGCCCGGCGAGACGGTGGACGACCGGTATGCGGCCGGCTTCGTGATCCGTGGTCCGCGTGTTGTCGGCCACACGCCGGCCAGTCCTACCGCCGGACCGGTCGCTGCCGTCCAGTTGCGATTCGACCAGCCGATGAACCAGGCGAGCTTCGACCCGGCGGCCGACATCGTCAGCTTCACCGGTCCGGACGGCACCGTCGCGGCCACCGGTTTCAGCTGGCTCGACAGCCAGACGCTGGAGGTCCACTTTGCCGCGCGGTCGGCAGCCGGCCAGTACCAGTTGGTCCTGGGGCCGCAGGTACTGGATGCGGAAGGCAACGCGTTGGACCAGGACCGCGACGGCCAGCCGGGCGAGACGCCCGACGACCGGTACACAGCCTCGTTCCGGATCAGTTCCTACGTGTCCGGGACGATCGCTCAGAATACGATTTGGTCCGGCTTCGTTGCGGTCCGCGGGGCGCTCACGGTGGCCGCCGGCGCGACGCTCACCGTGCAGCCGGGCACGGTCGTCAAGTTCGCGACGTCGGCGGACGGGTACACCCACGGCCGCTTGACGGTCGCGGGCGCGATTCAAGTGCTCGGCACGGCCGCCCAGCCGGTCGTCTTCACTTCGATCCGCGACGACGCCGCGGGCGGGGACTCCGACGGCGACGGGGAGGCGAATCCGCCGCGGGCCGGCGATTGGGATTATCTGCACCTGGCGTCCGCGGACGCTTCCAGCCGCCTGGATTACGCGGAGGTCCGCTATGCCGGCGGTTATCCGAGCGCCGCCCTGATGATCGACGACAGCGCGCCGCGGCTCGCGCACGTCACCGTGCGGCACTCCGCCGGGCCGGGTGTCGAGTTGACCGGCACCGCCGCGCCGGAAATCAGCTACCTGACCGTCGCGGACACGGCGGGCACCGCGGTGCGGGTCTGGCCTGGCTGTGCCGCCCGGCTGTCGCACGTCGTGGTCTCCGGCGTGTTCGGCACGGAGAGCACCACACCGGCCTATGGCGTCCAGACGCAGGGCCCCACCACGATCGATGACGTGCAGATCCGCGAGGTCCGCGGCTACGCGATGGCGATCGGCACTGCCGGCGATTGGCCCAATGTGACCCACCTGCAGATCGATGCCGCCACCTGTCTCCACGGAGCCGCCGTGGAAATGGGGTACGGAAGATTGACGATGAACTTCACGCCTCAGGCCGACATCGTGTGGGTGTCGAACGGCTTCCAGATCGATGCCGGAGCCACGCTGACCTTGCTGCCGGGAACGGTCTTCAAGGGTGGTCGCCCGACGATCCTGGGGACGCTGAACGCCCTGGGGACACCTTCGCAGCCGATCATCTTCACCAGCCTGGGCGACGACACGGTAGGCGGCGACACCAACGCCGACGGCGCGGCCAGCCACCCCGCCGATTATTCGAGCGGCACCTTGCGGTTCTACGAAGCGGGCGCCAGTGCCAGCCTGCTGGAGTATGTGGAGCTGCGTTACGGCGGCACGGTCGCTGATCCGCCCTGGGGGCCAGCCCAGGCGGCCGTTGAGATCTTGAGTTCGGCGCCGACGCTGTCCCATGTCACCATCGACCATTCGAAGAGTTGGGGCCTGTACCTGAAGAGCGGGGCGGGGCCGGTGGTGGACGATTTGACGCTCCGGTTCTGCCGCGACGGCGGCATCTACGTCGAGGACGATGCGGGGGCGCTGAACCTGAACGGAGCGTCGATCAGCTGGGTGGACGATTGGCCGGTGTACCTGGAAAGCACGTCGCACTGGTGGCGCGTCACCGGACTGCAGATCGATGCGGCCACGTGTCCCCGCGGCAATGCGGCCTACGTCGCCGCCGGCACGCTGGCCGCCGATTTCAGCCCGCAACCCGGCATGGTCTGGCAGACCGGGGCCGTCACCGTCGCGCCGGGGGCCACGCTCACGCTGCAACCGGGGACGATCCTCAAAGGGGCGGGCCTGACGATCCACGGGTGGCTGGAAGCCCACGGCACGGCCGCGCGGCCGATCATGCTGACGGTGCCCGAAGATGACACGATCGGCGGCGACACCAACGCGGATGGCGACGGGAGCTTGCCGGCCGCGGGCGACCGCAACTCGATCCTCATCCATGGTGGCGGGGCGAAGGAATCGACGCTGGACCACCTCGAACTCCGCTACGGCGGCGTCTCGGTCAACGGCGGGGGAAAGGCGACGGCCGAGCACACCGAGGTCCGGTTCGGCGGCGTTTCCTTCACCCTGTCCCAGAACTTCAACGCCGCCTTCCTGGCCAACGGCGGCCAGCTGACCGTGAAGAACAGCCTAGTGCAGACGGCGAACAACATCGGGCTAGCCGTGTTGGCGGGAGGAAAGTTGGCGGCGGAAAACGTGCTGGTGGCCAACAGCGCGTTGGCGAACGTGTTCGGCGACGGCGCGGGCAGCCAAGCCGCTCTGACGAACAACACCCTGGACGGCGGCGACTACGGCGTCAGCCTGGACAACGGAGCCCATCTGGCGCGGCTGGTGAACAACATCATCAGCCACCACGCCCTGGCTGGCGTGGCCCTGGCCCACGGCGCGCCGGCCAGCAACGAGATCCGCGCCAACGACGTCTACAATCCCGGCGCGGTCTTCGGGAACTATGCGAATCTGCAGGACTACACCGGGATCGCGGGGAACATTTCGGCCGCGCCGAACTTTGTGGATCGCGCCGGCGGTGACTTCCGTCTGGCGGCCGCCTCGCCCTGCATCGACGCGGCCGACGGCGACGCGGTGCCCGAATGGGACCGCACGGGTTTGCCGCGGTTCGACGATTTGGGAATACCCAACACCGGGAGCGGCGATCCGCCCTATGCGGACCTGGGTTCGGAAGAACGAGTCGAGGATTCGGCGTCCGCGATCGACCTGGTGGTGGTCCCCGGAACGATTTCCGGAGCCGCGGCCGTTTCTGTGGGCCAGACCGTCACCGTTGCCTGGACGATCCGCAATCAGGGCACCGCTCCAGCTACGGGGCCTTGGCACGACAAGGTTTTTCTCGCTCCGCTGCCGACCGCCGTGCGGGCAGGTACGCTGGCCGGCGAGTTCGTGACCGGAGCGGGGTTCGTCCTGCAACCGGGCGAGGATCTGCCCGTGTCGGTGCAAGTCACGGTCCCGGCGGCGACGATCGGCCAGCACTACTGGCAGGTGCAGACCAACGTGCGGCAGGAAGTGTTCGAGGGCCAGAACCGCGAAAACAACCTGGCTTGCTCCGAAACGGGCATCGCCGTCACGATGTCGCTGGCGGGAATTGGGACGCCCGTGCCGGGTTCGCTTGCCGCGGGCGGCGATGCCCGGTACTACGCGGTGCCCGTGGCGGGCTTGGACGAGTTGCTGATCGCGCTCGATGACGCAAACGATCAAGGTGCGCATGAACTGTACGTCGGCCTGGACCGGGTTCCGACGCGCACCGAACACGACTTCGGCAGCGGACAACGTGCGGGGGCTGACCAGCGGGTGCAGATCGCGGCGGCGGGCTACGCCTATGCCTATGTCCTGGTCTACGGCCGGGACGTGCCGGACGCACCCGGCGAGTTCACCCTGACGGCCGCGCTGCCGGAGTTCAAGGTCCATCAGTTGGCGCCCAATTTTGGCGGCAACGTCGGCGACGTGACGGTGTTGATTGCGGGCGAGGGTCTTCCTGGGGAAGGCGGCCGGGCCTACCTGACCAACGCGGCCGGCGCGACCATCGAGGCGTGGCCCGTCCTTCCCGTGGATGGCGCCAGCCTGTATGCGACGTTCGATCTTCGCGGCGCGGCGGCGGGCTGGTACGACGTGGTGGTTGAGAAGCCGGACGGCGCGGCTGCCGTCAAGGCGAACGCGCTGGATGTCCGCGCCGGCGGCGGCGCCCGTCTGGAGACCCGCCTGATCGCGCCGTCGGTCCTCCGCAGCGGCGGGTTTTTCCAGTTGACCATCGAGTACGCCAACACGGGCGACGTGGACATGCCTGCGCCGGTGCTCACGCTGTCGGGGCCGCCGGGGCTGGCGTACAGTCTGGATGCCGATTTGGCCGACCCGTTTGCGAGCGTCGAGTTCGTGGGCTACAGCGCTAGCGGCCCGGCGGGCGTGCTGCAGCCGGGCGATCGGGAACAGGTCACCTTGTTCTCCGCCGCCAGCGTTTGGCAGGGCTCCTACGGCTTTTCGCTCGGCACCCACGTCGCCGAGGCGGACAACCCGGAGCCGATCGACTGGGACGCGCTGCGGGCGGAGTCCCGCCAGCCGTTCGTGACCGACGAGGATGAGTGGGACGCCTTGTGGGACGTGCTGGCCCGCGCGCTGGGCGATGACTGGAGCGAGGTGGTGGAAAGTCTGGCCGAGCGGGTCACGGCAGACGGCGTCGAAGCCGGCAAGCTGCCGCTGGTGCAGGACCTGTTGGCGGACGAGTTGAGCCGGGCGATGAGCCGCGGCGGCGGTCTGCTGGATGACGCGCCGCTGTACATCGAGTCGACCGCTCCGATTCCGGGCCTGGCGGGCGGCGTCATCGCGATGGATGTCATCTTCAGCAAGACGATCGACCGCGCGACGTTCGGGCCGGACGACGTGACGCTGACCGGCCCGGACGGCCAGCCGGTCGCGGGAGTGACGGTGGCCCGCCGCTCGGACCGCTTGTACCGCGTGTCTTTCCCCGCGCAGACCGCCGCAGGGACCTATGAATTGGCGATCGGCGCGGAGATCGCCGACCTAGCGGGCCGCACGCTCGACTTGAACTGCGGCAGCGGAATCGCGGCCGAAGCGGACGCCAGCCACGTCGCCTGGTTCGCCCTGGGAACGGGAGCAGCGGGAAAGTCGCTGGCGAGCACGCCGGGGTTGGCCGGTATGCCGCTGCGGATCATCCGGCACGCGCCGTTGAACGTCGCTGATCCACAGGGCGGCTTGGCGCCCAGCGTGTTCTCGCGGCCGGGCGTCGACAGCCTGATCGTGGAATTGAACCAGCCGATCGAACGTCAGACCTTTACCGCGGCGGATGTCGGGATTCGCGCATCCGGCGCGCTCTTGTGGGAAAGGCCGGCCTCGATCGTGGCCCTGAGCGACACGGTGTACCAGATCAACCTCAAGAGGGCGTTCAAGGACCGAGGCACGTACGAGGTCCAGGTCGGCCCCGCCATTATCCGTCGCGGCGGGACGGTCGGATCGTCCGCCGACATGCTCGACAGCGACCTTGACGGCAAGGGAGGCGAATGGCTTCAGGACGAATACCAATGGGACTTCATGCTGGGCGATAACGAAGGCCCCTTTGTCAATGCGGCGGATTCGCGGACCAGCCCCTGGCCAGGATCGGTTGTGAATCAGGTTCCAGCCACGCTCGCGGTCTACTTCAACGAGAGCCTGTCGCCGGGCTCTGTGGCGAACGAGGATTTCCGGCTGCTCGGCCCCAACGGTCTTACCCTGGTTCCGAACGGTGTGGGTTCCCTTTGGCAAGACGCGGACCAGACCGAGCTGATCGGTCTGCAACCCAGCTTCACGATTCCCACCGACGCTCGCGACGGGGATTACACGCTGGTCGTGGGGCCGGGCATCACGGACGTGCCCTTCGCTGTGGAGCCCAATCTCATGAACCAGGACCAGGACGAGACCAACGGCGAGCCGGAAGATGCCTACCAATTGAAGTTTCACGTCGCCCGCGATGGGTTGATCGTGGACGTCACGGACTTGGCCGATGAAGCCGGCGAGACCATCCATTGCGCCCTGCAGTTGTGGGAGGTGATGGGCGAGAAGGACACCGTTCCCGGCGTCGAAACGCCGGGCAATCTGCCCGATTACTTGATCAGCCGCGCGAACGCCGCGGCGAAAGTGTCGAGCCAGGGCGCGGGCGAGGTGCCCTCGCCCTTTGTGGCCGAGGACGGCCGCTTCTTGTTCCTGCAAGACAACGCCGGCCAGGCGATTTCGGTGCGGGATCCGCGCGAGAAGGACCTGCAGGGGAACGCGACGCCGCGGCAAGTGTATCTGGTGGCGCTGGCCGTCAACGAGCAAGGGTTCGTCATCGAACCCGCCACGGTGACGACCACCAACCACGACGACGATCCCTTGTGGACGCGCGTGTACATGGTGAACGGCTGGGTTTGGAGTCAACCCCAAGCCCCGCCGGACGTCGGACTGCCGGCGGGCGGACAACAGCTCTGGGCGCGGCTGCGTCATCAAGTGATCTGGGGGCCGTACGACGTGCCGGCGGACCACGCGCCGGTCACGGTCGGGCTGTATAATCCGGCGATCGCCGACCCGCAGTTCGGCCTTTTGAGAGACCTTGGGAAAGCAGGCCAGTTTGCGCAATCCATAGGTGCGAAATCGCTCCCGCCGATCCCGGCCGAGGTCGTGCCGGCCAGCACGCTGGCGGACGAATACGACGACGTGCAACACGTGATCGTGGTTCCGGAGGCACGACTGCAGGACCACGCAGCAGTGTTCCACGCCTTCGGTCACGCGATCCAGGCGCGGATCGGGGGTCAAACCATCCAACCGGTCATTCACCAGCATGACCAGGCCGGCCTGATCCAGGAGACGTCCGCCAAGAACGCCTTTTCCGAAGGCTGGGCCGACGCCTTTGCGCACCTCGTCGCCGGCGACGGCGCCCGGATCTACGAGCGGAACGATTTCTGGATGGGTTTCGACGGCTACGGCTACACGAGCAACGCCGCCGCGGCGGACCGCGCGATCTCGGTCGCGCCCCTGGCGGCCCGCTACGACGGCGTCAACGATGATTTCAATCTCGGCGATGTCGTGCGCGGCGGCGTAGCGAGCATTTTCTGGGACTTGGCCGATTCCGGCCACCGCGATGACGATCCGATCTATACCCCGAATCCTCTCATCGCCGCCTTGCAGCAGGCCGCGGGCAGCGGCGCCACTTTGACGGCGTTCCACGCGGCCTACACGAATCTCGACGCCGCCTCGATCTTCATCGACCACGGCTTCCCCGCGGCCGACGACGGCTACGAGCCGAACGACCGGGCGGAGGACGCGGCCCGGTTGCCCGATCTGGTCAATCCGTACAAGGAACAGGGCCTGATCATGGCGGAGCCGGCGCCGGGCGCCGGCGACTGGTTCGTGATCCGCGTGCCGAGTTACGACAAGCCGAAACCGCAGGGCAAGTACCCGCTGCGCGTGCGCGTCGGCTTCGACCCGCGGTACGGGGACCTGGACGTGGTGATCAAACTGGCGGACGACGCACAGGGCCGCCGCGCGGTGCGGGACGTCCGCCGCGGCGGCAAGAGCGCCGCCGTGCAGCTGACGCTGGACTCGACCCAGGAATACGAAATCCTGATCGGCGTCTTCGGCCACGGCGCGGCCGAGGCGGCCAAGGGCGGCGACTTCCACCCGAACTACTCGCTGGAGATCGTTCCCGGCATGCCCTCCGTGCCGTCCAAGCCGACCGTCCACGTCAACGTGCCGGTCGTCAACAGCTTCGATCCCAACGAAAAGGCCGGGCCGATGGGCGCCGGGACGGCGCTTTCCTCGATCCGGCGGCGCCTATGCCGTACACGGTCTACTTCGAGAACGACCCCGACCAGGCCACCGCGCCGGCCCAGAGGGTCACGATCACAGATCAATTGGACGCCGACCTCGACTGGTCGTCCTTCCGGTTTGGGCAGATCGCGTTCGGCGAGCGCGTCGTCGACGCGTCCGGCTCGCCGACGTTCCACTTCGAGGCCGACACGACCGTCTCGTACGACGACTACCCCGTTCGCGTCGTCGCGGACTTCGATCCGCAGACGGGGCTGACAACTTGGCAGATCTCGTCCTACGACCCGCTGACCGGCCTGGCTCCGCGCAGCCCGCTGGCCGGTTTCCTGCCGCCCAACGACGCGCAGCACCGCGGCGAGGGATTCGTGACGTACACAATTCGGCCGCAGGCCGCCCTGGCGACCGGCGTAGAGATCCGCAACGAAGCCTCGATCGTGTTCGACATCAACCCGGCCATCGTGACCAACGAGACGGTCCATACGATCGACGCGGCCGCGCCCCGCAGCCAAGTGGCCGACCTGCCGTCCCAACTCAACGCAACTTCAGGACTCCTGACCTCGAATAGTGGTCGCTGGGGCGTTTGGGTTTCGTTTGTCGTTTGCGGAAAAGAAGTTACGCAGATTTGGTGTGAGAGTTAAGCATGGCCTAGGGCGGAAAAT
>Ga0116156_10004273_pt1 | contig 12181 bp, 6 predicted proteins | sample AD_UKC045_MetaG_FD_89891 | JGI IMG/M metagenome (GOLD analysis project Ga0116156, IMG submission 89891) | Active sludge microbial communities of municipal wastewater-treating anaerobic digesters from USA - AD_UKC045_MetaG | ecosystem: Engineered > Bioreactor > Anaerobic > Digestate | place: USA... | reverse complement strand
TGTTTAATTTTTCTTCTTACATTTCGAGTGCCCTCTTTTTGAACTACCGAGTAATCCTCGGTAGTTGAAAATTCTTCAAGTTCACCGGTGCTATATATATTTTTTAAATGTAGGCCTATGGTATCAGAGTCTTTATCAAACAACTCTGCTATCTGTTTTTGAGAAAGCCAAATAGTATCTTGATCAAGTTTTACCTCAATCTCTGTCGCTCCATTATCTAATCTGTAAATTTGAATAGCAGACTCTTTCATATAAATACATTTCTTTTCTGTTGATCAATTAATGCATGATAACGGTTGGCGTGTATGTGCAGTAGCGGATTAGAAGCACTTTCCTGTCCGTTTGGCACAAAGTTTTTTAGAAGTACTGACCTTCGATTTACCACTTCACCCGCTATTGCCACATACACGCTGTTACAGGCTGGCGTTCTTGTCGTCCGCGTATTGCAACCATTGTCAGTATTGAGTTTAGCATTCATTGTCAAGGTGCATTTTTGTGGCGGGTCGTGCGGTTGGGGTTTTTAAAATTTTTGGAAGGGGAGATTTAAAAAAATAATTCTTCTTGGGCTGGAGAGTTTCAAGCTCTTTTGCAAACTTTGGTCTGCGGGTGGGCTTGTAGCGGTTTGCAAATGTGCTTGAAACTGTGCGTGGCATTATCTTTTTCGTTTTGGTTTTTGTACTGCTGGCATTCCAACTCCTGTTCTGGTGTAGTAGGTTTCAATTTCGTCTTTGTATGAAAGCATCATAATTCTCTCATTCTCCTTTTCTTCTTTCAACGGAAACTTATTCTCGAAGAAATATCCAAGTATGTCTATCTCATCATGAAACTCAATATCGTTTCTCTCATAAAGTCCCAATCTGTTTTGCAGATACTCTTTAAAGTCCGCTTCGCTTTCAATTAAGTCTGCAAAAATCATCAAGTCATAGAGCGAAACAATCCATGTCCACTTGTAAGCAGCACTTAGTACTCCCGATTCAATCAGATATTTCAGATTCACAGAAACTGTCGAAAGATGTTCGTAGGTAACCGATATTTTTATAGTCTGATAATTCTTGCTCTTGTCTATCGTTAAAGTTTTTCCTTGGTTGTTGTCCGTGTAACGGAATTCAGGAACAGTAGTATCATTGATATACTTTTTCGCACGGTAACATTGATAAGAACCTTCGTTGACCGTTTCTTTCAGACGGTCTTTCAAACCTAGAATTGCACCTCTGCGATGTTTCTTATTCAGTTCACCGGCTTTAACTTCAATGATGTAAAGGGTATCGCTTCCAACTCCCAAAATATCCAATTCAGGTTCTTTTTGAACTCCATCTTCAACAATTTTGTATTTCAGGGAATGGTAAAATTGAACTGTTGGCAAAAACTTTTCAAAAAGTCGTTTCGCTTTTAATTCAATGTAATTGTCTCTTGATGTGGAACTGGTATTGCCTTTAAAACGCTGTTCGTAATAAACGGCATCTGCTGATTGCAATAGGTTTGCTGTGATGTCAAAAATATTTCTGAATGCAAGATTGATTGAGATGCAATAATATTTGTCGCCAACTTTTATCAGTGGTTTTGTTTTGATTGCAGAATCCCCCAACGGGAAACCACCGAACTTGCCTTGAAGAAATGATACATTGTCTCCGAATTGATGGGAGAGTAAATTGAATATTTTCTTTTCTTTCTCTGTTTTTGGGATAACCCAAAACAATCTGTTATAACCATTGATACAGTCAAGAGCTATAAGTGCGCAGCCTTCTGGTGCAGCTTCATCATATAAATCAGGATTGTCTTGAGTGAATTGTTGGATGAAATGTTTACCAGATTTCATCATTTCGTTCATAATGGCTTCTTCTCCCTTTTCGTCATTCCATTCTACAAATCTTTTGTGCGAAAGAGAGCCGCCAAAAGCATTAGCAATTTTTGATGCAACTAAAAGGTCTAAACGTTTTACCACTTCATAAATATCAGCAGAAGTAAAACCGTAATACTGATTCAGAAATCCGTCATGTGCTGCAAATGTTTCTGTGTAAACCTCTGCTATGTGTGTGTGATAACCGTCTCCACGAACATGCAAAGCATCTTCCATCACACGCAACTTTAACCAATGGTCAAACTCAGTTCCTCCTACTGGATTATCTGCTGACATTTCATAAAAGCCAACATTGTATTTGATTTTAGAAAGTTGTTCACGAATTGCATCAATGTTCTCCTGTGTGGGAATTACGCCTGCATTTGTGTTTGCACTCGCTGATGCAATGCTCATTGCATATTCAAGCAACACTTCTATTTCATCGTCTTCAAGAATTTTTTCTTTTTCTGCATGTTCCTTGTCTTCGCCAGTGTATGTTTCCATAAACTGATTGTAAAGATTAGGAGATGATTGCAGCAACCTTGCACCCAAACCACCTAATACATAAATTTTATCGTATCGGTTTATCAGGTCAACTACTATTTTGATTTCATCTTTTATCCAGTTGAAATATCTTTCCCTGTCTGCTCTTGCTTGGTCAAAAGCATAGCGCCATTGCTTTTTAAATTCTTCATCAAAGTAAATTGGCTCACTCATTATTTCCCTCTTTTACAAACTCAACTTTTAATTGGGTCTCCTGTTGTTTGAAAAGCTCCATTCCGGGAATATCATCATACCTGTCGCTGAGTTTCTGCCTCAAGCCAAATAAACGCTTTTCTGCCGTGTCAACGAGTTGGTCGAAAATGCAAATGTTAACTTTTCCTCTGTCACCCACTTTCACAGTCAACTCAACCTTTTCCGAAAACTCCTTTCCAATCACGTAGCAGTCAATACTGGGGTTTCCGATAAGGTTTCCGGCATTTATAAAGTCTTCAACATAACCCATCGCCTGATTTCTTTCGGTTCGGGAGAGTTTTGAACCGCCTTTCTTTAATTCAATCAGCAGAACCCGGTTAACGGTCGAAAGTCCTGAATCGCCTTCAAATGTTTCAGTTCCTGTTACGGAGAGTGTTGAATTGGGCAAAACCACAATATCCGGCCGCTTTCGGTGGTTAATGAAAACGTCTTTCTGAATTTTTGTCTTGAACACGATCTCAACTGCATTCTGCAACTGCCTGTTGGAAGCATATTCTGCGGATTCATATTCGGGCCCGAACAACCACCTTGCCCCGGTTACCAATGGATGCAGAACATGCAACTCATCTACGTTTTCATCTCCTGCCAGTTTTCTGATTGCTTCAATGACAGATATTCGATTGTCGATTTCATCCAGAACGCTCAGCGCATCCCTTACTGACCATTTTTCAAGCAAGCTGTTTAAACCGGAGATGTCATCCTCAGATAATTTAGCCAGCTTGACAAGTAACTCTTTTCCCGTTCTTGACTTTTCAAGATTAATAACAGCTTCTACCGCAATAGAGATAGATTCAGGCTTCGCAGTAGGATGTGCAATTGTAATTGCTTCAATTGCTTCATTAACTTCATACTTGGCTAGAGGTGGCAGTTTAGACAACTCTACGGAAAAGTCACCCTTTATTTGCTGCTTGGTCTCTTCAATTGTGTCCTTGGCTATTTCACCAATCATTCTGTTTACATAATCAGCAACCTCCCGGAACACCTTTTCCATAGGCTCAATCTTCTTAAAGCCTGTCCAGTCTTCAAATATGTAATCGGCAAGGTCATTTGTCTTTACTACAACCGTGTATCGTTTTGCAAATGTTGTCCTGCCGTCAATAACCATTTCATTTCCCAATACCCAGGATGGTTCGCCTACCAAACGGTTGGCCTGCCAGAAGGCAATTCCCTGATAAATGGTTTTTCTTGATGATTTCTGCGAATCAATAAAATGTGCAGTGAGCTTTATTCCTTCTATATTTATTTCTGTAGAGTCCATCAAGCCCGAATGCTGTTCCAACGGCACGGTTTGCTTGTTTATGGAAACCAAAAAGCTTGGGTCATGCAGAAACTTCGCAGAAATAATATCCAGTATCCTCTCCGGGTTCGGAAGGTTTTTGGTTACGATAACTTCAAGCCGAGTTCCAAACGTAGTGGCTTTGTCAAACGAAGCATCCTTAATAACAAAAGGTTGATTTTCGCTTATGGTACTGATTACAAAGATTGATTTTTTTCCGCCTGAGTTGGTAATGACTGTATATTCATTGTTGAAACAAAGCAAACCGTGTCGTCCAACCCCATTGCGACCATAAGCCAATCGTTTGCCATTTACATTGGGTGGAAAAATGACATTTTTCCCCTGATGCTTGATGCGGTTATAGCCCAGTTTCATCCACCGTTGCTCAAACTGTTCTTTGGTTAAACCGGTTCCATTGTCTTCAACTACCAGCTTTTGGTTGTAATCACCCGGGATAGTAATTTTAACCATTGTTGCACCAGCATCCCAGGCATTAGCAACCAATTCGGTTAAAGCTATTTCTGGCGAATGCACCAAAGTACCCAATGTTCTTATGAGGTAATCTTCCTCAAACAAGGAGCCTTGAAATATCGGGGTTGCTTTTTTTGCTGCCATCTTAATTATTTGCTTAACTGATTTGGACTTTTTTATACTCCTCCTCACTCAACCAAAAATCCTTATCAATTATCTTAACTTCATCATAAGTGAGTTCATAGAGCTTGTAAACCAACACGTCTATTTCACGCTCTAAGGCAGTGGTGTCTTGGTTTGCTTTTTTCTTTTTCAGAATTTCATCTACCAACTTTTCAATTTGCTTTTGCTTTAAGTCCGTTGGAAAAGGAAGTTGCTTTATCTCATATCCCATTACATGATTATTGGTAGAAGTTTTTCTAAAGAACCAATCCAGTAATTTTGAATTAAGGACTGCCAAACAAAGTCTATTTAATGATTCATTTTTCAATAAAATCTTATTTGCCGTATGTCCGAAAAGGAATTTTTCATTCTTGTCCGTTAGGCAAGCATGTAAGCGATATTTGTCTGTTGTTCCTGTGATTTCCTGCAATACAATAAAGGTGTGTTCTTGATTCTCCTTAACTTTTTCCTTTCTAAAATTTGTATTTACAAACTCTTCAGTGGTATTAAGAAGTTTATATTTATGAATATTTCTACCACGATAAAGTTTTACTTCAGTTTTTGTTTCTGAATATTCGTCTGAACTTGTTGTTAAATTCAAATCCCCTTGGTTGATTGATTGAATGAGCGTGCTAAACGGAATTGTGTTACTTGAAATTCTTTTGAGAACTTTAGAATCGCCTTCTGAAAGCAGAGGAATATAATATGTGTCAGGATAAAGTTGCAATAATGAAAGTTGATTTACCTTCTCAAATTTTGGATTCGCTATTGTTGAAGTGTCGTTATGAATGGAAATTGACACATTTTGTTCCCTGTCTGGAGGTAGTTTGGTAAAAATATACGTGCATGTTCCTTGCAATACAGAATCAAAAACTTGAGCTTCTGAATTGGAAGCTCTTTTAGGATATTCCAATACTTTTTCAAGTTGTGTTTTTGTTAGCAGAAGTTCTCTTGTGAAGGTAGATGATAAATCACACATCAAACTACTTTGAACAATCATTGTTGCAGTTCCATTTTTTTTCAAATTGTTAAAAGACGCTTCGACAAATACTTTGTAAAGATTTTGTTTACCCTTGTCTTTTCCTTCAGAATAAGGGAAAGTTTCTGAACTATAAATTCCCTTCTGCATCTGCACATAAGGCGGATTCCCAATTACCACATCAAAACCTTTGTCAATGCCGAACATCCATGTTGGGGAAAAGAAGGTGCTGGGCTGGCTGTCGTCAAAGGGATTCCAATGCTTTATTTTTTGTGCTATTTGTTTCAATACGGGGTCGTGAGCGGCCTCTATGTCAGTGATTACTTTGTCTCTTTTCTTAAAAAAGTCTTCTTTCAGTTTTTCCTTCTGGCTTCCGGCAAGGTTAGGGTTAAAAAAGTCAACCCTCAGGGTTTCTAAATCTTTAAGTTCTTTCACTAGCTTGTGTGTGAACCCTTCGTGCAGTGTGCCTTTGCTTTGCTGTATAAAAGCATCCAGCCCTAAATCAATTAAGCTGTTTGCACACACAAATTTGAAATCGAGGTTAGGCAAGGGTTTCACACCAAAATTGTGAACTGGGTCTTTGGGGTTGTAGTTTTCTTCCAATACCAAACTCAGCCATGCCCGCAATCGTGCTATCTCGATTGCCATAGGCATAATGTCCACTCCGTAAATATTCTGGCTCAGTATGTCCTTCTTTAATTCGTAGCTGCTCTTTACTGTTCCCAATACCTCATTCAACTCTACCAGTTTGTGCAAAATTCCCATAGGAAAAGCACCGGAACCGCAAGCGGGGTCAAGAATTTTTATCTTTTCAAGAAAAGAAAGGAGCAAAGTTTTTTCTTCTTTCTTTAATCCGTCAGTATGCGGTTGCGATAAAAATAAAGGAGCAAGGGCTTTTTCAATTTTTTCTTTTTCCTCCTGTTTCAGTTCATAGTTTTTGGTTGCAATGGCAAGCTGTTGTGGCTTTTTATTTCCGAAAATATCGCTAACAGGTTCGGGGTCGTTAATGTGTTTCGTTTTTTCTGCTTCAATATGTTGCTCCCATTGTGTTTGCAAGTATGCCTTGATGCTTTCGTTCACCATATAGTCCACAATTTCCCGTGGGGTGTAAAATGCTCCAAATGCCTTTCGCTGGTTGGCTAATTTTTCGGTCTCTTCATTTTGGCTTGCCAATAAATTTTCAAAAATCCTTCCCAACATTTCGGGGTCAACTGCCACCTGCTGATACTGGCTGCTGCTTTCGTCCACCGTAAAATCGTAGCTTTCTAAAATTTCCACGAAAGACAGAAGCCAGGCATCCAGTTGAAGTTTGGTAAAGAGTTTATCTTCTTCGCTTTCGTCAAACAAGCCACCATTGAGGTAAGGGATTTTTTCAAACAGTTTATTCAGCGCAAGCGGATTCCTGTCCTGAACTTTTGTATTGAGTGTTTCAAAAAATAATTTGAGCAAAGCATTCTGATAATAGTTTTCTGTTTTCTCAATGGCTTCTTTGCTAATCAGAGAATGAGGAATTATTCCTTTCTCTTTTAAGAACCAACAAAAAATATATCTGCCAATTAAACGAACTGTAAATTGCTTTACCTGATTGTCGGTGGCTTTACTATGTTGTGTTTTTACAATGCCAAGCAGTGCATCAAAGCGTTCTTTAATTTGTTTGTAAAACTCTTTGTTTACTTCTTTGATGTCAAGCGATTTCCAAAGCAGGTCGGCAATTTCAGGTTTCGGCTTTGTGCCGATTCCCTGCCACAACTGGATAATTTTATTGTATTGCGTATTGGTTAACCGATTGCGGAATGATACAATTCTTTTCTGTTCGCCCTGATTAAAAACCAAAACCAACTTGTCGTAATCAGGTGTAGTTACAAAGTGAATGAAGTATGGTTGTGTAGGAATAAAACTAGTTCCATTTTGTTGAATTAACCCTTTGCTGAACGATTGATAACTGCTAAGCCCGGGGTCATTGTCAACCAACTGACTGATGTATTCTTTCTTCAACTTTTTAAGCACTGCAAAACGGACACGGATATTTTGATTGTCGGCTGAGATTCTATAAAGTTGTGGTTGCACTGTTTGCGGTGCAGTTACCAGAAAATCTTTCAGCTTTTGTGTTTGCGGTGAAAGCAGTTGTGGTTTATTTCCTGCGTTGGGTTCAATATTCATCCATTGCAGCAAGCCAAAAGAAAAGTCAAGAATATTTTCTCTTGTGGGGTTATCCGCAAGCCGTGAAAGAATTTTATTTATATCATTAATGGTCATGCAAATATTTGTATGATTTCATTCAATGGCGCTTTCTCCGTTTTATCTTCGGGTTTGTATTGGTTTGCCAGTGAAATAAATTGCTTTATAATTTCATCTCCTATGTGTTCCTGTCTGCGGTTCATGCGGTTTATCAATCGCACCAACTTTAAATTTTCTTTATTGATGTAAGCATTTTGAGAATGCAAAACAGAATTGCTCACTTTGTCAATTTCAGAAACTGGATAACCGTATTCCATCATTTTGTTTATGACATAAGCAATGGCTGCCTGCTGCGGTTGGTTGTATCGCACCTGATGTTCTTCTTCCGAAAACTGGTAGCGGTCAATGAAATCTAAAATGTATGCTTCGGTTTCAGGTTTACTTTTGAATTTGTCTGCAAACCGTTCATTTTGTTCGCTTGTTGCTTTGATAGATAAGAGTCCTTCTGCGGTAGTGAACAGTTCTCCGATTTTATCTTTGTTGAAGGCAACAAAATATCCGGCTTCAAAAGTTGCATCTTCACCAGCTGCCAAATGTGCAAGGTGAATGAAGTCATCATCTTCTTTTCGCATTTGAACTTTGCCCCATTTTCCTTTTGGCAGATTTTTTATTTGCTCTTTGTAAGTCGGAGTAAATTTTTCGTTGCGGTCAAATGCTCTCAGGTCATCCATAAATAAATCTTCGGCTGCAAGCAATTCGGAAGTTTCAAATATTTTTTGGAATGCTGCCAGTCGTTTCTTTTCGTCACGGCTGTAAAGGTCTTCAGTAAAATCCTGCGGTGTCGGGTCTTCATCCAAAATGGATTGGTCTGTTCCAACTGTGTAGCGAATCAAATCTATTTTAGCTTGCAGTTTTCTTACCAACTGTAAATAACTTTCCAATTGTTCTTCAGGTCTGAAATTGTAAATAAAAATTTCTTCGTGAACTGTTCCCAAACGGTTTATCCTTCCATTCCGCTGAATCATTCTCACCGGATTCCAGTGTAAATCGTAATTCACAATCATTCCGCAATCCTGCAAGTTCTGTCCCTCTGAAAGTTTGTCAGTGGCAATGAGGAAATCAATTTCCTTTTCTCCGTCTTTGAGTTTGTGTTTTTTTGAAACAGGAGCAAAGCGTTTGGCATAATCTTCAATCTCAGATTTTGAGCCTAATGCAAATTCAATATTTTTTTTCTTCACCAAATACTGAGGAAGATTTTCTTTCAGATATTGAAGTGTATCGGCAAAGTAAGTGAACACTAAAACCTTTCTGTCCTCATTTTGATTCAGATGTTTTGCCAACTCCTGAATTTTATCATCCTTCTTTAACAGCAAAGCAAGTTGTTGTTTTAAAATGCTTACAACAGAGAGGTCTTTCTTAATGTCGGCTTTCAGTTGCTCCACATTAAATATGCCTTCATCAGCAACGATGGTTGCAAATTCTTCTTCCGTCTCTTCAAAACTTTCAATGTCAAAATCCAGTTCATCTTCCTCTGCAATCTGTTCGTTGTAAGCATCAATCGCCTTATTCAAGGCAGAAAGATTTTTTACGGAAATAATTTTATTGAACTTTTCCAACTTGGTTTGAAAGTCTTTTAACTTTCTTTCGTAACTGTCAATTGATTTATTGATTGAGAAAAGCGAAGATTCCAAACGCTTTAAAAATACTGTCCGGAAAATTCCATAAATACCTATTTGTCTGCTCAGTTCACGGTTCTCGTCTGCGTTTAATTCTAATTCTCCCCTCTTTCTTCCGTAATAAGCATGGCGGTAAATATTATATCGGTAGCAGGGAAAACCCAAACTCAACAAAGCGGTGTAAATAATTTCAAGTGATGACTGAATAGGCTTATCCCTTTCGGTGTAATGTTCAAACAGGTCAAGCGGATGGGCTAAGTATTCTAACTCAGCCAGGCTATTTATATCATAGTTGAAAGCCCTTGTCAACTCCGCATTTTGCTCCGCACTTTTCAATAGTTGCGATTTGAATTGATTCGGAACTTCATACTCTAAGTTGTCGGGATACGATTTCGGGAACTTTTGAAGTTTACCGTTTATTTCCAAACCTTCGGGATATTCTTTTTCAATTCCCTGCCTTGTCCGTCTTACTATAAAGCGGTTGAGCAGGGGAGTTAGTTGTTCTTTGATTTGCTGATAATTGATGAAACCGCTTTCACGGATTTGTTTTCTCATGTCGGTTTGTAAAAGTTCCAACCGTTCTTTCAGAGTAAAATATTTTTGTCGGCTACGGTCATAAAATTTACCCAACTTAAAAATGTCGCCACCAGAACCCAACATGATTTGATTTGTCAAATCTGCCAATTGATTATTGATTGGCGTTGCGGTGAGCATTAAAGTTTTTGCGTTTTCATTTTCCTGTCTCCATTTAATGAACACATCAAAACGCTGTCCGCCTGATGCTCTCAGGTTGTGGCTTTCGTCAAACACGAACAAACCGACCGGAATGGATTGTAAATTTTCACGAACGTCCTTTATTCGCTCTGTGTCCTGCAAGCTGTAAATCTCGGGGATATGAATTACTCTGAAATCGTCAAATGCTTTCCTCCATTGTGGTATCAGACCAGCCGGTGCAATCACTACAACACGCTGATTCATGTTGTGTTTGTAATACTCAATCACCTTTATTGCAGTGTAAGTTTTACCCAAACCAACAGAATCAGAAAGCATGGCAACGCCTTGTCGTTCCAATTTCTTTATTAAACTGTTTGCATTTTGAATTTGAAATTTTAAAAGTTGTGGTTTGCCCGAGGTCGGATCGTCAATATCAACTTTGTTTTCTTTCTCATCAAGTAAGTCCTGCCCATAAATACGATACAATGCGTGGATATACATTTCATAAGCACTGAAACAGATGCTCCCGTGCTTGCTTAATTCTAAAATTTCTTCTTTGAAAACTCGGCTCCAATCTTCGCTGTTATTCCATAATTCTTCAAACCATGTTCGGTGCGATGGATGTTGCGTTAGATTTTTGCGAATAAAATTTACAGTTGCATTGTTGTCCTCAAACTGATTCAGTTCAAGATTTCCAAACATTCCCTGCTTGGTGAAATTGGAACTGCCGATAATGCCAACGGCATTTTCTTCATCAGTTCCAAAAATGTAACACTTCGCATGAAGGAAATTTTTCTTGTAAACCTTGATTTGAATTTTTCCAGTATTGTTTTCATTCATGTATTTGCCCAAGAGGTCGGCAACTTTTTGAAACTCCTCTTTCAGTTGTAAATCCTCCAAATCTTTCTTCAAATACTTTTCAGGAAAGTCAGGGTCTTGTTGTGCAGGTTTTTTAACCTGATATGCTTTTACAGAAGGTTCTTCACCAAGCAATAAACGGAATATGATATTTTCTCTTTCTAAAAATTGAGAAAGTTCGGGAAGGATTTCCACCATTCCGGGCAAGTCCCAGTAACCAGTCGCAATGGAAATTTGAGAATAGGAATTGTCTTTAATCAACTCTTTCAGCACACTGCCAAGCTGATATTCGTTTGAAGAATTGTCTATGAGTTTTATTCCCTTCTTCATTTTTTAAGCTTTTTGTTAGCAATTTTCATTGCCTGATAAGCAACTTTTGGTTCTTCTACTATAGTGGATTCAATCTTGTCAGCCAGCCAAAGAGTCAGAAGTTCTTCCTCGTTTGCTTTAAGAAACCTGGCAATTTCTACCACCTGCTGTCTGGATGCCTTTCTTTCCCCTCTTTCAATCTTGCTCATAAGTGCCGTGTCCACTTCAAGATGTGCTGCGACCTGCCGTAACAGAAGGTTTTGCTCCTCTCTTAGTTCTCTGATTTTCTGTCCTAAATTGCTCACGATGTTAGTATTTCGTTTGGCTTGTCAAATTTTGTCAAATGTAAGTATTATTTCCGAAATCAAATAGTGAGGTGGGGAAATTTGGCTCTTTTTGTTTTGCCTTTTGGGTCGACTGGTGCGGTGGCGGCAAAACAAAATGTGCCAAATGCGGGAAGGCTTAGAATTATTTTTTTAAATGTGCGGTGGGAAAAATTTTAAAAACAATGGTGTCGGCTTGAGTGTCGGTCTGTGTCAAAATGCAATGAACTGTCTGCTGTGTCAAAGTCCGGTTACTTTTTTGGTTGCAATGTCGCTCGATTTTTAGTCGGAATTGTCAAGGTTGCACGGTCGTCCTACGCTTGCCTGTAACGTTCGGCGGTATGTGTTGTTGGCGCCGCTTCGGGGTGGCGCGTGTTTTTGCACTCGTGATACGATGTAGTGATGTGATTGTTATTAGTTTATTCTCGCGTTGGCAAAAACCGTGACACCAGGCGGGAGTCCCCGGCGGTAGCCGGGGCAGGCCGCACCGCCAACTACTAGACTGTCCTCTTTAGTTAGAAAATTCTCGCGGTGCGGAGCGCCAATGACATATACCGACCTGTTAGGCACTGGGCATTTTATTCTTTATCTATTGGTTCCTCAAGTGTATCCCAAACCATTGAATGCATTTTATAATCAAAC
>Ga0116156_10004272_pt1 | contig 12181 bp, 8 predicted proteins | sample AD_UKC045_MetaG_FD_89891 | JGI IMG/M metagenome (GOLD analysis project Ga0116156, IMG submission 89891) | Active sludge microbial communities of municipal wastewater-treating anaerobic digesters from USA - AD_UKC045_MetaG | ecosystem: Engineered > Bioreactor > Anaerobic > Digestate | place: USA... | reverse complement strand
GTAACCGCCGAAGGCGTGAATTTTCCCGTCGAGGGCGGCGACGCACAGGTTCGCCAGTCCGCTGGGCATGGTGGACAGCGTGTCGTCCCAGGTGTCGGTGAGAGGATCGTAGCGGTACAGGTCATCGTTGACCGCGCCGGCGTTGTCCCACCCGCCCATAACGTAGAAATATTCGCCGACCACCACGCCGCCCAACCGGCCGCGCTCGGCGGGCATCGCCGTTGGGGATGCTTCGAAGCCGATGGAGCAAGTATCGATCGCATAGACGCTCGGTGCCATTAATAAACAAACCAATAACGCCATCGGTATTAAAAGTTTGCGTTGCATAACAGCCCCTCCCTTTTTGTTCTCTGTATAGTCTTGCTGCTTTCAGTGAATAGTACAAAAGCTGTGGGCAGGCAATGGAGAACTGGTGAAAGCGCGGGTAATGCCCCATGCGCTTCGTAAAAAAAAAGAGCCTGAAACGAAAGTGATTTCAGGCTCCTTTATTCAGCGTTGTTCATATCGGTCGACGAATCAGCAACCGCACCCGTCGTCGTCATCGTCATTGTCGTCATCGTCGTCGCCGGCCGGCGTGGCGTCGTCATCGTCGTCATCGTCATCATCTTCATCGATGTCGTCGTCGTCGGTGTCGTCGTCGACGGTGTCGTCGTCGGCGGTGTCGTCGTCGACGGTGTCGTCGTCGGCGGTGTCGTCGTCGTCGGTGTCGTCGTCGTCGGTGTCGTCGTCGTCGGTGTCGTCGTCGGCGGTATCGTCGTCGTCGTCGATTGTGTCGTCGTCGACGAGGTCGTCATCGGCGGGCACTTCGGTCACGATTTCCAGGCCGATGACCTGGTCCGGATCCTGCTGCGAAACCAGGAATAGGATGCCCGTGTTGTCCGACTCGGTCCAACTCGACGTGAAGCACAGACCGGCGGCCAGCCCTTCCTCGCCCGACCAGGTGTCTTCGATCGACACGGCCGTGTACGCGCCGGTGGAAGGATTGAACTGATAAATGTAGTTGGGCGTCTGGGCGTAAACCCACAACCACGGACCGTCCGCGCTCTTGTCGTCCCAGGCCATGCCGTAGATCGACTTGTCGTTGGCGTACTGATGGATCACATTGCCTTCCATGTCGATCTCATAGATGTTCGAAGACCAGTTCGCCGTCCAGAGGTGACCCGTGTCCGGGTCGTAGGCCAGCGCGCGGTGCACTTCCAGCGGACCGGTGAACGTATCCACCACATTGCCGTGATGGTCGAATTTGTCGATTTCCGTACCGGCGCTCCCGTATAAATATTCACCGTCCCAAGCCAGGTCGCGGTAGCCCCACTGGTCGGTCTGGTTCGGCTGCATCCAGCTTTCGAGGTAGTTGCCGTCTTTGTCGAATTTGTGCACTTTATTGAAGCCCAACAAGCCGCTGCTGCCGCCGGAAACGAAGAAGTACGGATTGCCGTATTCGACGCCCAAAATGCCGCCGTCGCTCGTGGCCGTCTGCGGGCTGAATTGAAAGACGATGTCGCCGAACGCCTCGCCGCCCGGAGCGGTGAAGTGCATGTCGTGACGAACGGCCGGCGCCCTCTCGGCCAGCAGAACCGGCGCCGCGGCGATCAATCCCACGGCAACGACCGCCAACAGTCCGATAATCGCGAGATTTTTATAGAGTTTCATCTCTCCTCCCTTGGTTGGAAACCCTAAAACAATAGAATTTTAAGGATTGCTTGTCCTCTACCCGGAGCGGATCATAACATAAATGGAACGATCGTCGAGGCGAGCGACAAAATTTTGCTCGACCAAGGAAGGCCTTGTTCGATGCCGAAACCGAAGAAAGCCAAACGATGGCGCAGGCGCCTGGCGCTGACGGCGATCGTGCTTTGCCTGCTCGTTGCCGGCGTCGAGGTCGGCTTGCGCTTGATCGGATGTGCGCTCTATCGGCCGATTCGGCATGATCTGGCTACCGTGCCAAAAGCAGGCGCCGATGAATTCGTCATGCTCTGCGTGGGCGATTCCCATACCTATGGCGTGGATGCGCCGTCCGGTTTGTCCTATCCGAGCCAGTTGGCCAACTTGCTCAACCGGTCCGATAAGCAACGGCGATACCGGGTGATTAATTATGGCGTGCCCGGGGCCAATTCCTCCCAGGCGTTGCGCCGGTTACGCGAACTGTACGCCAACGGGAGCACGAAACCCGCGATGGTGATCGTCAACGTCGGCAAAAACAACGACCACAACTTTCAGGAAGCGCGGTTTTGGCTCGATGAACGGATGAAATCCGCACCGGTGCACGCCCAGCTTGAATATCTGTTGCAACACGCCAAGGTGTATCGGCTGGGCGAAATCGCCATGCGCAATTTGCGGGAAAAACTGGCGGCGTCGACCGCCGGGGCCGATAAATACCTCCATGACGAGCCGTCGTTGCTCGCCGCATGGCTGCACCAGGATTACCGGGCGATGATCGAACTGGTCCGGGCGAACCAAGGGCGCGTGTTGCTGTTGAACTATTTCATGCCGGTCGCGTATGTCGATCGGGCGATGACCGCCGTTGCCGCCGAAACCGGCGTTCCGCTCGTCGATGTCGTCTGGTTTCGGCTGCCGCCGATCGCCATCCGTTCGTTGGTCGGGCCCACCGCCCACCCCAACGAACTCGGCTACGCGGCCATCGCCCGCTTCGTTTTGACCGGGCTGGAACAAAACAATCTGCTCGACGAGCCCCCGCGGTCGGATAAGCCGTAAAAAAATCGTCTTGACATTGTAGTTGTTTGTATTACATTTTACGTCATGAGCAGAAAGAAAGAAGAACGGCTGGAGAAAAAATCCGCTCGGCGCGATGCCCGCGTAAAACGGCCGGTCCGGCGGGAGCGCAAGGATCGCGTGTTGCAAACCCGCGTGCCGCAATCGCTGTACGACGAGCTGGTCGCCCAGGCGGGCAAGCTGCGCGTGCCGGTTTCCAACCTCGTGCGCAACATCCTGGAAGATTCGGCGCGCATGGTCGGCAATATCGTCGACGGCGGATTGCAGATCGCCGCGGCGTTGGGCGACCGGGCGGACAAAAGCGAGCTGGCCGAAGTCGTCGGCTGGCAGCCGCTGACCGCCAACAAGCACCTGGTGTGCGCGCATTGCGGCGCGGCGATCGCCAAGGGCGAGCAGGCGTTCATCGGCCTGGGCGCGCCGGGCGGTCGCTCGTTGATCGTCTGCGCCGCCTGCGAAGGAAAAGGAGCTCCGTAATGCAAACGGCGTTGTCGTTGGTGAGCGAGGCCGGCAAGGGCCTCCGGCGGACCCTGGCCAAGGTCAATCCCGACGTATGGCGCGAGGCCTTGTTCACCACCGCGCAGGCGTATTCGCTGGTCCTGCCGCGGCGGGAACAGGTGATCGATCGCGGTCCGGACGATTATCTGCCCGTCATTCTGGTGCACGGCCTGGGCGGCAATCGCGGCGGTTGGCTGCCGTTGCGCTGGTACCTGCGCCTGATGGGACACCGGCGGCTGTATGCCTTCGGCTACGAGGAAGGCGCGGTGGCCGAGCTGGCGGCGGGCCTGGCCGAATTCATCGAGCAGGTGCGGCGCGAAACGGGGCAGGACCGGGTGGACATCGTCGCCCATTCGCTGGGCGGGCTGGTGGCGCGTTACGCGATCCAGCGCCTCGGCTTCGGCCCGCACGTGCGCACGTTGATCACCATGGCCACCCCGCATCGCGGCACCTACGCCGCGCAATACGCCGACACGCCGATTACGCGCGAACTGCGTCCCGACAGCAGTCTGCTGGCCGAGCTTAACGGCGACGATTGGCAACGCTATCCCACCCGGCTGGTGACCGTCTATTCCGACCGCGACATTTACGTGGTGCCGGCCGAACACATGGTGCATGCGCAAGCCGAGCGGGTGCTGCTGCCCGGCATTTCGCACACGCAGTACCTGGTTTCGCCGGAAGCGTTTCGTGCGGTGGCGGCGCGGCTGCCGCAGCGCGAGGCGTAGCCGACGCTAACGCGGCGGGCGATAACGGACGATCAACAGCGCGTTTTCCGTGTTCAGGCCGTAAGCCTGGAACAACCCGTTTTTGACGAACCATTGCACGCCGGCAAAATCCGTCGGTTGGCGGCCGACGCGCGCGGCGAGCGCGTTTGCCGTTTCGTGCGCCGTGGTGGCGCGATCCAGTTGCAGCGCCTCCACCATCACCGGCGCCGGCTCGTCCCCTTCGATCACCACCGCGCGCCGGCCCAACAGCCGTAAGCCGGCGCGCAGGAGATACGCCGACGCCATCTCGTCGGGGCGCGGCGATTGCGGATCGAGCCGCTTACGCGAAAAGGCGATCGTCAGCGACTTGGGCGCGCCGGTTCGCGCCAACGCGCGTTCCAGCGACATGATCCAATCCGGCTCGACGACAATCTTTTGATGGTAGATGAATTCTTGTCGGGGCGGCACATAGATATCCGCGGGATAAACGTCCATGCGCGCCGCTTTGTCCAACCCGCCGAGCAGAAACACGGCGACGGTCAGCGCGCTTAGCCAGAGTCGGGCGTTCACCCGCAAAGCGAACGCGCGCCAGGCGACGGCGAGGCTCAGACAAACGATCACCGCGTGGAGGATCATGAAGTCGGCGGTGAACCCGGCGTTGAGGCGCACCAGGAAGATCATCGCGCCGTAGATGATGACGATCGCCGTCAGGTGCATCTCGGCCGGCCGGCGCGGACGGACGCGGAGCAGATGAACCGCGCCGACCGCACCCAGCACGGCGAACAACGCCAGGTACCCCGGTCCGTAAAAGACGATGGTCGATTCCCGCAGCCACTCGTAAGCGTTTTGCGCCAGGCCTGCCGAAGCGAACGCTTTCGCCGACAGAAAATGCGCGCGGCTGCCGCTGTAGTCGGCCAGTTTGTGCAACATCGGCATGGCCAGAATCGCCGCCGGCGCGACCGCCGCGAGAAATTTAAGCGCGGCCCGGTCGACGCTCCGGCGTTGCCGCAGCAAATGCAACGCCAGCAGGCAATAGATCGGCGCGCTTTGCATCAGGCCGATCGGGTGCACGAGAATCGCCAGCCCGCTCCACACGCCCAGCAGCGGATAAGCGGAAAAGGTGCGGCGATCCTGCAGCAGACGGACCGTCTCGGCCAGCGCCATGAGCATCAGCGCGGTCAGGTGAAAATGGACCGTAAACGAGCGGCTGAAATTGTCGATCACCGGCAGGCAGCAAACGGCGGCCGCGGCCAGCAGCCCGACGCGCCGATCCGCCGCCAGCAGCGTGCCCAGACGCCAGGCGCCGCCGAGCAGCAGCGCGTAAAACGCCAGGTTGAACAGGCGATAGAGCGTCAGATCGACCGTCGCGCCCAGCGCGTGCAAACCGGCGAGCAGCGAGCCGACCAGCAGATAGAAATAGGCGAACGAATTTTCCCAAGCCTCTTTCAAAAGCAGCCACGGCGAGCCCTCGTCCGGCCCGGCGAGGTGAATGTTGTAAAATAGGTCGAGAAAAATCTGATCGTGGTCCAGGATGATCCGGCCGTCGTATGCGCTGTGCGCCAGGTGCGCGCCGACGCCCAACAACAGCAGCGCGCCGCACAACACGCGGTGAGCCGTCAGCGAAAGGCCGGGTTCGCGGGCGGGTTCGAGCATCGGAGTCCTTTGCCGAATTTTCTCATCAATACCCGGCCGTCAGGGAAATGACAAGCGGCGCGACAGAGCGTCGGGAGGAAGAGAACCACAACCTCATCAGCGGGGCCGGCGTATCAATTCCACCAGGTAATGCTGATCCAGGCCGAAGGTCAGCAGGTCGCCGTTTTTCACGAACCACACGACGTCGGCGTAGCCGGCCGGATCCTCGCCCAATTGCCCGCGCAGCCATTGTGCCGCCTCGCGCGCCGTCCAAGGAGTATTTTTGGTTTCCAGCGTCAGCAGGACCGTGCCGCTCGGTCTGTTTTTCTTGTGCCAACCGTTGAGTTGTTTACCCGCCTGCACGTAACGCTGAGCCCGGTTGCCGACGACCTCCAGTTCCTGTTCCGACCGCGGCGGAACGGTTCGGCTGCCGTAAAACACTTTGATGTTTTTCACCGGCGGTCGACGGCTCAGTTCGTTCATCGTGCGCCGCAACCAATCCGCTTCGCTGAGCAATCGACTGCGCGTGGGCTGGTACCGGGCGCGGAAATCCATCGAGTTGCCGCTGGGGTAGGTCGCCAACGCCGCGCTTTTCTGCATGGTCGCCGCCAGGAAAACCGACAGGATCATCAACGGAACGAACTTGCGCCAGAGCGGTTGGCGCTGCCATTCGCGCCAGGCGATCGCGGGCAGCAACACCGCCGCCAGACAGGCAAAAAAGAGGATGTCGTTGGTAAAGCCGCCGCTGAGGCGAATGGCGAAGCTGAGGGACGCGTTGAAGACCATGCTGAGCAGGAGAAACAGGTCGTCGAGACGACGGTCCTTGGCGGCGAAAATGTGATAAACGACGACAACCAGAAAGAGGCCGAAGAGGGACAAAAACCACGGTCCGAAAAAACCGGTGGAGATGTCGAGCAACCATTCTTTGGTCTTTTCCGCCAGCAACGGAACGCTGTTGGCCGGATGCAAAAGGAAAAGCGATTTTTCCTCGCTGTACCGGGGCAGCGTCCGCAAAAAGGGTTGGGCGATCAGGAGAAAGCAGGCCAAGGCGATCGCGAAACGAATCGCGTTACCCGCGATGTTCTTGCGTAAAATCGTCAACAGAAACAAAAAGCCGAACAACAGCGCGCTTTGCATCAGGGAAATCGGATGAGTCATCACGGCCAGGCCGCAAAGCACGCCGATCGCCGGGTAAGCCAGACGCAATTCGGGTTTTTGGATCACCCGCACCATCAACACATAGGCCGACAACAGGAATGCCGCGGCGTGAAAATGCGGATTGAACGCGCGACTGGCGTCGTCGATCACCGGCAATGCGGCCAGGGCGACCGCGCACAGCATTCCCGCCCGGCGGTCGGCGAGCAACGCGCCCAGACGATAGGCCGCGAACGCCAGCAGCGCCAGAAAAAGCAGATTGAACGAACGATACATAAACAAATTGAGCGGTTTGAACAACGCGATCACGCCCATCGCCAGGTTGATCAGCGGGTAATACGAACCGCCCGGAAGATCGATACGCAGCCACTCGCCGAATTGGACGAAGCCATGCGGCTGGGCGTTCAGATTGAGGTGGAAGGTTTCGGTGAAATACCAGTCGTGGTCGTAAAAAATTCGTCCTTCGTAAACCGTGTGCGTCAGGTGAACGCCCAGGCACAGTAAAAAATAGACGGCGCCAAGCGCGCCGATGACGGCGAGGTATTGTTTTTTGTTGTTCCCGCTGGATGGCGTCATGCGGCGTCCGCTTCTGTTTCGTCCATTGTCTTCACTTTTCCCATCCGCGCAAGACGGACGGTCATCCGGACGGCGCGGCTTTCTCCGTTGGCGGCAGCTTCGCGATGACGATCAGCGCCTGGTAGACGCCCAGGCCGAATTGCCCCTTGGCGTTGGTGAAATAGAGGTATCGCGTTTCGCCGCCGTTCGTCCGCAATCGTTCGCTCAAGGCGGCGATGACCGAACCCGGCAGCCGTTCGTCGGGAAGCAGAAACGCTTCGTAGCGCATTTTCGGCTGGCGATCCGGATTGTTACAGTCCAGCCGCCGTCCGAACAATCCGGCCGCGCTGGCGAGCGGAATAACGACAACCGTCGGATCCCGTTCGTCAAGCGAACCGTCCGGCGTGATTTTATAAACCCGGCATTCCGCCGCTAACTGCCGCGGAAGCTGCAGGTCCCGGAAGGCGTCGTTGGACGCCCACATCCAATCCTTTTCCACGTTCAGCCACTTGCGGCTGTCGGCACGGATTGCATCGTCGACGGCTCGTCCGCCCAGGGGAAAAACCCGCAACGACTCGGCCTTCTCCCAGGCGCCGACGCACAGCACGACCGCGGTCAGCAAGGCGACGGCCCGGCGTCTCCCGGCGGCGGCGAACAGGTTGTACGTCGTGGCGATCAACCAGGGCAGAGTCATTGCGTACACGATCATCCCGTCGTGTTTGTTGCCCTGGTTGAGAATGATGTCCAGAGCGAGAACGCCGTAAAACGCAACACAAAATCCCAGGTACAGATCCGGCAGCCGGAACCGCCATTTGCCGAACCACTGAACCAGGCTGAACAACGTCAGCGCGCCGCCGAGTAGCAGGAACCGCGGGCCGATGAATTCGGCAAGCATCCTGGCCATCATCGAGCCGTTGAACCTTGTTAACAAGGTCGACAAATCGTCGTGGGCGGGTCGTATGTAATTAACCTTTGCTAAATAATAATCATACAATCCGTTGAAAATGGGGAGCGCCGTCAGCAGCATGAACAGGATCATTATTCCCAGTCGCAGAATCAATTGCGGACGGTGGCGTTGTTTTCGTATCAGGTTGAGCGCGGCGAAGAGAAAAAGCGGCGCGCTTTCCAGCAGGGAAATCGTGTGCGTCGAAATCGCCAGGCCGATGCATGCGCCGATCAAGGCGTAACGGCGCGGGGAGGAAATTTTTTCGAACTCCGCCAACAACAGCGCATGCGCCGGCAGCAAAAACGCCAGGGCATGGAAGTGAAAATCGTAGGAACGGCTGTAGTCGTCGAAAATCGGCAGCGACATCGCGGCGGCCACGCACAGCCAGCCGGCGCGCCGATCGGCGAGCTGTTCGCCGATCTTCCACACGCCCCATAAAAACGGCAGTAAAAAAAGAATGTTAACAGCGCGCAGCAAATAAAGATTCACGTGCACCACGCCGGTGAGCGTTTGCAGCAGCATGTTGGGCAGGACGTAACAACTTTCGTTAGTGTAATTCGTAAAATAATCCGACAGAGACCACAAAAGGCTGCGGTCGTTCAAGTGATAATTGTTGACAAAAAGGAAATTATCCAAAAAAAACAGATCGTGATCCAGCAGCATCCGGCCGTCGTAAACGATGTGCGCCACGGCCACGAACGCGGCCAGGGCGAAAAACAGCAGATAAGCCGCCGTGACGGCCGGCGCCCCCTCGATGGTCGTTAACGCTGAAGGACCCTGTTTGATTCGGCAACTCCTCGATTGCTGGATGCAATGTATCCGGTCGGACGGGTTACTGCAATTGCCCCGACGGATCCGCAAGCGGCTGGAGGGAGATCAGCACCAGCACATACGTCGTCGGCAGATCGAAGTTCTGCATGCGGTTGTCGAGCTGAAACCAACGACAGCCGCCTCCGGCAAGCGCGGGACATTCGCGACGGATGATCGTCGCTGACTCCGGCGCCGTCGGCGCCTCCCGGAAGAAATACAGCTTGACCGAAAATCCCGTTTCCTTTCCCCAATTCGTCCGTCGATGAAGGGTGGTAGGATCGATGATTTTTTGCACTTCCGGCGACGGATCCAGGTGCAGCGAAAACAACTTGCCGGCCGCGATCAAATCGTAGGCGATGCCGACGGCGTCCATCTCGATGAACTCCGCGAGGCCGTCGGAAGCCTTGAAGCCCTGATATCGTAATGGAGTGAAACCCCGGGCGCCCATGTCCCGCAGGCGAACGACGGTTTGCTGAAGCCAATCTTTGGTTACGCAAACGCGCGTGCGGTTTTCGCGGGTGAACGCCGAATCGACGTCGATTTCGTCGAGCATGGCCGCTTGCTGCCACGCGCCGACCAACAGCACCGCTGCGATCAGCGCCGAACGAATCGTCTCGGCTCGCCGATGCTGTCCGGCCAGATGGTGCAGGCCGATTACGGGCAGAAAGCCCAGCAACGAGAATGCGCCGATCAGATCGAAATGCGAGCCGGCGTCCCGGGTCATGAACGTCTGACTCATGCCGAGCAGCACATACAGCCCGGCGAGCGTCAGCAGGACGAGCCAGAGTGGGGAAATCTGCCGCGAGCGCAGCAGCCACCAGCCGACGGCGAGCACGCTGACCGCCGCCAGTAGGATTTCGAAGCGCGGCAACAGCAGGTTGTCGGTCAACACGACGCGCAACCAGGCGACGGCGTGGACGGCGTTGTCCGCTTTGGCTTGAAACAACAGCGTGAAAATGCTTGGCGTGCCGAAGTTCGTGTGCTTGTCCGCAACGTAAGAAGCCATGTTGCGCCAGGTGATCATGTTCATCGCCGCGGCGATCGCCGTTGCACCCGCCCAGCCGAGCAACGATGAATACCGCTTTTTCCACAGCAGAAAAAGCAATAACAAACCGAAAACGGGAGCGGTTTGCAGCAGCCCGATCGGGTGCGACAAAATCGCCGCGCCGGCGCTGATTCCCAGCAGCGGATAATTCCAAGGGCTTTTCGGATCGCGGAAGATTCCCACCAGAAAAACCAGCGTCCACAACAAAAATACCGTGCTATGGAAGTGCGGCAGAAACATCCTGGCGGAAGCGCTGAACGCCGGCAGGGTCGCCGCCAGCGCCGCGCACAGCCAACCGGCCCGCCGGTCGGCAAGCTGCCGGCCCAGGAAATAAGCGGCGATCGTCGCCAGTAGCCAAAAAGGCAGGTTGAAAATGCGGTACGACCACAAATTCACCGGCCACAACCGCCCCGACAAATAAAGCAGCGTGGTGGGCAGTCTACCGGCCGGCTGACTTGTGCGCCAGAATTGAATCACGTCATGGCCGAGGTCGAAGGGATTGCGCGTGGTTGCTGTCGGGGTATGTACATTGCGAAAATAACTACTTGCGTAATACAAATCATGGTCGGCGAAGACGCGGCCTTCGTACCACTGCATGACGAGGAATACGAGCAAGGACAGACCGCACACCAGCACATACGGCCAGATGGAAAAACGGTTTGCGGCGGTTTCGTTGAATCGCAAGCACTACACCAAAAAAATTGAATGCAACGATCATAACCGATTTCTTTCTCCGTCAACGCCGAAAAAAATGCGTTGCGCGGGAAGCGGGAGAAATAAAATTTTTCAATCGCATGGATATCCTAGGCCAGACGAACACACTTGGAGAATCGCCGGCGATATTGTATATAATTTTTCAAAATCGTTACCGTGGGAAATACGAGAAGGAAGGCTTTTATCTGCCTGCTCGCTCCAGGGTGTGCTTGTCGTTTTGCGCTCTTGTCTCAACGTCGTTCGCCGTGAAGCCCTGCGAAATGCGCGGAGGGAGTATTGCCCGCACCGACTGAAAATACCCGCCGGGAAATGGTGCTGCGAAAAAATCGGTTTCGCTATGATTTGCTTGTCTTGCTGACGGCGGCGGTTATCGTCGGGGGCAGCTATTGGACATATCGCAACGCACCGATGAGCCTGTATTTCGGTGACGAATCAACCATGGGCACCTTCGGCGCGGAGCTGCTGGAGCGGGGAATCGCCCGGGGCGATTTTTCCGGTCCGATCTGGTGGGAGGATCCCAGTTTCTGGGGATCGTCCAATCCGCGCGTCGGTGTTTATCTTTTCGGTTTGGCTTTTCTGGCGGCCTACGACGAACGGCACCCCGAACGATTGGAGTCGCGAGTTCGCTTCTTGGCGGCGGCGATCGCCCTGTTGACGGTCTATGTCTTTTTCCGCACGTTGGCCGTGATGATCGGCGTCGGCCCGGCCTATGTCGGCGCCGTTGTTTTCGCCCTGCATCCGGTTTTCCGCTGGGTGCATGTCTCGGTGATCAACGATGTGCTGATGCTCTTGTTTTCCTTGCTGACGGTATTCTTTGCCGTGCGGGTGATGGCCGAGCCGGACGACGAAACCCGCTCGACCCGCTGGTGGCTCTGGACCGCCGTTTGCGCCGGATTGGCGGTCGCGACCAGGCTCTTCGCTTTGGGTTTGGTCGTTGCATGCGGTTACCTGGTGCTGCGGCAATTACGACAAACCGGCCGGCGGGCGCTGGGGTACGGCCTGGCCATGATCGCCATCGTTCTCTTGATCTTTTTTGCGACCAATCCGTTGCTGTGGTGGGATCCGCTTTTCGGCCTTCGGCAAATGTCCACCGGTCATGTTTCGCGTCACATGATCGGAATGCAATTGCACAATTTTGCGCACTTCGAACCGTTGTTGAGGCAAACGTTCACCTGGTTTTCTCCGGAACGTCTGCCACAGGAGGGAAACATCGGCGCCGTGAGCGATTGGTGGTGGTGCCTCCCGGGCGCGTTCTTGACGCTGCTGGGTCTGCGCCGATGTCGCCAGGCGTATTGCGGCTTGTGGCTGGCTTTCTTTCTCGGTTTCGTGGCGGTTGTCGGGATGACCGCCAGTTCGCTGATGTTGACCTGGTACAAGCCGAAACTGGCTTTGGGT
>Ga0116156_10004268_pt1 | contig 12187 bp, 11 predicted proteins | sample AD_UKC045_MetaG_FD_89891 | JGI IMG/M metagenome (GOLD analysis project Ga0116156, IMG submission 89891) | Active sludge microbial communities of municipal wastewater-treating anaerobic digesters from USA - AD_UKC045_MetaG | ecosystem: Engineered > Bioreactor > Anaerobic > Digestate | place: USA... | reverse complement strand
CGGGGATCCCGATTCGTGCGAGAAGATAACTGCGAACTATGAAGCTGCCTACAGGGCGCTTCTCGGTTATTTCGAAAAACATCCCGAGACCCTTTTCGTTGTTCTCACGGCCCCGCCTCTCGTGATGCCGAAGAACACCATTGCAGACAAGATCAAAGTCCTCCTGAAGAGAGAAGATACGGTGGAGAAAATTGGTAAGCGGGCCAGGCGTTTCAATAACTGGCTCAAGGACGTGGATAAGGGATGGCTTCATGACTACACCCTCAACAATGTGGTTGTCTTTGATTACTATGATGTCCTGACCGATAATGGTCAATCCAACTGGTCGAGGTATCCGAGCGGCGAGAAGGACAGCCATCCCAACAATGAAGGCAACATGAAAGCCGCGCAGGCGTTCATTCCGTTCATCAACAGGGCTGTGCACAGGATGGGGCTCTGAACCTGTTCATGTCGAGGATCAGAATTGCAGGAACTCAGGACCAGCCTCTCTGGGACGATTTCATTCTCTCCCAGGGGCAGGGTGGACCGTACCATCTCTTTGCATGGAAGCGTGCCGTTGAACAGTCGTATCACCACGAGACACGGTACATCTTATCGGAAAGCGACCAGGGTACAGTCCTTGGAGTTCTCCCCCTTGTCCTGATCAAGCCCCCGCTGCTGTCGAGCACGCTCGTTTCATTGCCTTTCTGTGACTATGGCGGGGTCTTGAGCCCTGAAAGGGAGGTCTCCCGAGAGCTTCTCGAACATGCTTCCGTCATGGCAGCAACACTGAACGCAAGGCTCGAGTTGAGGTACAGGGAACCGGCTCCTGAAGTATCTCATGTCTGCGGACTGGGAATGACGTCGCAGAAGGTAAGGATGCTCCTCGATCTCCCGGGGGACTCCGATCAGCTGTGGGGCAGCTTCAAGTCGAAGCTCAGGAGCCAGATCAGGAGGCCCCAGAAAGACGGACTGATATTCACGATGGGGTCACATGATCTCCTCGATGACTTCTATGCAGTCTTCCGTGTCAACATGAGACGGTTGGGATCGCCTGTGCATGCACGGGCATGGATCGAATCGGTGCTGAATGCCTTCAACGAGCGCGCCCGGGTGGGGGTGGTGTACAGCGGAGATAATCCTGCAGCCGCAGGAATTATCCTTGTCTGCCGTAATACGGCCACGGTACCGTGGGCATCCGCCCTGTCCGAGTATGCCAGGTCGAGCCCGAACATGCTCCTTTATTGGGGCTTCCTGCAGCATGCGTGCGCCTGCGGGTGCTCCAGTTTCGATTTCGGCAGGTCCACGCCTGGAGAAGGGACATACAGGTTCAAGGAACAGTGGGGAGCAAGGCCGAGCCCTCTGTACTGGTATGGCGAAGGACTGTACGACAGCGGGGTTCCCGCGAAGAATGGCGGAAACCTGAGGAAGAGGATCGAGAGCGTGTGGTCGACGCTGCCGCAGGGCGTCGTCGATCATCTCGGTCCCCTGGTGAGAAAGTACATACCGCTCTAACCCGTTCGACCATTGTCTGGACTACCGCATCAGTTCATATGGCATACACCGGCAGAGACAGGCTTGCCCGTGGGGTCGCTGCTGAAATCGTTCCTGCCCGGTGATGATGATTTCGAGACGGACATCAGGGCCTTCCTCCAGGTCGATCAATGCATACTCGCACGAAGCGGAAGGGCCCTGCTGGGGCTGCTCCTGGAAACATTGGCTGAAAAATGCAAAGGACGACGCGTGGAGGTGCTCATTCCGGGATATACCTGCTACTCCGTGGCGGCCTCGGTGGCGAGGTCTTCGCTCACGATACGCGTATATGATCTGGACCCTCGCACCCTGCTCCCCGACCTTGACTCGATGAGAAAGAATCTAACTGAGAAAACCCTTGCAATTGTCGCACAGCACCTCTTCGGGGTACCGTGCCCCATGGAGGAGATACTCTCCATGGCCCGCGGAGCAGGCGCTGTTCTCATCGATGACGCTGCCCAGGGCCTCGGAGGGAGCATCGGTGAAAAGCCATTGGGAACCCTGGGTGATTATGGTCTCTACAGCTTCGGGAGGGGAAAGCCCCTCCCCCTGGGATGTGGAGGGGCCCTTGTCGGAGAGGATGTGGAAAGCCTTTCCGATCGTATCGGAGGAAAACGCGGGAAAGGTCTGCTTCACCTCGTCTCGACCGCGGCAGCAAGACTGCTGTCACAGAGATATCTCTATGGTATCATGGAAACGCTTCCCCTCGGACTGGGGAGAACCGAATTCGATCCAGGGTTCAGCATCGCCGCGATGCCGGATGCGATAAAAAGGCTCGGGAGGAAGACCTTCGGCATGCTCGGCAGGTTCAACCGGCAGAGACAGAGGACAGCTTCGCTGTACACGCGCACCCTCGACGGGGGGAAAGTGATCCGGGTCGGCCCGGGATCCGTTCCCGTGTATCACAGATTCCCGTATATGGCAGGCCCGGGGCCGCTGCCGGCAAGGCTCCTGCGGATGGGGGTCAGGCGGATGTATCCCCATGCCATCGCCGGCGAGCCGTCCATACGGCCCTTCCTGGCCGAGGGTAACGGCCCCACCCCCGGAGCCGAAGAACTTGCACGGGACCTCGTGACCCTTCCGACCCATTCCGGGATATCAAATGATATAGCCTGTCTGGTCGCACATGCCGTGAACGAGGTGTTCCCATGACAGCACTGTTCTGGGGGGCCCTGGGTGCGATAGCGTACACCTATTTCGGTTACCCGCTCATACTCCTTGTCTGTTCATGGTTCAGGAAAAGGACTGTGAGGAAAGATCACCGCTATACCCCGCCGGTTACCCTGATCATTACGGTTCACAACGAGGCGGCCCGCATCGAGAAGAAAATCCTGAACACCCTGGATCTCGACTATCCCTCGGAACTTTTTGAGATCATATTCTCCTCGGATGCTTCCATCGACGGAACGGATGAGGCCGTCCTGCTTCATGCAGGTCCCAAGCTCAGGCTGGTCCGCTCTCCCCGGCGGGGAGGCAAGGAATACGCCCAGAAGTGCGCGCTGGAGCAGGCCGCAGGTGAGATCATCGTTTTCAGCGATGTTGCCACCATGCTGGAGAGGCAGGCGATACGGCGCATCGTCTCCAGCTTCGCCGACCCCTCGGTGGGCTGTGTGAGCAGCGAGGACCGATTCATCGACGAGAAGGGAAATGTCAGCGGTGAAGGGGCATATGTGCGTTACGAGATGTGGCTGAGATCCCTGGAATCGAAGGTGCACTCGCTCGTGGGCTTAAGCGGCTCGTTCTTTGCGGCGAGGCGCAACCTGTGCCAGGACTGGCCCACCGACATACCGAGCGATTTCAACACGCTTCTGAATGCAGTCCGTAATGGGTATCGGGGGATAACCGATCCTGAAAGCATCGGAATGTACCAGAACATCAGGGACGAGGGCAAAGAATTTCAGAGGAAGGTCAGGACCATCACCAGGGGCATCTCCGCCCTCCTGAGCGATATCTCCTTGATGAACCCCCTGAGGTACGGCATCTTCTCCTGGCAGCTCATATCGCACAAGCTCCTGCGCTGGCTTGTGCCGCTGTTCATGGCGATCGCCTTCATCGCCAACATGGTGCTCGGGTTCTCGAAGAGAGTTTACCTCATGGTATTCATATGCCATGTGCTTTTCTATGTCATGCCTTCCCTGAGCTATACGATGGGACTGAGATCTTCTCTCATAAAAATACCCTACTTCTTTGTTCTGGTGAACAGGGCCATAGCTGTGGCATGGTTGAACTACATTAAGGGGCAAAGGTATGTCATATGGACACCGACAGAAAGATGAGGTGTGCCTTTGAATAAGAAGCTTTCATACAGGACCCTGGCACTGGGCCTGCTCCTTGCAGCCGCTTTTGCGGCGTGCTACTGGCCGACCTTCCTGTGGCTGCACGAGAAGTACCAGTTCTCGGACTCGTACTATTCCCACGGTTATCTTGTCCCCTTCATCTTTCTGTATCTCCTGTACGACAGGCGCAACGAGCTGAGAAGGGAGACACTGGAAGGGACAGGGAGCATCTGGGGGCTCATCATCCTTGCAGGCTCCCTGCTTGTCCATTTTCTCGGCCTGTTTGCCAAGATCCATTTTATCTCCGGCTACTCCATGCTCTTCTACCTCATCGGATGCACCCTGTTCCTCTTCGGCACACGGGTCGTCATGATGCTCGCCTTCCCCTTCTTCTTCATGGTCTTCATGCTGCCCGTACCGGACGAGTATCTGAATTACATCGCCCTGCCGCTCAAGTCCTCGGCCACCGCCGTGGCGCTGTTCATCATGGACACACTGAAGATTCCGTACCTGAGGGACGGGTTCAGCATCCATCTGTCCAATGCAACATATATCGTCGGTACTCCCTGCAACGGCATGAGGTCGTTCATATCGTTTTTCGCCATAGGCAGCCTGTTCCTCTACTTCATACGGACGAGTTTCCTGAGAGGCCTGGTGCTGCTCCTGATGATCCCTGTCCTGGCGATCCTGCTCAACGGCATACGGATATTCATCCTGCTCTACATCGCATTGAACTACGGGCAGGAAGCAGCTTCGCCAGAGTTCTTCCTGCACGATCTCTCGGGGATGGCGGTATTCATCATCGGTCTCGCGGTCATGATGCTCTTCATGAAAGTATCCCATGGAAAGAAGAACGGTTAATCTCGCCATCACCGTTGTCGTCACAGCGGTGGCGGCCCTTCTCTCCGTGCAGGTCAGTTCGGTCGACCGCATCGAAAACAGGGATTTTTTCCAGTTCCCCCTCGAGGTGGGGCGTTGGCAGGGGCGGGAACAGGCCCTCAGCCAGTGGGCATACGATGCGCTCGAGACCCCCTATGTGTTCGTGCGGGACTATGTGAGACCCGGTTCTCCCGATCCGGTGAACCTGTCCCTGGTTTGGTTCGACGACACGAACGTGGCCTTCCACGCACCCGAGGCCTGTATGAGCAGCAAGATTACAGCGGCTGGGACGGTTCGGATAACCTTCGATGCATCGGGGGAGCACGAAGTTAAGAAGCTCTTAGTGGAGTTGGGCACGACACAATACGTCATGTTGTACTTCTTCGATGTAGACGGCTACGTGACGACCAGCCAGGCCCGCATCCGACTGAAGCTCCTTGCCAACAGGCTTCATTTTAAGCGGTCCGCAGCCACCTTCATCCGGGTGATGGCGCTGCTTAAGGGCGACGGGCAGGAGACCGTCGAAGATCTGCAGGTTTTCTTAAAAGATTTTATGCCGACCATCCATGAACACACATGGATCTCAATTACGCAAGAAACCAGCCAATAAATAGAGTCAGAAGATCCCTTATAGTGTTTGCCATAGTATATCACTTTATGATGTTGTACGACTTTTTTATGTGTAGGATGGAATATGTCTGAAATCTTGAAAACAGCAAAATATGCATCTATATACGCTATTGGAGTATTTCTTAACAGGGCTATCAGTTTTATAATGATACCTATCTACACCCGATTCTTAACTGCATCTGGTTATGGCATAATAGAACTATTATCGATGACCGTTGATGTTTTTGGTATGATCGCAGGGCTTGGGTTAACAGCGGCAGTTTTCAGATATTATTATAAATATGAATCACAAAGGGACAAAAATCTAGTAATATCAACTATAACCATTTTGTTAATTATATTGTATTTAATGGCTAGTAGTATTGGTTTCATATCTTCTGATTTCCTTGCCAAAATAATATTAAATAGCATTCCACAATCAGCATACTATTTTAAATTAATTTTTATTATATTTTTCATACAAGCATTCATAGAAATACCACTGATATTCATAAGAGCGCAACAAAAACCAACAGTCTTTATTTTTATTAGTACTATCAAACTCTTACTCCAACTCTCTCTAAATATTTATTTCGTTGTTCTTCTTGAAATGAATATATTGGGTGTTCTGTACAGTAGCTTAATATCTTCTATAATTATTGGGATAATTTTAATAGGATATACTTTTCATGAGGTGGGTTTTCACTTCTCAAAGAGGTTAGCTGGAGCAGTCATTCTTTTTGGCGCACCATTAATTATTTCTAATTTAGGGGATTTTGTGTTAACTTTTTCAGATAGATATTTCCTCAAAGCATATGGAACATTATCGGATGTAGGTGTATATTCACTAGGCTATAAGCTTGGTTTCCTTCTATGGATGTTTCCTGTTGAACCAATATTCAACATTTGGGGACCCCAGAGGTTTGAAATTGCGTCAAAGATAGATGCTCAGCATATAAATAGTAGAGTTTTCATGTATCTTAACGTTGTATTAATTGGTTGCGCCCTTCTTATATCATTATTAAGCCATGATTTTTTTAAAATAATGTCTGCTCCAGAGTTCTGGGACGCTTATAAAATTGTTCCACTAATCATTCTGGCATATGTTATTCAGGCGTGGACAAGATTCTGTAACTTTGGTGTCCAATACTATGAGAAAACAAAATATATTGCCTTGGGAACATTATTTGCGACAATCTCAATTATTCTACTTAGTTTTTTATTAATACCTGAGTTTAAAGGTTATGGGGCAGCAATTGCTACAATAATAGCATTTTTTATTAGGTTTATATATATTAATCATAGTTCACAAATATATTATCCAATGAAATTGCCATGGATAAAGATCCTGTCGATGTTAACGATGGCTATATTAATCTACCTACTATCATTAATTATAAAGCATAATAACATTCTATATTCTATTACACAAAATATGCTATTGTTCTTTATGTATATATCATTAGTTGCTTTGTCTCCAATTCTGTCTCATGATGAAAAACAAACAATACTAAACGTACTAGCAAAAACCTTTTATAGTCTTCGTCAGATATTTTGTGATCATTGAGGAGTATACGATGATAATCTCTAGTATTATTAATAAGATCAAGATACGCATATATTGGAGAAGATTGTATAAAAAAGATCAAAACGAGTGGAGAATTGAGAAGCTGAGGTCATGGGGAGCAAGAATTGGTTCAGGTTGCTTGATTTTCTCAATGGAGTTCTCCACTGAACCATACCTGGTTGATATTGGAAATCATGTCGTAATATCTAGTGGAACCCAACTAATTACACATGATGGTTCGGTTTGGCTGTTTAGAGAAGATTATCCAAATATCACAAATTTTGGAAGGATAAGTATAGGTGATAATACTTTCATAGGAATAAATTGCATAATATTGCCTAATAGTAAAATTGGCGAGAATTGCATTATTGGGGCTGGATCCGTTATAAGGGGTGATATTCCTAGTAACTCTGTAGCTTTGGGAAACCCAGCCAAGATCATTATGAAAACATCCATGATGAAACAATTTTTATTACATAGCAAAGATAGAGTGGATACAAAACATATGACACGTTCTGAGAGAGAATGTATTTTAAGAAAGCACTATAACATTAGCTAGATGCAAGATGAGAATAAATAATAAAATAAAAGTAGCAATAATAATTACAGGACTCGGTGTCGGAGGCACAGAACTTAGACAATTAACAATAGCAAGACATATCGATAGATCAAGATTTAATATAGATTATTATTGTATTTATGATGAGGACAATAAGCTGATTCCTGAATTTGAGAAATTAGGATATAATGTTAAGATCATAAAAATATTCGATTACTCTAAACACTTCTTGTTGAGAGTTAATTACATTAACATATTCAAATTAACATATTTACTAAAGAATATAAAATATGATATTGTCCATACGCAACTTCCACATGCTAATACCGTTGGTAGACTTGCTGCTGTTCTATCAGGAGTTAGATGTATTATCGCTACTATATGTAATATGGAGGAAATGTCACATACCCAAATATTCTGGGATCGATTTCTAAGCATATTTACATATAAGATAATGTGTATATCAAAATCAGTTATGGAATATAATATTAAACGCACAAGTATATCAAGGAGTAAATATATAACAATTCATAATGGGATAGATACATTAAGGTTTGATAGAAAGAATATAAGGGTAATATATAAAGAAGAAAAAGGGATTCCTGGAGATAAATTTATTATTGGATCAGTAGGTAGGTTACATCAGCTAAAGGATTACCGGACATTAATAAATGCATATAAGCACGTGCATGACCATATTAGTAATACTATATTAGTAATTGTTGGAGATGGGCCAGAAAAAGAAAATTTAATGGAGTTAACTTCGAAATTAGGTCTTTCAAGTTCAACTATATTTATGGGGGAGAGATTAGATATTCCCGAAATACTATCATGTTTTGATATCTTTGTTATGTCATCTGTTTCAGAAGGCTTTGGTAATGTTATAGTAGAAGCGATGAGCATGCAACTGCCTGTTATATCGACTGACATACCACCATTTAGGGAAATTATATTAAATAATTCTGATGGCATTCTCATTCCCCCCAAAGACGCATTCTTGATGGCTTCAGCAATTATTAGATTATATGAAGACAAAGATAAGAGAGCTTTATTAAGTGTTAACGCACGGATGAAAGTTAATAAGAATTTTAGCGAAAGTGTTATGATTAATAGAATTCAACAAATGTATGAAAAAGGAAAAAACAGAGTATAATCAGAAAATGTATATAATATTATGGCACACAGCATGAAGATATGTTATTTTACTCCAATATTTCCACCTTATTATAGTGGCGCAACAAAACAAGCAATAACTCTTGCACATGAAATGATGAAAGATGGACATAATATCTTTTTCTTAGCTTTAACAGATGATTATCATAAGAGAAATCGAAGATTGCAATATGATGGGTTTGATGTATATTTTATTTATATAGAAGAGTACAGAAGAATTATTGAGGGAACCTGTTCACAATTAGCCTATATAAAAGTCATATTAAAAATATTTAACTTTCTTCTATATCAAAGATCTAAGTATGACATAATACATATACATACATTTGCTTATCCTTTTTCATTTATCAGTATTTGTGGAAAAGTATTGAAGAAAAAATCAATAGTCAAAGTAACCATGTCGAATGAAATTGAATTCGAAAGGATTGGAAGAATTAGTTCGAAGTTAATCAGATATTCAATAAAATATATAGATAAAATAATAGCAATAAGTTCTGAAATAGCTAATATATTATGTGAATCTAATATCCCTAAGTCCAAGATAGTGTATATACCAAACAGTGTAGATACACATAAGTTCAAACCAATACCAGAGAATGAAAAGAATCTAAAGAAATCAAAACTATTATTAAAAGATAAGATATTAGTAACGTTTATCGGAGGTATTACATTCCGAAAGGGCATTAACAAAATTATAGATGAATGGTATAAAGTAATTGAGGTATTACCAAATTGTTATTTACTATTAATTGGGCCACGTTTTAAAGAAGAAGGTGTTATTGGAGACGATTTTTGTTTAAAGGATGTAAAACAGACAATAAAATTATATAATATGGAAAATAACATTGAATGTACAGGTCCCGTGAACATAGTTGAAGAATACTTAAAGATATCAGATCTTTTTATTTTCCCCTCCTTTTTAGAAGGAATGCCAAATGTTGTCTTAGAAGCAATGTCTTGTGGTGTGCCCGTTGTATCATATCATGTAAGCGGTATTAATGATATTTTAAGGGATGGGAAAGAAGGTATAATAATTGAACAAGGAAGAGTTAGTGATTTTATAAATGCTGTAATTGATCTTTTGCAGAATAAATCATTAAGAAAATTGTATTCAGAGAGCTCCTATAACCGAATAAGAGATCTTTTTAGTATAAATATGATATCAAAACAATATAATGAGATATATTATAACATATAATATACAAATAAGTACAGGGTCAAATGATTTAATATATTATTAGTATTTAGAAAATGATACATCGAAAGACAATAATACAATGAATAAAAGTAGAACACTATAAATATAATAGGAAGGAAATATGGAGACATATTTCTATAATGACATTAATTTAAAAGAAATAAAGAAAGAGCATTTGCATAGCTTGGTAGATTTCATTAACAAAGTCTGGGACTCCAGATTGACTCCTGAAAGATATATCGAGAGTAGAAACAGAGATTATTTAAATAATCCTTACATAATTGAGGGGGGACTACCTCTAGCTATTTTGGTTGATAAAGATAAAGTTATTGGCCATATCACCTCGATACCTTGCAAAATATGGATAAACGGTGAAGAATCTATAATGTATTGGAACGCAGGACTTCATCTTCTTGATGAATACAGAGGAATGGGTCTAGGAAATGTCCTACCTAAGAAAATGATTGATGAATTACAAATAGTAACTGGATTTTTTGTAATAGAGCAACAACTTAGAACTCATGAAAAAATGGGATGGACTATTGTTGGTAGAATTCCTGAGTATGTAAAGGTGTTAACCCCAATTAAGTTTATTGAGACCATTAACTTAAGTAGAATTAATCAGATGCCAGACATTATTAAAAGAATATCTAAACTGCTACATACACATAAATCTATTAGATTACTAGTGACTTATATTTTTGCATACTCTCTGAAAATATATGAAAGATTTAGAATGAAGATGATTCAAGAGTATTCGAATATTGGTTCTATGATTTATGTTGATGATTTCGATATTAGGATAGATATCCTATGGAATCGAGTAAAGAACTACATTAAATGTGCTCAAGTAAGAAATGCTGCATATATGAATTGTCAATTTAAGAAAGAGAATGGATGGATAAAATTAATTTACGAAGAGGGTAAGGAGGTTTTAGGGTATGCTATATGTGCACAGAAACAATTTAAGGATTCTGGCCCTCTCTCAGGCATAATAATGACAAGTATAGTTGATATATTATGGGATTTTAAACGACCTGATATTCTCAAATCTATTATATGTAGGATTGAGAATATGGCAAAACAAAACCAATCAGATGTTATTATATGTTCAATTAACAACCATCAAGCACAAGACATGCTTATAAAAATGTCTTTCTTCAGAATACCAAGCACAGTATATTTTGCATTCCATTCTACAAATTCATATTTAAGAATTTCTAAGAGAATGAGAGACTGGTTTATAACAAGGGGGGACGCAGATGCTGCTGGATCTATTGGACCAGAGAAAGAAATATAATGTATAACTCGAACGAATCACAACTTATTTATCCTAATGGAAAAGACTTCGCCTTTTCAATTTTCGATGATACAGATGTTTCCACTCTAGAATATATTCGTCCAATCTATGACCGATTGACATCTCTTGGATTAATTACTACGAAATCAGTATGGCCTCTTAGGTATGATGGTGAATCAGATTTCCACGGCTCTAATACGCTTGAAGATGAGAAATATGCTCTTTATATTAATGAGCTTAGAGATCGTAATTATGAGATTGCTTTTCATGGACCAACTATGGTGTCAAGCAATCGAGAGAATACATTGAGGGCTTTCGATGTATTCTGGAAAGTCATTGGGTCTTATCCTCGTATATATGCACCGCATTCACTGAACAGAGAGAATCTTTATTGGGGATCTTTCAGGTTATCAACACCTCTACTGAGGAGTCTATTTAAAGAACTATATAGGGAGCCCCATAATTATTATCTTGGGCACAAGGAGGGGAGTCAATTTTTTTGGGGAGACATTTGTCTGAGACACATTGATTATGTGCGGAATTTTACATTTGATGAAGTGAATCTCCTCCGTATCAATGATATCATTACATATGAAAATCCATCAAAAAGATGGGTAAAAAAGTGGTTCTATACAGCAGATGCGGATAATGTAGAGGAGTTCAACCGAATTCTTTGTGATAAAAACCAAGATAGGCTACAACAAGAGCGAGGAGTGTGTATTTTAAGTACTCATCTCGGTAAGGGTTTTATAAAGGGAGGAAGACTTCTTAGTGAAACAGATAGGCTCCTTAAGAGATTATGTAAACTAAATGGATGGTATGTGCCGGTGTCGGTAATACTTGATTTCTTGAGCGAACAACAAACTGTGCATAGTTTATCTACATGGAAAGAATTTATTCTTGAACTAAAATGGCTAGTTCACTCGATACGTCGCAAGAGAAGATCTCTTGAATACGAGAAATGTAAATCGGCATCGTAAACTAGACCAGAAATCGTCATCAGGAATTAGGCCACGCTCATTCATTTTCATGGGGAAGTGTATTCGAGGGAGAAGTTTGAGAAGAGAGGCAGGGGCCTGGGGGCAGCCCCCCAGGCCGCGCCGACCCGTGCGGG
>Ga0116156_10004266_pt1 | contig 12190 bp, 8 predicted proteins | sample AD_UKC045_MetaG_FD_89891 | JGI IMG/M metagenome (GOLD analysis project Ga0116156, IMG submission 89891) | Active sludge microbial communities of municipal wastewater-treating anaerobic digesters from USA - AD_UKC045_MetaG | ecosystem: Engineered > Bioreactor > Anaerobic > Digestate | place: USA... | reverse complement strand
TCCCGTTCTTCAGCTCGTCGATCGCCGCGCGGTTCAACCCGAGCATTTCGAGCTTCAGTTCGGCGGTGGCCAGCGCAGACTGGGCCGCCTTCAGCATGCCTTCAGCCAGCAGGTACTCGGACTCGCGCCGCTGGACTTCGGCACCCGAGATGATCTGTCCTTGTTGGTAGAGATTCTGGGCGCGGTCCAGGGCCCTTTGGAGCGGTTCCATTGCCGCGCTAGCCGCCGCTAGTGCCGTCCGCTTTTCAAGATAGGCGCTTTCGGCTTCCCCAAGCTGCGGGCTTTCCACCAGGAGCAGCACGTCGTCGCGGCGGACGCCATCTCCCAGCTTGACCTTCAGCTCTATGACGCGGCCGGGCACGGGAGTTCCCACTTGTGCCATCGCTTCTTCATTGAAGGAGACTCGCGCCGGCACCAGGAAGGAGGGAGTTAGGACATGTTCCTCCGCGGACTCAACTCGCATCTCCGCCCGCTGGATCGCTTCGGGCGGCAGACTCACTGCCGTCACGGTGTTCGCGTTCCGAGCCGGGTCGCCCCCGTGCGCGGCTTGTTCTTCCTCGGAACCATCGGGAGGGGCGTCCCGGCGACTGCAGCCGTTCGTGGCAATAAAGGCAAGCGAACCCGCAGCCATCGCACAAAGCACGCCCGCGAGGAACCAGCGCGTCTTCCGACACCTGTCGATATTCAGTTCTCTGAACATGAAGTGATTTCGATTCGTATGCGGCAGACGGCAGTATAGCGAGGCAACCGGACGCTCCGATGACGCTCCGATGACAATTTCGTCATGTTGGCAAGAAACCAAGCCCTGCCCCTGTCCTGGGCAGGGCAAACATGACGAAATCGTCATCTTCGCGTCGTGTTCGCGTCAGAACCAAGGACCGCAGCTACTTGGCCGGCAGCAGCGGCAGCCCCAGCGGAAATACCAGGCTCACCCGAGTCCCCCGGCCCACCTCGCTGGTGATGTCAACCGTTCCGCCGTGCAAGAGGACGATGCCCTTGACGATGGCCAGCCCCAAGCCGATGCCACCCGAAGTGGACGACCGCGCGCGATCGACCCGGTAGAACCGATCGAAGACACGGGCCAGGTCTTCCGGACGAATCCCTTTTCCTGAATCGGAGACTTCCACTCGCAGCGAGTCTCCCTCCCTCGCAGCGCTCAGGCTTACTTTTCCACCCAGCGGGGTGTGGGCCAAAGCGTTGGCCACCAGGTTGCCCACAGCGCGCTGAAACAAAGTGCGGTTCAGCTCAGCGACTACAGGCTCTGGCGTTTTGATGGAGAGCGTGACGCCGGCTTCGGCGGCTGCCGCTTCGTAGAATTCATGGACTTTGGCGAGTTCGCCCGGCACATCGACCGGCTCCTTGGGCATCGCCGTCTGGGCGTTCTCGGTGCGGGCCAAGAACAACAGGCTTTCAATCAATTGCGACAACCGGCCGAACTCCTCCAGGCAGGACCCGAGCACTTCTCGGTACTCCTCGACGGAACGCGGCCTGGTCAGCGCCACCTCGACTTCGCCGCGCAGATTGTTCACCGGCGTGCGCAGTTCGTGGGCGATGTCGGCGGAGAACTGCGACAGGCGTGTGAAGGATTCCTCCAGGCGGTCCAGCATCTCGTTGAAGGTGCCGGCCAGCGTGCGCAGCTCGGCGGGCAGCCCGCCCGTCTGGAGCCGTTCGTCGAGCGTCGTCGATCGAATGCGGCCGGCCGCCCGGGTGACTGTTTGAAGCGGTTGGATGCCCCACCGGGCGATTCGATAACCCACACCTGCACACACGACCAAGGCGACGCCCAAGATCACCCACAATTGCCTGCGGTACGCGGCAAGCACGTGCTCGTGGTCGCTTCGGTTCAACGCAAGTTGCACGATGCGATGGGAGTGAGCCCCCGCTCCCGTTGCGATTCGGGCAGCGAGAACCCGAAAGGCCCCGTTCTTGCCGAGGTCGACATTGACGGCTGCCGTCGGCTGATCGTCACCGGCGGGGGGCCTGGGAAAGACGTGCGGCGGCAGCAATTCTCCCATGCCGGATGATTCCATGACGACATGGCCGTCTTCCTCCAGCACCCGGAAACCTACCTGCACAAACTGCCTCGCGATCCACGCCGCCTTGATCTCCGCTGCTGCGGCCTCGCGGCGATCCAGCAGCAACGCCTCCAACTCGCGTGCCTCGTTGACAAGAAACCGATCGTCTTCCCGATTCAGGTTCACGACCAGCGCCCAATACAACAGGCCCGTCGCGATGAGAACCATCGCAAACGCCGAGCCGGCGTACCAGGCAGTCAGCCGGGCGGCGATCGACCATGAGCTTCGGGCGGACTTCGACCCGGCCGGCGGCAACCGCCCTTCAGGCGGGTTCTTCAAGGACATAGCCTGCTCCCCGCACGGTACGGATCAGCTTGCACTCGAACGGATCATCCACCTTGGATCGGAGGCGGCGGATATGCACGTCGACGACGTTCGTATCGCTCTCGAAGTTCATGTCCCACACCTGCTCGGCAATCAGCGTCCTGGACAACACCTCCCCGGCCCTGCGCGCCAGCAGGGAAAGAAGGGCGAACTCCTTGGGCGTCAGGTCCAGTCGCCGGCCCGCGCGCACCGCCTTGTGCCCCACCAGGTCCAACTCCAAGTCGGCGATGCGAATGGTCTCGGACACGCGAGCTTGACCGCGCCGCAAAACGGATCGGACACGTGCCAAGAGTTCCGAGAACGCAAACGGCTTGAGCAGGTAATCGTCCGCCCCCAGTTCTAATCCCTTGACCCGATCCTCGACGGCATCGCGGGCCGAGAGAAACAGCACCGGCGTCGTTTTTCCCTCCCCGCGTATCTCGGCCAGGATCGACCAGCCATCCCGTCCAGGGAGCATCACGTCGAGGATAATCAGGTCGTATCCGCCCGATCGGGCCAGGTACAGACCGTCCTCGCCCCGCTCTGCGACGTCGACCACGAACCCGGCTTCCGTTAGGCCCCTGCGGAGGTAGGATGCGGTCTTCTGCTCGTCCTCAACAATCAGCAGTCTCATTGGACCTTCTCCCCGCCATTTGCTTAACGCCATGCCACCCCGCGGACCGTCGATTCAATGTAGTTGGGGCACTCCATGCCGCAAGATGTTGTGACGCAGACTTGAAGGAAACACAAGAGGTCCGGCCGCGGAGCCTCCGGACCGCACTAAACCAACGGCCGACGAGGCGGGCTGGTTCGGCTTGCGGAATCACCGCTGGACGCGACTCCTCTCCAGGATGACTTCTTGCATCGGCGCGCCGCCGTGGCTGACCGGGGCGTTCACGCCCGGATGGTCCGTCAGCTCTCCGTTGACGGAGCCGGCGGAGTCAGCTAACATGCTGGCCTGGGGATGGGGTCCCCCGTACAACCGCCTGAAAAGGCTGATGACTCCTACCGTTTGGATTTGGCCAAGGTAGGGGTCTGCCTCCGTGCAAGAGGGCCTGTGCCATGGCACGGTTTCCGTTTCGACTTGGGCTTCCAACCTGTCGCACATGACCCCTTCGACGACCACCTCCGACGCGGGCGGTACTGCGGTGCGCGAGCCGTTTGTTTTGCGGCACCGCAAGGCCATCCTGTTTCTTACGGCTGCGTTGTGCGTCGGCGGCGTCTACGCCGCGTACGTGATGCCTGCGTCCGTGTTCCCGCAGACCGACTTCCCTCGCGTCGTGATTCTGATCGACAACGGCGTCATGCCGACGGACGAGATGATGGCCACGATCACGCGGCCCGTGGAAGAGGCCATGAAGAACATCCCCGGCACGGCCAATATCCGCTCGACCACCGGGCGGGGCTCGGCGGCCGTGAACGTCTTCTTCGATTGGTCCACCGACATGGTCCAGGCGGAACTGTACGTGCTGGGGCGACTGGCGCAGATCCGCAGCACGCTCCCGCCTGCCGCCGAGTTCGCGGTCCACCGCCTGACCTTCTCGGCGTTCCCCGTCATCGGCATCAGTTTGACGAGCAACAAGCGAAACATCACGGAACTCTGGGAGGCGGCCCGCTACGACCTCAACCCGCGATTCCTGCGGATCAAGGGCGTCGCCCGTGTGAACCTGGTGGGTGGTCGAGTGCCGGAGTACCACGTGGTCGTGGACCCCGGAAAACTGGAGTCGTATCACCTGACGTTGGAACAAGTCTCCCAGGCACTGGCCGAGACGAATCAGTTCACGCCGGCCGGGATGCACGAAGAAAACCGGCAGCTCTATCTGGCCGTCGTCGACACACGGCTGCGGGACCCGGCCGAGATCGAGAACGTCGTGGTCGCCTGGTTGAGCAACTCACCGGTTCGCGTGCGCGACCTCGCCAGCGTGCGCCGCGGGGCCGCCCCCCAGTTCAATCTCGTGACGGCCGAAGGCCGCGAAGCGGTCTTGATGAATGTCTACGGGCAGCCGGACAGCAACACCGTGGCGATTGCCGCCGACCTGCAACAGGAGCTGAAACGCATCCGCCAGGAACTCCCGGCCGACATGAAGCTGGCCTTCTTCTACGACCAGTCCCTGTTCGTGCGCGAAGGCGTGCGCAGCGTGTGGGAGTGCATCTTGATCGGCTTGATCCTGTCGGTCGTCGTACACTACCTGTTCTTGCGCAGCCTGACGGGCGCCCTGGTCGTGGCCGTGGGGATTCCGGTAACGGTCCTGGTGACGCTCGTCGTCATGCGGATCTTCCACATGAGCTTCAATCTGATGACGTTGGGCGGTATCGCCGCCGCGATCGGCATGGTGATCGACGATGCCATCGTGGTCGTGGAGGCGATCCACGCCAAGCTCCAGGCTGGTCACTCCCCTGCCGAGGCCGTGGGGCTGGTCATGCGTGAAGTCGGGCCGGCCCTGATCGGCAGCACGCTCACGCCGGTCGTGGTCTTCATTCCCCTGGCCTTCCTCGACGGCGTTCCGGGGGTCTTCTTCCGCGCGCTGGCCCTGACCATGGTCTCCGCCCTGCTGACGTCGTTGGTGGTGGCGGTCACCTTCACTCCGGCGCTGGCCCAATTGCTGATGCGGCACCGGGGCGCCGAGACCCGGGACGAGTTGGCGCAGGGCGGACGGATTCTGCGGTTCGTCATCGGCGGCTACGAATGGACGGTCCGCCGCGCGCTGCGGCACCCTTGGCTGGCACTGGCCTGCGTGGCGTTGGTCGTCACGGGCGGAATCCTGCTCTACGACCGCCTGGAAACGGACTTCCTGCCGAAATTGGAGGAAGGCGCATTTGTGCTGGACTATTACTCCCGTCCCGGCACCAGTCTTTCCGAGACGGATCGGATGCTCCGGCACGTCGAGAAGATCCTGATGGACACGCCGGAGGTCGAGAGCTTTTCCCGGCGGACGGGTGCCCGCTTGGCACTGGCGATTGCGGAGCCGAACACCGGCGACTTCCTGGTCAAGCTTCGGCCGCAGCGCAATCGGTCCACGGAGGAGGTCATCAACGAACTGCGCGAAAAAATCCAGCAGGCCGAGCCGGCCCTGCACACCGAGTTCCCCGTTGTACTCAGCGATCTGATCGGCGACTTGACCTGGTCGCCCAAGCCCTGCGAGATCAAGATCTTCTCCAACGACACCGCCGTGCTCAAGAAGCGGGCCACGGAGATCGCCGAGACCATCGGCAAGATGCCCGGTGTCGTCGATGTCGAGCCGGGCTTGGTGGTGGCCGGTCCGTCCATGAAATTTGCGGTTCGTTTCGATGCCGCGGCTCGCGTGGGCCTGACGCCGACGGACATCGGCAATACGCTGCAGACCAGCTTGCTGGGCCAAACGTCCTCGTATCTGCTCCAGGGCGACCGCACCATCGGCATCCGGGTCCTGTCGGCCGGCGAAGCGAACGAGCGGGAGTTGCGGATCCGGGAGACGCCCATCCGCTCGCCGTCGGGAACCGTCGTGACGCTGAATGATGTGGCCGAGGTCCAATACCAGCCGGGCATCCTGGAGATGCAGCGCGAGGACTTGCGGCAGTTGGTGGCGGTCTCGGCGCGGTTTTCCGGGATGGACATGGGGACGGGCATCCGCCAGATCCGCGCGCAGCTCGCCAAGACGCTGCCGCCCTGGGCGTCCGTCGGCCTGGAGTTCGGCGGGCTTTATCAGCAGCAACAGCAGTCGTTCAAGAACCTGACGTTCGTGCTGCTCATGGCGATCGTGCTGGTGTTCGCCGTGCTGCTAATGGAGTTCCGCTCGGTCAGTCAGCCTTGGGCCATCGTGCTGGGCGCCGTGCTGGCCTTGTTTGGGGTCGTCGTCGCCCTGGCGAGCACCGGGACTTCGCTGAACATCGTCTCGTTCCTGGGCGCGATCATCGGCGTCGGGATCGTGGCCAAGAACGGCATCCTGATGCTGGACTTTGTCGAGCATCTTCAGGCCCGCGGCTACAACGTCTTTGAGTCGCTGGTGCAGTCCGGCCGCCGCCGCCTGCGGCCGGTCTTGATGACCTCGCTGGCGACTTTTATCGGGCTGCTGCCGTTGGCCTACGGCGTCGGTGCCGGGGCAGACATGCTGCGTCCGCTGGCCATTGCCATTATCGGCGCCCTGTTTGTTTCATTACTGCTGTCGCTGATCGTCACGCCGGTGTGCTACTACGTGATGATGCGAATGATGGGGCACAAGTAAATCAGAATTTCACTTCCTGTCATCCGGTGCGCCGTGCGCGCATGTTGGAAATACGAAATTCGAAGCACGAAATACAAAACAAATCCCAGATCCAAATGACCGAGACACGGCAGGCGGCGTGAGGAGAGCGTTTCATGTTCGTTCATTGGCTGCGTCCGTTCACCGCGATAGCTGTCGCGGGAGTCTTCGTCCTGCTGCCTGGGTGCCAGCCTGCGGCAACGGAAGAGGCCGCGGAGGACCCGCTGCCGAAGGAGCCGGTCCCGGTAAGCGCCGTTCAGGCGGAATTGGCGACCCTGCGTCCTTCGGTAGACCTCGTCGGCACGCTTGTGGCTTTGCCGGAGTGTACGACAACGGTCTCGCCGCAGGTGGCTGGCTGGGTGCAGAAGGTACTCGTCGTCGAGGGGGCCGCCGTCCAAGCCGGTGATGAACTCGTGCTTCTCGACAGCCGCCTGGCGGAAGTCGAGGTGGCGAGAGCCACCGCATCGGTCGCCGAAAAAGAGGCCGTCCTGGCGAAGCTAAAACGCGGCTATCTGCCGCAGGAATTGGAGATGGCTCGGCAGGATGTCCAGAAGTGCAAGGAGACGATGGACTCGCTGCGGGCAGAGGTGGCGGCCCTGGAACCCTTGCGGCAGAACCAAGAACTCTCCGATGTCCAGTACCAGAAATTCACGTCCTCGCTGCACGCGGCAGAAGCCAGCCACGCCGCCGCTCAAGCCAAACTGCGGCTGTTGGAAGCGGGCACACCGCGCGAGGAAATCGCCGAAGCTGAAGCTCGCGTGGCGATCGCCAAAGCGGAACTGGCCGCCGCCACGCTCAATCGGGATTTGTGCAAGATCGCCAGTCCCACGGCGGGCACCGTCACGCAACTGCTGGCGCGTCAGGGCGCGTTCGTGGAACATTTGACGCCCCTGCTGACCATCGTTGATCTGTCCCGTTTGTTTATGCAGGTCCGCGTGCCGAACCTGCGCATGGCAGAGATCCAGCCCGGCGCCCGCGCCGACGTCCGGATTATCTCCCATCCGGAGGAAGTCCTCGCAGGCACCGTAGCGAGGATCAGCGGCCAGGCCGATCCGACGACGGGCGACGTGGACGCGTTCATCGAGGTGAAGAACGGCAACGGTGACTTGCGGCCCGGCCTCGCCTGTCGAGCGCGGGTCTGGCTACCTGAACTGGACAACGTTCTGACCATTCCCGTGACGGCGGTGGCCGATCATGCGGGCACGCCGGTGGTCACCGTGATCCGGGATGGCAAGGCCCACGAGGTGGAAGCCAGACTCGGCGTGCAGACGATGGAGAAGGTCCAAGTGCTAGCAGGGCTGTCCGCGGGCGACTACGTGGTAACCGAAGGCGGCTACGGCTTGCCGGAGAACTGCCCGGTGCAGGTCCAGGCCGAGCAGAAGTCGGCGGAGAAGTGAAGTGAAGCGGGCGGGCGTCGCCGAAAGGAAGTCGGCCAAGCTCGATTTGAAGCGATTTTGCCAAGCGGAATCGCACTGCTGGCCGATGGTAACGATGGGGGAAACCTTGACGGTTGTTTCGTTGGCACCGCTGTCGGCAGGGGCAATACGATGCGGTTCACTCGTCTGCTGTGGGCAGCATTTGCTGGAGCTGTCGCAGCCAGCCTGACTTCAGCGGCAGAACCGCCCGCCGCCACCGTGGAGGCAGTCCCTGCGCCCGCCCCCTCCGACGTGACGCCCGTCGATCTGGAGACAGCCCTCAACTGGACCCTTTCCCGCAATCCCGACCTGGTCGCTCTGCGGCCGAACGTGAAGGCATCGGCAGCGGCGGTAGCTGTCGCCCGGCAGTTTCCCACCGAGTTGAACCCTTCGTTGTCAGTGGATGTTTCCCCTTGGACGTATGAGCGGGATTTCGGCGAGGGGGCGCGACGTTTGGGGACGTCCGTCGCGGTGAAGTGGGCCCAGCCGATCGGGCCCGGCCGGCGGGGTAGCCATCTGGCCGTAGCGCAGGCCAGCTACGATCAAACCCAGTGGCGAGTCCTGCAGGCGGAACTGCTGGCGCTGGTTCAGACGTATCGCCTCCACCAGACGGCAACCTACCGGAGGGAGAAACTGGAGGTTGCCCGGCAACTGGCGGAGTTCAACGAACAACTGGTGCGGACGATTCGCCGTCAAGCCGAGGCCGCGCAAGCCGCGCCGACGTGCTTGGTGCTGGCGGAAGTCGAGAATCAGTCGATGCAACAGCGGTTGCGGGTGGCCGACCAGCAGTACCTCGATGCGATCACGGAACTGCGGAAACAGATCGGACTGCCTGAGTACGCCGGCACCCTCGTACCGACGGGTTCCTTGAAGATTCCTGAGAACCCGGTTTCCAACGACGCGGAGCAACTCGTCGGCATCGCGCTGGCGGGGCATCCCGACATTCAGGTCGCGACGGCCCAGGCCAACACGTCGCGTGCCGCGGTGGCCCTCGCCCGAGCGGAGCGAATTCCGCTTTCCTCGGTCGCGCCGATCTACTCACGCGATGAAACCGGCACCAGCTTCTACGGCGTGGCGGTCGACACTCCGGTTCCGATCCTGAACCCTGGCCGGCGACTGGTCTGGCAGCGCGAGGCAGAGTATCAACGCGATTCGATTGCTGCGGAGCAGACTCGTGTCCGGATCGAGGCGGCGGTGAAAGCCAGCCTGGCCAAATGGCGGCAGACGCACCGACTCGTCTCCGACGTTATGGACACGGCCAAGGTGATTGAGTCGCAGACCCAAAAAATGGAGCGGCTTTACACGGCCGGGCAGACGGACTTGTTGCAGCTGCTTCAGGTGCGCCAGCGGCTGATTGACGCCGAGAACGCCAAATTGGACATGCTGTGGCAGGCCATTCAGGCCTACGCCGACTTGCTGGCCGCCACCGGCGCGACTCCCCTCCTCGGCTCGCTGCCGGTCGCCTGCGACGAATCCAACTGAACTCTTCGACACATTTGAACAGGCTCCCCGAAGGCAATGAACAAAACACGACTTGAAAGACATCGAATCCTGCTGACTCGGGTCGCAGCGGCTATCGCCTTGTTTCTTTACGTCACCTCAGAGAATCACTGGGAAAGCAGAAACAAGGCGATTCCAATTTGCCTGTTCTCTCTGGGCATCGTTCTTGTCGGCATTGCGTCCATGGGGCGGATGTGGTGTGCGCTCTACATTGCCGGTTATAAGAACGGCAGATTGGTCACCGAGGGCCCTTACTCGATGTGCCGAAATCCGTTGTACTTCTTCAGCATGTTGGGAGTGTTGGGAATCGGCTGTTGCACCGAGACGCTCACTTTTCCACTGCTATTTGTCACTGCCTTCGCCGTCTTCTACCCAGCCGTTATCCGAAGTGAGGAGAAGCGTCTGGAGGAGCTTTTTGGTGCCGAGTTTCAAAAGTACAAAGAGGGAATGCCTGCGTTTTTCCCGAGATTTTCCGCCTTTCGCGAGCCCGAGACCTACAGTGTGAGGCCGGTCGCCTATCGCAGGGCCATGTTTGACGCATTGTGGTTTGTGTGGATGGCGGGAATTCTTGAACTCATTGAGGGACTGAGAGAAATCGGACTGTCAGCCTGCATGTGGTCGGTCTATTGATTTGAGCGGGGCCACCGTCGCCTTGGAGAATGCCCAGGTCGTCCTGATGGGGCCGGACTGGCGGGGCTGCCGTTTCTGCTCCCGCTTGGCAAAGCCACCACGCGGACGATCAACCAGAATATCCTCCAGTTTGGCTTGTTGTTCAACGCCGCCATGCTGCATCTCTCGGGCCTTTTCCGGTCATGGCGTCTCCTGCTTCAATCCAAAGGCCGCCCAGGCCGTGCACCATTGCCGATCGACGGTGCTGTTGGCGTACCCTTGATAGGTCCAGAGCAGATCGCCTGCCGATGGGTCAATGCAGGTCGTGCTGTAGTTGCTGAAATTGGTCGCGGTGACGCCCGCGTACTTGAAGCCGGTTGTGCCCTTGACCGCGATCACCGCCGGCCGCATGCTGCCGGCCGGGTCGCCGGCCGCGTGCATCATGACGCACACGGACGGGAACTTCGTCGCGGAGGTCCGCGTGCATCCAATGCCGATGTTGCCCAGGCCGTCCACGGCCATCGAGGGGTAGAGGTAGTCGCAGTCGGGGTCGTCCACGAAGCCCTCCTGGAGCAGCGTGCCGTCGCGGATCCGTACTTCGTACCAAAGGATCCCCGGGCGTGAGGCGGCCGTGCGCTGGGCCCCATTACAGCCGAACACGCTCCCGCCGCGAACGAAGGCACCGTTGTTTCGCCGACCGCCGGCTTCCACCAGTCGCACGCCGCCGTGCGGCTGGAGCCCCTCCATCCTCGGCGTCGTGTACGTCTTGCTGAGCGGGATTGCTTGGGCCGCCGAGATGCTGGCCTTCGGACCCGACCAAGTGATCTTGTACAGGTAGAGCGTGCTGCACGTGGGGCTGCCGAATTCGTTGTTGAGAAGCACCGCCGGCGCGTCCGCCGGTTTGTTGGAGTCGAGGTCCACCGCCGGGAAGGCGGCATAGACCAATTTCGGGAAGGTCTGCGCGCGGGTCAACAGCGGGCCGTCGGGAGCAATCGCGTCGGCCTTCGGGATCACGTAGAGATCCAGCGCTTCCTTCATGTCGCTGGCCCCGTTCGCGCAGGATACGTACAGCCCTCGTTGGTCGACGCCGATCTTCAAGCCGGGGTCGATCCGCGGCAGCGGAAGCTTGACGCCTCTCCACGCCCGCGTGGGATCGGACGAGGCGGACACGGCCAAGAAGGGGTCGGCTGGGCTTGTTCCCGCGATGGTGGCAAACCACCGCTCCGATGGTGAGTCATAGACCATCCAGGGATCGTTGGCATCCTTCTGTGGATCGATCGACTGGGCCGGCTCGACCTGGTTCCAGAACTGCCGCTGGGTGAGGTGCCGCAAGACCTTGCCCGTTGCCTTGTCATGGATTGTGAAGCCGCCCATGGTGAAATCGACGACGTGGTTAGGCCCGACCGCCCCCATGACATTGGCGCTGGCCTTCCAGCCAGGACCCTTGTTCCCCTCGAACGTTGAGACGACCTCGACATCCCCGGCACGCGCCGAGATCGGTGTGGCCGCAATCGCCAGAAGCCCCAAGAGCGCGAAGGACTGTGCCATGCTAAACTCCTGCGTTGGAAAGCCTGATGTACGCCCCCGGTTGGAACCGGCTACTCCTTGCCCGCGCGCTACTTTACCGGGATCTTCGCCTCTTCGAGGGCCATCACCAATAGCCGGCCTTTGCTCTGTACGTCTTCGCCCTTCTCGATGCTGCGCACGATGCCCTGAGCGTCGATCAGGATCACCCAGCGCTCGGCGACGGGTCCCGTGGGACCGGCCGTCGCCCGCAGCGTGCCGTAGGCATTCGCCACGGCAAGCTGCGGGTCGGAAAGCAGCGGGAAGGTGAGCGCCAGGTCCTTCGCAAACGCCGCGTTCTCCTCCGGCCTGCTGACGGTAACCCCGAGAACCTGAACCTGGTATTTCGTCAGTTTGTCCATCTCGGCCTGGATGCCGGACAACTCAGCCCGCGAACCGCCGCTGCCCGCCCGCAGATACCAGCACAGGGCCACCGCTGACTTGCCGGCGAACTGCTCCAGCGAGTACGGCTTGCCGTCGGAGGCCACCAGCTTGAAGGCCGGCG
>Ga0116156_10004260_pt1 | contig 12200 bp, 8 predicted proteins | sample AD_UKC045_MetaG_FD_89891 | JGI IMG/M metagenome (GOLD analysis project Ga0116156, IMG submission 89891) | Active sludge microbial communities of municipal wastewater-treating anaerobic digesters from USA - AD_UKC045_MetaG | ecosystem: Engineered > Bioreactor > Anaerobic > Digestate | place: USA... | reverse complement strand
CTTTAGATCTAAATAAATATTTTTATTAATTTTTTCTAATAAATATTTATTTAGATCTAAAGCTTCTCTTTTGGCTTGGGAAATGAAATCTTTGTCTAATTTAAACCCGTTGCGTAATAATTCGTTATTATTATAACTAATTATACCGTTATGACTTTTCACTTCAATGGCTAATAATCCACAAGAGCCCAATATAACAAAATCAATGTTGCCTTTGTCGTATAAATTAACATCGCGAAAAATAATATAATCGTCGGATAATGTTTTTAAAGTGTCGAAAACTTTATCTTCTCCTTTTCATCCTTTACGAAAATTGTTAGATATTTTTAAAGCTATTTTCTGATTTTTAAATGCTAAACTATAAAATTTTTTAAAAACCGAAAAAGATAAAACTATTACAATAATAGTAATATATGCATTAGTTTTTGATAAAGCAATATTCAGTGATAATTTTGAAGTACAAAATCAAATAACAAAAACTAAAACTGGAATTATAAAACCGCCAATCATTCGCCATTTATTATCTCCTGATAATAAATATTTACTTTTTTGACCATAAATTTTTGCCATTGGTATTTTATAAAAATTAATGTAATGTCGTTGTGGTAGTTGTTTCTTCTTGATTATTTGTATTTTCTGCTTGGCTGTTGCCTGTTGAATCTTGAACATTGACTACAGTCGTAGTTGTCGTAGTTGTTTCCGTATCATTATTAAAATCTTGGACTGTTGGTTTTTTGATAAAACGATTGTTGTAGTAGAAGCGAAGTATTTCATCCACCAATGGAATAGTAACCACGGAACCTTCGGGTGGTTCTTCGAGTAAAACTAAAATTAACACTTCTGGATCTTTGTAGGGCGCAAAGCCAGCAAAGATGGCGTTGGTTTTGGTATTGCCCTGAATTTGAGCTGAACCAGTTTTGCCAGCAACTTCAAAAGGAATTGTTTTCATAAGTTGACCAGAACCGAGAGTCACAACTTTACGCATACCATCTAAAACAATATCAAGATAATCTTGGGGAATATTAACATTTTTAATAACAATGGGGGTCTGTTTAAATATAACTTTATTGTCATCATCTAAAATTTCGGAAACGACATAAGGTTTCATAATTTTGCCATGATTGGCAATTGAACCAATGTAATAGGCAATTTGAAGGGGGGTTAAAAGTAAATCGCCTTGACCAATTGAAACATTATAGGTATCACCAAGCAGTCATAATGGATTGTCTGGATTTACTCTTTTTTTATATTCTGGATCGGGCAAATTGCCATCTTTTTCATTTTCTAAATCAATACCTAATTTTGATCCTAAATGGAACAACTCTCAATATTTTTTAAGTCGCGTAATACCTAAACCAGGAATATCTTTGTAACCACCACCCAAGGCGTAAAAATAAATATTGCATGAATAAGCAATGGCCGTGCGCATATTCACTAAACCATGATTTTTTCAATCTTTAAAAATTGATGGTTTGTCGGGATTATATTTATTAGGAATAACAATGGCGTCCACATCTTTGATGTTATCTTCAGGATTAATGGTTTTTTCCATAAGAGCCGCCAACGCCACTAATGGCTTGATGGTAGAACCGGGCGAATAAAGACCCGAAATAGCACGATTGATAAATGGATTAAATTTACTAGTTAGTGTTTCTTGAATAATATTTTTTGGTGAACCGCTCGAAAAAGCATCAGCATTAATACTGGGAATACTAACCATCGCCAAAATTTCACCAGTTTTAGGGTTGGCCATAATAGCAGTGCCCTTTTTTAGCCCTAATTTATCAGCAGTTTTTTGCAATGATTTATAAACAAATTCTTGTAAATCTTTATCGATGGTTGTAATTAGGCGATTACCGGGTTCAGGATCAATAATTCCCAGTTCAGGATTAATCTTAGAACGGGCATCAACTTCCATCATTTGTTTGCCTGATAAACCGTGCAAATATTTTTCATATTTTGATTCAATCCCATATTTACCAATAAGATCGGCAATTGGATATTGTGGGTAATTTTTAACATCTTCTTCGCTCATCCGACCAGTATAGCCTACCACATGGGTGAAAGCATATTCATCTCCGTAAGCTCGGGTATAATCTTCAATGATATAAAAACCTAAACGATTTTCTTTTTTGATATCTGATTCAAACAATCTGGCCATATCACTAGTAATATTGGTTTTTATTAATATTGGTTCATAGGAAAACTCGTCAATTTTTTTAATGATTGCCTCAATTTCTTTTATATCTAAATTAAAAATGGAACTGATTTGATTAACAATTAAATCTTTGCTTGGCAAGTTGGTATCAAAAAAATCACGAGGTAATAAAATTAAACTTAAAGAAGTTTTATTGGAAACAATCGCATTGTGATAGCGATCATAAATAATACCCCGCGGGGCTTTAATCAGAATATAACGAGTACGATTTTTTTCGGAAATAATATAATTTTCTTGACCTTTTATAATATTTAAATAAAAAACTCGACTCAAAATAACTAATATACATAATAGTGAAAAAACAAAAAATCTAAAAACTCGGTTTTTAGATATTGGCCGTTCTAAACGTTCAAAATTTTCTTCAAAAGTTTTAGCATGTTTATCAACTAGAATTTCTTCTACTGATAAATTAGAAAGATGATAATGTTTTCTCTTCACGATGATTTTTATAGATTAATTTAAAAATAATTTCAAAAACAATGATGGTCTCGATTAAATATAGAAATAAATAAATATTAATCTTTTTCAAAGCCATTCAATCAATCAAAAATCAAGTTGCATAATATATAAATATTAATATCAAAGACATAATAATTTTAGACATTCTGGTAGTATAATCAAAAGTTTTAGCAAAAAAGATTAGAATAACAAAAAGACCAATAAAAATAATTGAATTAATCGGTCATTTAAATAAAATAAAACTATCTAAAATAATTCCGCCAATAATTCAATATCAAATACTTTTTTGAAAACCAATAAGAAACGAACATAAAATAATAAAAGCCAAAATTAAATTTGGCCTCAAAAAAATAGGTAAATACGGCAAAACTAATATTGTAAAAGCAATGGTTAGCACAAAAAGAAGAATGACCGATCATGATGATTTGAACATAGGACTAGTTTAGATATTTTTATGGGTAATTGGTAATTACAAAGACATTGTGCAATTTAGATGGTTCAAAAAATAATTCTACTAAAACATTTTTTTGATTAGTAAGCGGGGTATTAGAGATGGATTTGACTTTACCAACTAACAAGCCGGCGATATAATTTTGATTTTCACTCGAAGTAACAAACAAATCGTTCTCGTTGAATTGACTATCATTGGCGTAAAACTTTAAAACTAATGAACCACTACTATCTTTTTTAAGTAAAGCTAAAAAGTTTTTATCACGATTAAATACACTAAGATTAGTATTGATACTATTGAGCGACTCAACTTTTGAATAATTTTTAAACACTTCAATAACACGACCAACTAATATGTTTTCGGGAATAATTACGTTCATTCCAACTTTTAAATTATCGGTAAGCCCACGGTTAATAATAAAAATACCGTCTGAACCATTAATGTCCCCGACTAAAACTTTGGCGGGCAAAATATTAAACTTATTAGTATCGGAATTTAATAATTTATATAAATCGGCATTTTCATTTTTTAACACGCTGACTTCGCTAGTGTTTTGATTAAAATTTTTTTCTTTTTCTTTTAGTCGATAATAATCATTTCGAATTTTAGTAAAATTGAATAGATCGCCTAATCACTGAATAACATAACCAGTTTTTTCTTGAGCAGGTTGAGTAGTGGCTAACACTTCAGTAGTGATGTATCTTAGCCCATTGCTGAAAAAAATAATTAAAAATCCCCACAAAAACAATGATAAAAACAAAAATCGATTGCCCGATATTTTATGCTTTTTATAATTATTGCTGTGTAGTGGATAATTAATCATTGGTTAAATTTTAATTAGTAGTTATAGTTGATAATAAATAAGCTTTCATGCCATCAAAATTCTCTAAAATAATGCCTTCACCTCGAACAACGGTGTTAATGGGATCATCAGCAATATTAACTTCAAGACCGGTTGAAGATTCAATGAGCTTATCCATGCCTTTTAATAAACTAGAGCCACCAGTCAAAAGAATGCCATGGTTCATAATATCAGGAATTAATTCCGGTGGAGCGGTTTCAATAGTATTTTTAATAGTTTGAACAATGGTGTCTAAAGATTCGGCCATAGCTTCACGCACTTCTTTTTCAGTAATTTTTATTTCTTTTGGCAAACCTTTGGTTAAATCTCGACCCTGAACGATTAAATAGCTAGCATCGCCAGAGGCATGGGTGGCTACGGCGCTACCAATGGTAATTTTGATTTTCTCGGCAGTTTGATCACCAATCGCCAATTTAAAATTATCGCGAATATAACGAATAATATCTTCGTTTAGTTTATCACCAGCAATTCTAATATTTTGAGAAACGACCACACCACCAAGTGAAATTACTGCCACTTCTGTAATGCCACCGCCAATATCAACAATTAAATGACCTTTGGGTTCTTTTAACAATAAGCCACTGCCAATAGCAATTGCTAAAGATTTTTCAATTAAATAAACTTCTTTTACTCCTGCATTATGAAAAATATCCTCAACTGCCTTCTTTTCCACTTCAGTACAGTTAGATGGTACACCAACAATGGCGCGTCTAACAAATCAAAATTTTCCAGCTTTGTTATTTTCTTTTATTTTTTGCAGTAAATAATTTATCATTTTTTCAGCAACTTCAAAATCAGAGATTACACCATTAACCAATGGTTTGGTTGCCGTAATATGTTGAGGGGTTTTGCCAATCATAGCTGAGGCCTCGCGACCAATTGCCACAATTTGATCAGTTTTATTATTTACAGCAACGACTGACGATTCATTCAACACAATACCCTGGTTTTTAAGATATACCGATATTTTATTTGTGCCTAAATCAAAACCGACCTCTTGAGATAAAGTGTTGGTTTTAAAAATATGTTCAAAAAATTTATTCATAAGCTTGAGTTAAAATATTAGTTAATAGACGAAATAGAATAAAACATCTTTAATAGTCACAAAAATAACAATTACCACTAAAAAGGCCAAACCAGTGCCAATTAAATAATTTTCAAGCTTTTGACTGAATTTGCGATGAGATATTTTTTCGATTAAAAGCATCAAAATCCGACCGCCATCAAGGCCAGGAATTGGTAGCATATTAACAATTGCTAAATTAATTGAAAACGAAGCGGCAAAAGCAATTAAATACGAGACACCCATTTTAGCAACATTAGAAGTAACTACCGCAATGCCAACTGGCCCAGCCACATCATGATTTTTAGAAGCAAGATTAAATATGGAAGAGAAAACATTGCCAATGGTAGCAAAAAACATTTTAAAGGTTTTAACTATCATTTTAAAGGCCTCAATAAAATTATAACCAAATGGATAGGCATAATAAACAGCTGGTGATAAGCCAATCCCAATTGGTCCATCATTTGGCTCATATTCGGAGCGTGGCATCACAGTAATAATATTTTCTTTACCTTTCCGATTAATTTCTAAGGTTATTTCTCGGCCTTTATTATTACGAACAAAATATTCAAAATTGCTTAAAGCATTTGCCCCTTTTAGATCTTCCGGAGAATTGCCATAAGCTAAAATTTTGTCATTGAGTTTTAAACCAACTTTTTCGGCTGGTGAATCCTTACTAATATAATTAATACTAATTTCTTCTCGTTTAATAATCGCATTTTTGTTTAAATAAGCATAAATTTCGTCAAAATTACCAATCAGTGGCAAGCCAATTAACAATAATACTGATAAAATCAAATAACCGAACAAAAGATTATTGAAAACACCAGCTAAAAGTATAATAATTTTCTGTCATAATTTTTTTGAGGCAAAACTACCTGGATCATTTTGATTTGACCCATCTTCGCCAAAAAGTTTTACAAATCCGCCTAAAGGCAATAAATTTAGTGAGTAGGTAGTTAGTTGACCTTTGCGTTTATAAAAAGATGGTGGAAAACCAATTCCAAATTCTTCAACTTTTACTTTAAAAAGTATACTAAAAATAAAATGGCCAAATTCATGGACTAAAACTAAAATAGTTAAAATAGCAATAAAGTAGAGCATAAATAAAAAATTTAATTCTTAAATTTTTAAAATTCCAATGTTCAATCATCAATATCCAAAACACTAAGTCAAAAATAAAAGATAAATACAATAACTAAAATTCGTTGAGCTCGGTGATTTTTTTATCGGTTAATACATCAGCATTTTCATTGGCTTTATCAATTTCTTTTTGGCCTTCTTTTTCTAAATATAGTTTTTGATCTTCGGAAATTATTTTATCGTTGAACTCGGATTGAATTTTTTTCATAAATGTTTCTCGATGTTTTTTAATTTCAATTCGACAATTTTCTTTTTCGGCATTAGCCAATTTGATAAGTTGATCACGTCTTTCTTGCGTAAGTGGCGGAAATACTAATCTCAAAAATTTTACATCTTTTTGGGGAGTCACGCCAATATTAGAAGCTTCAATGGCTCGAGAAATATCGTTTAAAATACTTGGGTCTCAAGGTTCAACAATAATAACATTGGGTAGCTGTAAGACCAAATTGGCCATAGTTTTTAATGGTGCGTTGGAACCATAGCACTCAACCATTATGTTTTCAACAATACTAGTTGTAACTCGATTGGAACGGATAGATGATAATTTTTCAGCAAAAAAATCAAGACAATTTTTAATCCCATCTTTTAAATTGACAAAATTTTGGTCGTCGTTCATAGTTAAGTTTGATTTTGCCCCCTCTTTTGAAAGTTATTTAAACTCTACTGCAAAAGAGATGGCGTTTATTAAATGACAAAATTCACCCCGGATTTTGATTACTTGTTTTATATTTACTTAAGGTAAATATTTTAACTTTCAAAAGAGGTGGTTAACTAAGTAAATATTAACAAAAAAGAAAGTAAAATGCAAGCACAAAAAAATAATGTTCTAATAATCTAATACTCTAAATCCTAAACAAAAACAAAACATCGCAAAACAATTTTCTAATAACTTTACCTACATCGATTATGTTTAAAACTTAACCAAGGAAAAATATTGCTAAATTTTAAAAACCCTTCAATCTTTTCGATTAAAGGGTTTTATTGATTAAAGATTTCGAAAGTAATATAATCACGATATTCTTTGACAATTCGTATTTGTAGATCTATATTCGGATGAGTGGAGGATTCAATTAATTTTTTCTTAGTAGTATATTCCGAAATGTTATAATGTAAATGATTAAATATGACATACTGGATTAAGTCATGAAATCGAGAAATGGTTTGATTATTTAGCAAATGAATTAACAATATGTGCAATGGAATTAATTGAATATTCAGCGGATAGTCCGGTTGCAAAATTAATTGTAACCTCTCAATAATTTTTGCTTGGGATCTCAACTTGGATAAGCCATTGATGGAATGAACAATTTTTCCAATTCTCTTTAAGAACTTCTTATTTTTATAGCATTCGATATACATCAAATCGGCTATAAAAAATTCGTCCCTTTTATCCACTGAATATTTTCTCAGTGGATAGCAGCTCGTTTTATAACCATCATGATGATAGACATTATTACTTTCTGTTCGAACGACGGTCATCGTATTTAAAAACAAAAACAAAAAGCTATTAATGTTACCGTATTGTTTTTGATTTAAACCGATGTATTTTCTGGATTGAATTTCTGTGCCTGACGATCGACTGCGTGCGTATGGTCTAACTCCTCGAAAACCAATTTCAAATAATAATTGCCGATTATACATAACCGCTATAACATTAATCGCTTTTTTGTAATTGGTTCTCCAATCAATTAACTGACCTTTTTCGTCAATTTCTAACACATACTTAAAATGGTCTTTGATCATTTAATTACCTCCCTTCTCTTTTTTTTGTATAATTTACTGGTTTGATTTTATCACGAAAATGCCAATTTGTCAAAATTAAAACCAGCCAGAGAGTTTATTTCCTGGCTGGGTAACAAAGATTAATATTTAAATTATCGATTTATGATTGGTACAGTTTCTCGTCAACGATAATATTCTGGTATACGAAGTACTACTGATTGATTATCAGTATTACCAATTGGATCTGTACAAGTAAGTGTTATAATATATTTATTAGGAGATAAGCTATCTATATCGAGAATTAATTGTCCAGCATACTCATTAAAGTTATCTTCATTTACGGTAATAGGATCGATTGAGTTTAAAAATACTGGATTATCAATTACAAACTTTTTTGTATCACCAATTTGATTTTCGGTGTTTATCGTTATTTTGCACATATTGCACAAAAATGCATTATATTTTAATGGGTATTTTTCGATTAATTCTCGATTATTAACTCAGAGAGTATCTAAATCTTTCCCTTTTGAATTATTGTTGATAAAGGCAAAATCATATATATTGCAATATTTTGGATTCAAACCACCATCACTTGGACGAATCTCTTGGTTTTCTGGACAATCCGTGTTATACGTTACTGCTTTATAAGTACAAAATCCTTCATCGGAAGAATATATTTTAACCAACGATTGATGATCATTTACGGGATTACAAGTCGAAAACAAAGGATTAGGATTGCGCATAGCAACACATTGAAAATAACCGTTGCTTTTTTGAGAATTTGGATCGCAAAAATATTTTCCACTACTACCACTATTACTGCCACCACTAGATAATGTTGATGGCGGTGTATCGTTGGACGATCCATCGTTTGGAATAGTTGATGAGGTAGTGGATGTCGTTGTCGAAGAAGTGGAAGAGGTCGTTGGTGTGCATTCTTCACTTTGCATAACTTTCTTTTTCAAAGCATTAGAATAAACTTCTTTATTTTTAGCAGGATCACATTGATTTTTACCACAAGCATCTATCGTTTCACAGGTATAGTAAGTTACATTTTTTTCAGAAATCATTTTGCATTCATGGTGAGGAGATTGTTCTCCTACTTCTTTACAGCAACTTACATCATAATATTCATCGTTAATTATAGTATAGTAGTTACATTCATCTTGGCCACAAGATAAATCTAGTTGACATTGCAACGTTGAGGCATTACATTTATAATGCGGTTTTTTCTCTCCATTTTTACATGCTAAGCAGTCCAAATTAGTATCTGGGCAACGAACACAATCGGCGTCTGAACCGCACATCTGCAAGCCATTTGAAAGCAAATAGGCCTGCAATGTTCTATCATAATTCTCGGAGTTTTGGTTTAATGATTTTAAAGTATTTGATTTTGAATTAGAAATAACAAATGGTTCTCAAATTTTAAAAACTTCTCCGTTACCACTATATTTAGATGCATTTGTGCCAACGTTTTCCATCATCGGTAAATTCCGAATTGAATAGGTTGGTGGTAAATATCAATCTATACATTGGCCAGAGCTGTTAGTTACCGATTTGGTTATCAGCGTTTTATTACATTTGCCAAAAATATTGTTTTTTGAATAATCACAATACGTAGCTCAAAAATCACAAGGTGACTTCATAGTTGAAGGTGCACAACAACCAGCATACATCTTAAAAAAATTAGATACTATTTCTCCTTTTTCATTTTTTCAAGCACGGCCGCTTAAACAAGTGGAGCAATAATAATCTGAAACATTTTCTTCAGGCGCTTTTGAATATTTATTGTCATCGATAACTTTACAAACATCTCCGCAATCTTCTACTCCCTCCTTCGATTTATGTCCTACAGCATCATGTATAGTGCACCCCGTATCTTGACCAGCATTGGCTATTAAACTTCTTTGCATTAACAGCAAGATAATAGATAGAATAGTAATTATAAATATATTTTTTTTCATAAGTTAAAAATTATTTTTAAATTAATATAAATAGTATAGCAATTCTTTTTAAAAAAAACAATCAAAAAAACCTTCAATTTCTTGAGGGTTTTTTATGTTATTACATTAATTGATGATTAGACGACAAGATTTATCAACTTATAAATCTCAATATTTAACGGTTAATTCTTTATCGCCAGCATTAGATTTAAAATATATTTTTGCTGATTTTGGTTTCAGATTATTATTTATTTCTTCACTTGATTGAGCATTAATATTGAGATGCTCTAATACTTTTAGGTGAATTTTTGTTTCATTATTTATTGGGATAATGCCTGATATTGGTGATATTTCAATAATATCACTTTTATCAAATGAATAAGTTACATCCAATTTACCAATATTTTTAATAATAAAATCAATTTCAAATTTTCCTTTTGGTATATTAATAATATATTCGTCTTTAAGATTGTCGGTTATAATTTTTGCCCGTGGTTGTTCAATAGTATCTTCTAAAGTTTTAGCTGGATCGCCATAAACAATGTCATCAAAAGGCATAACATAATCTTTGTCAAAAGATCAAAATGATTTATAACCTATATTTCAAAGTGCCTCAGCGACTGTTTCTCCATTTAAAATGCCTTCAGTAAAAAACCTAACATCCGCTATATAGGACGGTACTAATCCACTGCCATCATCATTATATTCTAATCCTGGTCCATATGAACGTATTCATTCATCTGGTATTTCACCATAATATTTTGCCGTTTTTATCGCCAGTTCTTCGTCTCGATGAATAGCATAAGATGAGAAATTAATATCAATTGGATTATTTTCGTTATTTTCAAAAAACAAACCACCAATTCTATCAATATTATTTAATCCGCTGAAATTAGTGATAGTTTCTAAAGCTATTTCGTCTGGGTCGGCATAATTATTACCATTATCAAATTTATAAATAGCACTCGTTAAATTACCACTGAAATTTTCTATTAATTGTTTGTTTTTTTTCATATCAATATAAGTGAATTCGGCGGTATTAGAAGATAAAATAAAATTGGCATCAGTTGATTCTCTCAATATATTTTCGAGCGATAATTGAAAATCGGGCTTATTAACAGCTGGCTCTATACCACGAGTTTCATAAAATGTTTTTGTATTTATGCCCTGACCAGTAGCTAATTGTTTTAAAGTGTCTCCCAATCTTGAAGGATCAGCTTTTTTTAAATCGGCATATCAACAACCTTCGTCATAAATTTTATGTAGAAAACGCATAATGGGAAAAGTAATTAACATTTTGTTTTCTGTTAATTTAATATATTCTTTTTCAAGCATCGCCCGATTAGCACGAGATATATAGATTTCTGGAGAAAATAACCCCGTCAACGTTGTGCTACTGTTATCAAATAATTTACAGTAATAATAATCGGAAATAGCTATTCTTGATCCATTATAAACAACCATACCCGATAGATAATTTAATGGTATAACAGCAAATTTAAAATTAGGGTCTGCTAATTTCATTTTTTTAAAATAATCTTTCATTTGTTCTGGTTTTTTGCCAATATTTGAAACTTTTTCAATTTTAACTTGATATCCTTCTTGCTCTTTTCTGGCAATATAATTCGGTAAACCTAATTCATATTCGCCATCTTCTAAAACAACTATAATTAACGCGCCATTAATGTTCTTTTCTTCGTCGCCAATGGTTAATACTTGTAAATTTTCATCAACAACATCTTTTTTCTTGGCTGTTACTAGATCAAGTAAGCCCAATAAATTTGCTTCTAACGAAGCTAACAGTGTTTGGGTTTTATGAGTTAAATCAAATTGTTGAGTATTAGCTAAGATATAATTAGGAATAGTGGTAGTGGTAACGGCTGATGAAACTTTTAGATTTTTAATAACGTTTTGATCGGTTATAGTCACAATTGGTTTGGTGGTAGTTGGTATGGGTTTAAATGCTATCAACGATCGATCAAACGCGCTATTAGCAATAATAACGTCTGGTCTAGTAGTTGTTGGTATAGCATTTAAAGCCATGGGATTGACGTTGGCGTTAAAATTAACTTGATAGTTAGGCACAGTAGTTGTTGGTAAATTTACATAAGTTGATCATTGATCATTGTTGAATGAGTCAGAAAAATTTACTGGATTAGTCGTAGTAGTATTTCAAACTGGATAATAATAATTTGGGGTGGTAGTATAGGTATAATTTGGTTTGGTTGTAGTAGTGGTATTTCAAACTGGATAATAATAATTTGGGGTGGTAGTATAGGTATAATTTGGTTTGGTTGTCGTGGTAGTATTTCAAACTGGATAATAATAATTTGGGGTGG
>Ga0116156_10004259_pt1 | contig 12200 bp, 9 predicted proteins | sample AD_UKC045_MetaG_FD_89891 | JGI IMG/M metagenome (GOLD analysis project Ga0116156, IMG submission 89891) | Active sludge microbial communities of municipal wastewater-treating anaerobic digesters from USA - AD_UKC045_MetaG | ecosystem: Engineered > Bioreactor > Anaerobic > Digestate | place: USA... | reverse complement strand
TTGGAAAAATTAAACAAGTCTCTTTATATTTATGCTGTAAACCGTTAACTCTTTTATTGTTAAGCAAAGGTACGTTAGCCGTCATCTGTTTTGCAGGGTGAGGATTAAGCTCTGCTCTAATTTGTTTAATTATCTCATTCTTATCTGCAATAGTTTTTGTATTAAAGTATGAATTTTGTAATAAGTCCAATTGTACGCTATGTAACATATGTTTGTTAAAAAAATAAAGATTAAACATCGGATCGGTTTCTTTGTTATTCCAATCAATCAACTCATCAAGAATATAGTTGTTCACTTTGAAAGGAAGGATATGCGAAACTAATTCCAACTCTTTTAATTCTTGTTCACTTAAATTGTTAGCATATTTCGATTTAGCAAACGATAAAAAGTTAAAAGCTTTGTATTGCATAGCTTCTCCTAAGATTGTGATTTTTTTGAGTATAATAAAATCATCACTTAAAAACAATGCAAAAAGCTTTACGCTTTAATTATTTTGAATATTTATCATAATACAAAAACAGATCGTAATGTTTTTGTTTATTTTAATACACAAATAGTTTGGATAGATTATAAAGAAGGGTTTTAAAATGAAAAACACTCCTTGTAAAAACAAAGAGTGTATTTATAAGCAATAATTTTTTGTAATATTACTTTACTAAGTCGTTAACTTTGCTAATATCGTCTAATTTTACAAAAGTTTCGCGGAATTTGATAAAAACAAAGCAAAATTAACAACCGATGATTTTAATTTTGCTTTGTTTTTATCGGCAAAAGTTTGTTGTTTAGCCATTTTTTTACTCCAAAATATTTAAGTTCGTAAATATATAAAAAAATTCTTTAAAAATAAAGAGATTTTATATTAAATCGGCAAATTTTGCATCTATTATATTAGCCAAATCCGTTGGTTTAAGAAAAAGTTGCATCCCTCTAATACCGGCACTTACATAAATCTTATCGAATAATAATGCGGTTTCATCAATAAAGGTTGGAAAAAGTTTTTTCATACCAATGGGCGAGCAGCCCCCTCTAACATAACCTGTAACATTTGTTAATTCTTTTAACGGTAACATTTCTATCTTTTTTACTGAAGATGCCGTTGCCGCCTTTTTTAAGTTCAATTCATAATTACCGGGGATACAAAAGACAAAATATCCGCTATCAGATTTAGATACCAATGTTTTGAAAACTTGTTCGGGTTCGGCGTTTATTTTATTTGCAACAGTAATTGCATCTAATCCTTCTTCATCAAAGGAATATTCAAAAGTTCTAAAATCTATTTTCGAAGATTCAAGAATACGAACTGCATTAGTTTTCATTTTTAGCGTTTTGCAGTTAAATTAATAAAATCATTAAAAATATGACCTGTTTCTTCCAAAAATGGATCTTCAACTTTTAGATCTTTAGTTTTTACTTCTTCTTTTTCTTTTACTTTTATGTTCTTTTTACTTAATCTTTCGTCATCTCTTTCTTTTTTCTTTTTTTCTGTTCGTTCTCGTTCTGCTTTCCTTTCGCTTTCAAGCAATGAATATGCCTCTTTTCTTTTCAATTCTTTATATTCTTTAATATCTTCAAACAAATATTTAAACTCATCGTTGTTTTTTATTCTGTATTCATGGGCTTCAATAAGTTTTGGTAAATATTTGTTAATATCAAAAAATTTTGTGTATTTAGCACTGTTAATTTGATCCCACGGCAAGGCTGATTTTTGAGAACTTTCTCCGTATTCGCTAGGATCGAATGCAGACGGATAAACTATATCGGGAATTACACCTTTGTGCTGAGTGCTGCCCCCACTTATTCTATAAAACTTTGCAATTGTAAATTTTAATTCACCTAAAGGTTGATCGGTTCTTAAAAATTTGTTAATATCGTAAATTGTTTGAACAGTTCCTTTTCCATAAGTTTGCTCACCAACAACCATTCCACGACCGTAATCTTGAATTGCTGCAGAAAAAATTTCACTTGCAGAAGCACTAAATCTATTTACCATAACAAACAAAGGACCATCGTAAACTTGTGTCGGATCGGGATCATCTTCTATTTCTATTTCTCCATAAGAGTTCTTAACCTGAACAACCGGACCTGACGGGATAAATAGACCGGTTAATTCTATTGCTTCTTGCAAACTACCACCTCCATTGTTACGAAGGTCTATTATAACTCCCTCTACTTTTTCTGATTTTAATTCTTGCAATAGTTTTCTTACATCGCGGTTTGTGCTTTTATAGTCCTTCTCGCCTCTGCTTTTTCCTTCAAAATCCGCATAAAAGGTAGGAATTTCTATAACTCCAAATCTGTGGTTTGTTCCGTCTTGCTCAATTTCAATTATTTTCTTTTTTGCAGCTTGGTCTTCCAGTTTAATTTTTTCTCTTACAATTTTAATTTCAACCGGTGGAGCATCAACCCCCGCATCTGCTTTAAGAACCGATAGACGAACCAAAGTACCTTTTGGACCTCTAATCAGTTTTACAACATCATCAAGTCTCCAGCCTACAACGTCAACCTGTTCACCGTCATCACCTTGGGCAACTGCAATAATTCTATCATTTTCTTTAAGTTGCCCCCCTTTTTCTGCAGGACCTCCGGCAATAATTTTAGAAACTTTTGTATAATCGTTATCTAAAGATAGCTGTGCTCCAATACCTTCAAGAGAAAGAGTTAAATCAATCTTAAAATCTTCGCTGCTTTTCGGCGAAAAATATGTTGTATGCGGATCAACCGCTTCGGCAAAAGCATTTATATATACTTGAAAAACATCATCATTTTGTGATTGTAAAATGTATTTATGCATTGTTTGATAACGTTTTTTTAATGTTTCGGCTATTTCTGATTCTTTTTTGCCCGACAGTTTTAAATTTAACCAGTCGTTCTTAATTCTACGTCTCCAGATTTCGTTTAGTTCGTTTTCATCTTTAGCCCAAGCACTTTTCGATCGGTCTATTACAATACTTTCATCAACCGTAAAATTAAATCCCTCGTTAAGTACCCAAAAGATATACTTCATTCTTTGGTTAAATCTGTTTTTATATAAGTTATAAATTTCAAACGGTATTTCAAGTTTACCGTACTTTAAATATTCATCAAAATTTAATCTATATTGTTCGTATTTATCTATATCCGACTTTGTAAAATATAATTTTTGATTATCCAAATTTTCCAAATAGTTATCAAAAATAACCGAAGATAAAGAATCGTTTAGTGTTGCTTTTCTAAAATGTGCACGGGTTAATACTTCTGTAACAATTTGATTAATTCGTGTGTATTTAGCTTCGGGTACCAATACTTTATTTGAATCGATTATTTTGTTGTTATCGTTCCCGTCATAATTTTTTGCAGCACAACTAACAATTACTATTGTAAAAAGGAGAGAAAACAGTAAATTTTTCATTATATACCCAATACTTAATTATAGGCTTTAAAACATATTAATTTTATTAAAGTTTCAAAAATAGTAAAATAATGGCAGTCGCCCAATGTAAAAATTAGTGCTTGCAAAACTTATTACAAATTAAGTATTTCTTTAACTTTATAACTAAGCTGTTCTGCAACTATATAATGCCCTTCAGGAGTTAGATGATCTACATCAATAAAATATTTTTTATAATCTTTTTGCTTAATCGATTCTTTATCGCAAAAAAGTGTAAAAACATCTAAATATTTTACGTTATTGTATTTTGCTAAATTGATAAGTTTTTTTTGAGCCCACAACATAGAATTATCTTCAAACTGAAACGTAAAGGGGAAAATAATTAATATAACCGGTATATTTTTGGCTCTACATAAATCAAATATATTTTGAAGCTCTTTTAGTATTATCCCCCATTGATATATGTAAACCTTATCCATCGGATTATTTAGCATTTTTTTTACATCGTAAATTTCCAAATATTTTTCTTCGGTAGCATCTAAATATTTTATTCTTAATCTTTGAATTAATCGACCATATCCCGTTTCATTAAGCAAATAACTTAAAAACCTATTGGGTGCTTGAGTAACATTGTGATAATCTAAACCGGTTCCTCCCAATCTTTTATCAACTGCAAAAGGTTCTGTAACATCATTTAAACAAAACCCAATAGTAACAACATCAGGATTAAATACAAGATTCCTTTTTAACATTTCAAGCTCTTGAAATGTCGAATATCCTTGAACTCCAGCATTAATTGATTGTATAATATTGTAAACACCATTAAGTTCATTAGATAATATTAATTCCATATAATTAGAATATGTTTCATCTTTGGAAACTTCATGTCCCATTGTAATTGAGTCTCCAATGTTTAAAATTCTTAACTCTTTATTTCGTTTTTTTAACGGAAAAGAGTCGTCATGATGCCCATATTTATTAATTATAATAGGTATATTTTTATTTTCGTTCCAAAATTTACTGGTGTTCGGTCTGTGTTTGTAGTGTAAAACAGGGTCCCACTCCCATAACGGTAAGCCAAATTTAAACAATAATAAGCGATCACCGGTAAAAATTAATAATAAAGTAACCATCAGTAAAATAAAGTTGGCTCTATTTTTTTTAATATAATTTATCATAAAAAATCTAATTGTATCAATAAATTTAATTTAAAACAAAAATAATCTCAATTTCTAAATTGTAAAATAAACCGTGCAACCTTCCCCATGCTTGCTTTCTATCCATATCTTACCGTTGTGATACTCAATAAACTCCTTACACATTAACAATCCTAAGCCGGAATAAAACTCTTCTCCTTCGTTTTTTAATGTTATTTTAGTTTTTAATGTTAATAAAGTATTTAATAATTCATCTGAAATTCCTTGTCCAAAATCTTGAACAAAAAATGTATTTTCCGAATCTCCCAATTTGCTACCAATAATTATTTTTCCGTTTTCTTTACTATATTTAATTGCATTTAGAAGCAAATTTCTAAATACCGATGATAACATATATTTATCAACGGATAAAAAAATACTCGGGTCAATATTATTTAAAACAGATAAGTTTTTTGCAATAGTTGATTGTGATAATGACTTTAATAAATCGTTTGTCAGCTCAAAAATATTAGTTCGTTCGGGGTTAAAAGCAATTTTTTTTGATTGCAAATTAGACCATTCCAATAAGTTTTCTAAAGTATGGTTAATATTTTTTGCACTTTTATTCATATCTTTTAAAATTTCTTTTGTTTCGTCGGGCGGAAATGCATTTAAATCATCGGATAATATTTCGCTCATTCCTAAAAACACTTGAACGGAATTGCGTAAATCATGTGCCAATACCGAAACGAATTTATTTCTTACAGAAATTAATTCTTCCAATTCTTTACGTTGCAAATTAATCTTTATATGTGTGGATACGCGTGCCTTTACTTCTTCTATTTTAAATGGTTTGGTAATATAATCTACTCCTCCAACGTTTAAAGCATTTACAATACTTTCCGATTCGCTTAAAGCACTAATAAAAATTACCGGAATATCAGCTAAAACCGGATTTGCTTTTAATAGTTTACATGTTTCAATTCCATCCATTTCCGGCATCATAATATCTAATAAAACAACATCGGGTAAAACCTTTTCGGCTACTTGTAAAGCTTGAATACCTGAAGTTACAGGGCGTATTTTATATCCTTCATCACGCAATATATCACTTAATACTTTTAAATTTGCAGGCACATCGTCCACAATTAGCACTTTTGGTTTATAAGTTGCGTTATTTATCATTTTTCCCCTCGTATTTTTTTAATAATTCTTCAATTTTATCGTATTCGTAATTATTAGCTAAATTTAGTAAATGTCTGGTTAATTTTGGTTCTATAAATTCAATTCTTTCTACGGTATCAATAAATCCGTCAATATCGGCAATTTTTATTGTAGATTTAAGTTTTCTTATAATTGCTTCCGGTACTTGATTAAGATAACTTAACACAATATTTTCCGACTCCTGTTTAACATCTATATTATTGATGTCTTCGACCGTTTCATAAATATATTCAATTTTTAATAAATCGGATATCATATCAAAAAGTTCGGATTCACGAAATGGTTTTCGGATGTAACCTTGAACACCTACTGCTTTTGCTCTCGTTCTCTCTTCTTCAAAAGCACTGGCAGTTAATGCAATTATAGGCGTGTTTTTTCCGCGTTCACTAAATTTAATCATTCGTGTTGCTTCATAGCCATCTAAAACAGGCATTCGCAAATCCATTAAAATTAAATCGGGCTTCCAGTCTTCAAATTTCTTTACGGCTTCCAATCCGTCTGCCGCAATATTGGTTTCAAACCCTACTGCTTTTAATAAGTTTTCCACAACACGTAAGTTTTCCGGACGGTCATCCACAACTAATATTTTATTATTTTTAGTATCCGGCACAATCATTTTTACTCGTTGTTGTTTAACACTATTTTTAATTTCATCTTCCGATAACTCTGTTTCGTATAGCTCAACATTAAAACAAAAAGTAGAACCTTTACCTAATTCTGTAGTTACTTTAATTTCACCACCCATTAAACTTACCAATTCCTTACTTAAAGCTAAGCCTAAGCCGGTCCCCCCTTTATTAATTCCGGTACTTGTTTGTACAAAATGCTTAAACAACTGGGATAGTTCATTATCGGGAATACCCGAACCGCTATCTTGAATTTCGGCATACAAGTACTTTTTATTGTTTTTTATTAATAATTTAGCTCTTACCGCAATTCCCCCTTCTTCGGTAAATTTTATTGCATTACTTATTAAATTAGCAAAAATTTGACGTAACTTTGCCTCATCTATTAAAACAAACTTTGGCAAATCATTCGATTTTTCAAAAATTAGTTGTAATTTTTTATTTACAGCTCTTTCTTTAAAAATTGTATATATATCTTCCAACAACAAATGTAAATTAATTTTACTGTTGTTTAGTATCATTTTGCCCGCTTCAACTTTTGATAGTTCTAAAATATCATTTATTAAAGTTAATAAATGTTCTCCGGCTTTTATTATTGATGAATTGTATTCTTTTTGGGTAAATGTAAGATTTTTATCTCTATTCATCAACTGTGAAAAACCTATTATCGCATTTAGCGGAGTTCTTATTTCGTGACTCATGTTTGCCAAGAATAAACTTTTCGATTGGTTTGCAATTTCTGCTTCTCTTTTTGCTTCTAATAATAATATTTCAGCTTTCTTTTTAAATAATATACCGCCTAAAATTATTGAATAAAGTCTTAATAGTATTATTACTTGTTCATTCCAGCTTTTTTTTGTTTTTACACTATCAAAACCCATAAAACCTATTATTGCAGGTCCATAAAAAATAGGGACTGTTAATAATGATTGAATTCCTTGAGCAGCCAGCACTTCTTTTTCGTAGTTTCTCTCTTTGGGTAAAGCGTTAACATCTTCAATATAAACAAACTCGTTATTTAAAAACTTCTCTTTCCAATAAGGTATAAAGGAAAAAGGGATTCCTTGTAAGTTATCTATTTCCGGAGTCGTTCCTTCAGAACACCACTCGTAAGTATTATTAATAATATCAATCGGTTCATCAAGCTCAAATATATATGTTCTATCAACATTATTAAATTCACCAAGTAAGGTTAGGCTATTATTTATCTCTTTATCAATATTTTCGTTATCTGCTTGAATAAGTCTGCCTGCTATTGTAGATATAATATTATAAAAACTGTTTTGTAGCAACATTTCTTCTTCAAGTTTTTTTAATTCGGTTATATCAACCATTACGGTTAAAAAGTATTTTTGTCCCTGACTTTCTATTATTTCACCCGATAAATAGCCGGAAATGATTTCGCCGTTCTTGTTTTTACCACTAACCGCCAAATTGTATATTCTTCCGTTCAAATTTACAAGTTGTGAAATATTATTAAATTCTTTTTCATCAAGAAAAAGATTAAAATCGTTTGCCGTTTTACCTATCACTTCTTCCCGTGAATATCCTATTTTATTTATAAATGCTTCATTAACCTGAACAAAACGTCTATCCGGTAAAGTAGTTACCGCCATTAAAGCAGGGTTATTATTAAACATTTTGTTAAACATTTGAAGTGATTCTTGTTCAAACGAAAGATCCTTTGAAATGCCAAAAACCGCATCTTTTCCGTCCCACTTGCCAAACCACACACGGGTTTCAACCGGCAATAAAGTTCCGTCTTTTTTTAATAAAGGAAGCGGACATCGATCTGTTTCACCAATAAACATTTTAGCGAAAATATCTTCTGCTTCTTTCCTTTTATCGGCAGGATGAAGATCTAAAATGTTCATGTTTTTTATATCTTCTGCCGTATATCCTAGTTTTTTATAAACCGAATTGTTTGCATAAAATATTTTACCTTTTTCATTCCCTATAAAAATCATGTCATCTATTGTTTGAAAAAAAGAATTAAAGTTTTCTTCGTGAGCTTTATATCTTTCTTCATTCTGTTTTTCTTTGGTTATATCCCAATTAACACCAATAATTTTTAATGCTTTATCGTTTTTGCACTCCACTTTACCCAATGCTTTAATATATCTAATCTCTCCGTCTTTTCGTTTAATTTTAAACTCGGTATCATAATCCGAATTGCAAGTTAGTGCTTTTTTAAAAGTTTTAACCGCTTCTTGTTTATTTGTTTCTTCAAGTAAATTTTCCCAGGCATTGTTGGTATTTTTGAACTCATCTTTTGTAATACCGTAAAGTTCATACATTTGATCAGTCCAAAACAGTTCGTCTTTTTCTATATCATACTCCCAAACTCCTATTTTACCTACACGCATAGCCAAAGATAAACTAATTGTTGCATCTTTAAGTTGTTCTTCAACACCTTTCAAATTTTCCAACCCTTTTTTATATATTACGGTCTTTTTATTAAACCGCATAATAAATATGCCTAAAATTACAATAACTATAAGCGAAACATATACAAAAAGCAAATTTTCATATACAGTAAACAACCACTCGGAAGAATTAAACAATAAGAACAAATAAGTGCTTGATTCTTTGGTTTTACCTAAAACTTTATAAACATAAACCTGTTCGTCTTCAAATACTTTGCCGGTAAAAATATTTATAGATTTATTTTCTAATAAATTTATATATTGAAATTTTAAATCTTTATTTAAGTTAAAAAAGTTTTTTATATTTTTTTTGGAGTCAATTATTATTATTTCGGCAGCGGTAAGTTCCGGAATAATTGTGTAAACCAAATTTAAATTGTTTTCTATTTCGTTTTTATTTAAACTATCTAATACTGTAAGTTCTTTATTTATTATTTTACTAATTAAAAATGTTTGTTTTTTTATCTGTTCGTTGTAGGCATTTAATCTTATATCCCAAATAAGCTTAGTAAGGTAAAGTACAATAAATACTGAAATTATACCAATAAATATATAATAATAATTCAAACGTTTACTAAACATACCTTCCTCATTAAATATTTTGTAACCAATTAGAATTTATGAATAATTTAACAAAAATAAAAATAGAATTTACTTTTTTTATATTTAATATGGGTTAGATTAATATTAGTTTATAATTAATAGTAATTGCTCCCTCTAAATATTAAATTAAATTTCACATTCCTTTTCTTTTAGCATTTTACTACTCAACATATACTATTAAAAAGAAGTTTCCTTGCTATTTCGGTTTATTATTTCCGTTTTTGCAAAAAAAATAATTTACTTAAACGATTTAGCTTGCATAATCAAAAAAAACTTTTTATTTTTGTGTATAATGTATACAAAATACAGTGTTCGTTTATGATATCAGATGTTTTTAGTATTGAAGTTGAAGAAGTAAAATTACTACGCGATAAAATTGCGGGTAAAATACGCGATGCCATTGTTGAAGGTAAAATTAAACCCGGAGAAAGATTAATGGAACCGGAAGTTGCAAAACTTTTGGGTGTTAGTCGCACTCCTTTACGCGAAGCTTTTTTACAGTTGGAATCCGAAGGATTTATGGTTGTTACCCCGCGTAAAGGTGCTGTTGTTAGCGAACTTTCTATTAAAGATGCCGAAGATACTTATATCATCAAAAGTCAACTTGAAGCATTGGCTGCTAAATTAAGCGTAGAAAATGCCGATGCCCATTTATTTGTTGAACTGGAAAGACTAAATAAACAAATGGAAGCCGTTACAGAATCTAAAAAGAAGGATTATAAACTATTTTTAACTTTAAATGCTGAGTTTCATAGACTTTTAACCGAAACATGCGGAAACGATAAACTTATTAAATACATCAATTTATTACGTAAACAAACTTTACGATATAATTTTATATACCTATCTATTTTATCGCACTTTAAACAATCGGTAGATGAGCATAAAGAAATTATTGACGCTATTAAAAACCGAGATGTTATTGCCGTTGAAGTTTTGGTAAAAAACCACGGTAATGCTGCAAAAATTGCAATTTGCGATTTTATGAAACACAAGATGTCTAACTAATTTAAATATAAATTGGGATAAAAATGGAAAAAATTAAAGTAGCAATTGTTGGTTTAGGAAATGTCGGTTTTGGAGTTTTGGATGCCGTACTTAGCGAACCCGATATGGAATTGATGGGAATTGTGGATTTATTGTCAAAAGACGAATTAAAACTTAAAATTCCTGCCAACCGCTGTTCTGTTTTAGAACAAATAAGGTTTGTTAATAATATCGATGAATTAGGCAAAATTGATGTTGCCATTGTAAGTTCTCCTAGCAGAATGGTTAAAGATATTGTTAGCGGATTACTTAAAAAAGGGATTAATACGGTTGATAGTTTTGATATCCATACCGAAATTACTGCTTTAAGACGTGAATTAAATATTATTGCCAAAGAAAATAATGCCGTTTCCATTATTTCGGCAGGTTGGGACCCCGGAATTGATTCGGTTGTACGCGGTTTATTTTTGGCAATGGCTCCTAAAGGTATTACTTTTACCAATTTTGGTCCCGGTATGTCTATGGGGCATACTTGTGCCGTAAAAGTAATTAATGGTGTTAAAAATGCTCTTTCGGTTACCGTTCCGGTTGGAATGGGAGTGCATAGAAGAATGGTTTATGTTGAAATTGAGAACGATGTTAAATTTGAAGATATAGAAAAAGCAATTAAAACCGACCCCTATTTTATTAAAGACGAAACTTATGTTTATAAAGTAGATAATGTTAATAATTTAATTGATATGGGACACGGCGTTTTAATGGAACGTAAAGGTGTTAGCGGTGTTACCCAAAACCAAATGATGAAATTTGAACTTAGAATAAATAATCCCGCTTTAACGGCTCAAATTATGGTTAGCAGTGCACGTGCAGCCGTTAAACAAAAACCGGGATGTTATACTTTAATTGAATTGCCGGTTATCGACTTTTTGCACGGGGAGTTAGAAGATTTTGTAACAAAATTAGTTTAATACGAGTGAGTTTATGGCAGATCCTTACGCAAAAAATTTGATTAAAAACGATTTTTATTACAGCAAAATTGAGATGACCGGCAAATTTGTAGTTGTTTTAGACGGTAAACTTGAAAATAGAGGTTTGGAATTAATAAAACCTATTAGCAGAGTTTTTACCAAAGGAACAATTATTGAATTAATTGCCACAGATGACGAAGCTGCAAAACCCGGTAATAAAGTAGATAATATTGCTTATATCGGGTTTTTAGAACTTAACAACGGCGGTGTAGTTATTGCCGGAGACGAATTGGTTTGGAATGGTAAGGTAATTGGTAAAATTGCAGGTTTTGACGATACTCATATGCCTAACCACCAAAATACCATTGTTAAAGTAGATGAACGTATTTCCGGGAAAAACCTCGGAATAAAAATAAATGATGAGTTAATCATCAAAGGATTAAATAATTAATTATAAATAAAATTACGGAGAAATTAATGCCGGCACCAAAATTTAAATTTCAGATGTACAAGAAGTTGTATGCCGAAATGTCGCAAATTTATGCTGAAGCTAAAAAAGCAGCCGAATCTTTAAACATTCCTGCAGAACTAAAAGGAGCTTTTGGTTTAACAGGAGCTATTTCGGGATGCCCTTCACCATTAAGACATGATATTGAAGAAGCAATGGCTAAAGAAGCTGTTAAAGTTGTTCCTTTGGCAGTTTATGTTGAACAAATTAGAGAAGTTGTAAAAAGCGTTTACGGAGACGATTACGATGTTGCCCCCGTTAATACTTGCGAAGCAGGTCTTTGGGTAACTTTTCAAAGTTTGGTTACTCCTCCTATGCAAGGTACAGGCGATAACTACAGAGTTAGATATATTGC
>Ga0116156_10004258_pt1 | contig 12202 bp, 9 predicted proteins | sample AD_UKC045_MetaG_FD_89891 | JGI IMG/M metagenome (GOLD analysis project Ga0116156, IMG submission 89891) | Active sludge microbial communities of municipal wastewater-treating anaerobic digesters from USA - AD_UKC045_MetaG | ecosystem: Engineered > Bioreactor > Anaerobic > Digestate | place: USA... | reverse complement strand
TCACCGGTCTCAATGTCGGTGACCGTGTCACCATCCCCGGGGAAGACATCTCAGGTGCTATCAAGAAACTATGGGATCAGGGCCTGTTTGAAGATATCGGATTGTATATCACCGATATACAGGGGGAAACAGTCTTTCTGAACCTGAAACTGAAAGAAAGACCACGGCTTTCCCGTTTTTCACTGAGAGGGATCAATAAAACAGAAGCTGACAACCTGCGCGAAAAGCTCAATATCACCAGAGGGGATGTGGTTACGGAAAGCCTTCTCAAAAATACGCGCCACCGGATCAGGGAACATTTCCGGGATAAGGGATTTTTGGATGCGGAGATCGACATCAGGCAAAACCCCGATACAACACGTGCCAATAATGTTGTCCTTGATATATTTATTAAGAAGGGAAATCGTGTCAGGATCGATGAAATCCGGATCTTCGGAAACAATGAATTTTCAGCCCAGAAGATCAAAAATTCGCTGAAAGAGACCAAGGAGAGAGGGAAATTTAATCCGCTGCAGGATGTTGAACTGGCCCTTTTGCACAATATCCGGGAAATCCTCAGGATGAATCCGCAGGGAGTGGTCGATTCGACAATGGCCCACTTCAACCGCACGGTGAAAATCAGGATTTTCAAACCCTCCAGGTTTATCCAGGACAAATATGAGGAAGACCTGGTCAAGGTCATTGAGAAGTATAACAAAGTCGGATACCGTGACGCCTCCATCATCAGCGATTCCATTTACCGCAATGCGGACCGGACTCTCAGTATCGACCTGAAAATGGCAGAGGGGAGGAAGTACTATTTCAGGAATATTACCTGGGTCGGAAATACGAAATACACAGCCGACCAGCTGAACAGGGTACTAAAGATTGACAGGGGAGACGTGTACAACCGGGAATTGCTGGAAACAAACCTATCATTCAACCCGAATGAACAGGATGTCAGTTCGCTATACCTGGATGACGGGTATTTGTTCTTCTCCGCCGAGCCGGTTGAGATCAATGTTGAGAATGATTCGATCGACATCGAGATCAGGATACGGGAAGGCAAACAGGCACGGATCAACAAGGTGGCAATCAGCGGAAATACCAAGACCAGCGACCATGTCGTGATGCGCGAGCTGCGTACCCGCCCGGGCCAGCTATTCAGCCGCTCCGATATAATCCGCACCACCCGCGAACTTGCACAACTTAGATATTTCGACCCGGAGAAAATAACCCCGGATATCGTCCCCAACCCGGCAGACGGAACCGTCGATATTACCTATAAAGTTGAAGAAACTTCTTCCGACCAGATCGAACTCAGCGGCGGATGGGGATATGGCCGTATCATAGGTACCCTTGGCCTCTCTTTCAATAATTTTTCCGCCCGGAAATTATTCAAAAGCGATGCCTGGAAACCAGTCCCTTCGGGCGATGGTCAGAAATTAAGCCTCCGGCTGCAGTCGTATGGAAAAGGGTACCTGTCGTACAGTGCTTCTTTTACCGAACCATGGCTGGGAGGCAAAAAACCAAACGCTTTCAGTGTAACGTATTGGCATTCACTTTATTCAAACGGGAAATCCAAGAATGACCCACTCCGGTCGGAATTTGTGATCGATGGATTGACGCTCGGGCTGGGACGAAGACTTACCTGGCCGGATGACTTCTTTACCTTATACCAATCGGTAACCGGTCAGCGTTATGCGTTGGAAAACTATTCCCAGATATTTGTGTTTGGATCGGGCACAGGCGTTTACAATAATATCAACTATAACATTGTCCTTGGAAGAAGTTCCATCAGCCAGCCCATCTACGCAACATATGGTTCGGATGTCTCTGTATCCCTTGAAGTTACACCGCCTTATTCGCTTTTTAGCAAGGACGACTATTCGGTCATGGAACCGGATGAAAGATACAAGTGGATCGAATACCATAAATGGAAGGTGAATGCCACATTCTTCACCGAGATATTTCCCAAAGCAGTCATCAGACCCGGGCTAAGCTTGGATTCCTTGGACTCTATAACAGGGATATCGGGATCACGCCGTTTGAAAGGTTCTATCTGGGGGGCGATGGATTGTCGGGGTATAATAACCTTGATGGCAGGGAGATCATCGGAATGAGGGGATACCGGAATGAAACCATCACTCCCGACTATTACAAGAGCAAAAATATCGGCGGGACTATCTATGCCAAATATACGCTGGAACTAAGATACCCGCTATCGCTCAATCCCAGCGCAACGATCTATGCCATGGCATTCCTTGAAGGAGGTAACTCATGGCTTGGATTTGATGATTTTAATCCTTTCTCCATATACCGCAGTGCAGGATTTGGGGTCAGGGTCTTCCTGCCGATGTTCGGCCTCCTGGGGCTTGACTGGGGATATGGATTTGATGATGTACCCGGGCTCCCGTCAGCCAACGGCTCCCAGTTCCACTTCTCGATCAACTCGTCAATTGATTAACCGAAGCTAATATGGCAGGTTTTTTGCTGGTAATCCTTTTATCATTAAATATATTGGAGGAATAAATATGAAAAAGCTCATTTTAATCTCAGCGCTTCTGATGATGGCCTTTATGCCCGGTTTTAGTCAGAAATATGCATTCGTCGATACCGATTATATCCTGAATAACATACCTGAGTACACCGATGCCCAGGCTTTGCTGGATGACCTCTCAGCCGAATGGCAGAAGGAAATCGAAGCGAAATTCCAGGAGATCGATAAGCTTTACAGGGATACCAGGCAGAATCGATCCTGTTGCCCGAAGATCTGAAAAAGCAGAAAGAGAACGAGATCGTTCAGAAGGAAAAAGATGCCAAAGATCTTCAGAAAAAACGCTTCGGTAAAGACGGTGACCTCTTCAAAAAAAGGATAGAACTGGTTCAGCCCATCCAGGAGAAAATCTACAACGCAATCCAGGATATGGCCGTGACACGGAATTATGCCTTTATTTTCGACAAAGCATCCGGGGCAGCATTGTTGTTTGCCGATGCTAAGTTCGATCTCAGCGACGACGTCCTTGATGAAGTCGGTACCGTGATGCAGACCGTTAAAAGGGAGAACCGTAAACGTCAGACCGTTGAACTGGGAGGTACCGGTACGGGTACCGGAACCGGAAAAGGCTCCGATCTTTCACCCGGGCAGATGGTACCCCAGGCCCGGCCCGGACAGGGAACAAATGTCAATCCGACAGAAAGGCCTGGTTCTGAGGGTATAAAAGATAACCCCATGCCGCCGCCGGGTGAAAAAAAACCAAGGTAATAGGAAATTCATAAATTTCCATATCTTTGCCGCACTTAATTAATTAATCATACTGAAAATGAAAAAGATCTTATTATTTGTCATGGTGATTGCCCTCAGCACTGTTATGTCCGCCGGATTTGGACAGGTGAACGCCAAACTGGGCTATATTGATTCAAATGAATTATTGGAGTTAATGCCGGGAAAAGACTCCATTCAAACGGCACTGCAGGATTACCAGAAAACGCTGGAAACCCAGTTACAAACCATGTATGCCGAGTACCAGACAAAAGTTCAGGACTATCAGACAAATTCCCGCACCATGTCAGATATAATTCGCCAGACAAAAGAAAAAGAACTGGCAGATCTTGAAACCCGTATTCAGACTTTCCAGCAACAAGCCGATACCGATTTGCAGAACAAACAGGTGGAACTTCTGCAACCGCTGCTGGATAAAGCAAAAAATGCCATTAACGCCGTCGCTAAAGAGAATGGATATACCTATATTTTTGATGTCGGTACCGGCGCTTTCCTTTTTTATGAAAAAGGAGACAATATCCTGCCGCTCGTCAAAGCCAAACTGGGATTGAAATAAATTTCCACTGATCAAATAAAAGAGCCTGACTCAAAATCCTGAGCAGGCTCTTTTATATTTTTTTACAACTTGTACCATCCGGCGTACATGTTATAGCTGTTGGCAATCCGTTGTATTTCCCCTTCCGATAAACTTTTGTCGATGGATTTGATTTTTTTGGCAGGGGCTCCTGCATAAACGCTGTCGGGTTCCACGACCGTCCCTTTCGTTACGAGCGCTCCTGCCGCAATTATGCTGTTGGAATGAACAATGACCCGGTCCATAAGGATGGATCCCATGCCGATCAGGACATTATCATGGATTGTACAGCCATGTACTATCGCATTGTGTGCAATAGATACGTTATTCCCTATGGTGACGGGCGCCTGGCGGTAGGTACAGTGTATGATCACACCATCCTGGACATTTACATGGTGCCCGATCCGGATGTAATGAACATCGCCCCGTATGATCGCATTGAACCACACACTGCTATCATTTCCCAGGATAACATCCCCGATAATGGTTGCCGTATCGGCCAGGAAACACCGTTTCCCGATATTCGGAATGATTCCTTTTACTGTTTTTATCAGTGCCATGACAGAACGGTTAATAATCGGCAAGGCCATTTTCCTGGTGGTCTATCGACTCTTTCGCTTTGGCATGCGGATAATCGATCGAATAGTGCAAACCACGGCTCTCTTTCCTCTCCAGTGCCATTCTGATAATAAGATAACCGATATTGATCAGGTTGCGGAGTTCGCACAGTTTCACCGTTAAAATGGATTTATTGTAGAGGTCTTCGGTTTCACGGTAAATGATGCGCAACCGGTCGAATGCCCTCTTTAAACGCAGGTCGGATCTGACGATCCCGACATAGCTCGACATGATGGACTGCACTTCTTTTAAGCTTTGTGTGATGAGCACCATCTCTTCGTTCAGTATCATCCCTTCTGCATTCCAGTCAGGAACATTTGTATTGATTGCTGTATGATCCGCTTTTTCCCTTGAATCGAGCGCTGCCCGGTGCGAAAAGACAGCCGATTCGAGGAGGGAGTTGGAAGCGAGGCGGTTGGCCCCGTGCAAACCCGTCGATGCACATTCGCCGGTAGCATAGAGGTTTATGATACTGCTGCGCGCGTATTCATCCACTTTGATGCCGCCGCAGGTATAATGTGCGCCCGGCACTACGGGAATCATATCTTTGGCGATATTGATGCCTAAACTGAGGCATTTGGCATAAATGGTCGGAAAATGATGGATCAGCTCCTTTTCATCCAGGTGACGGCAATCCAGGCAAACATAATCATCCCCTGTGATCTTCATTTCGTTGTCGATCGCCCGGGCCACGATATCCCGCGGTGCCAGCGAACCCCTCACGTCATACTTATGCATGAATTCGGTTCCTGCCTTGGTCTTCAGAATGGCGCCAAAGCCCCGGAGCGCCTCCGTGATCAGAAACGAAGGTGTTTCATCCGGATTATATAATGTGGTAGGATGAAACTGAATAAACTCCATATTTTCAATGATCCCCTTCGCCCGGTACACCATGGCAATACCATCGCCGGTTGCAATAACCGGGTTGGTGGTATTGGCATACACCTGTCCGGCTCCGCCCGTCGCCAGCAAGGTTATCTTCGACAACAAGGTGTGTATCTCACCTGTATCCGGATTCAGCACATAAGCGCCGTAGCACGTAATGCCCGGTGTCCTCCGGTTTACCTCAGAACCCAGGTGGTGCTGGGTAATCAGGTCGACCGTGAAATGATTCTCGAGCATTTCAATTTTAGGGTGATCCTTGACCTTACTGAGCAACGCCCTTTCGATCTCAGCCCCTGTCTGGTCTTTATGGTGCAGCACCCTGAATTCCGAATGCCCACCCTCTTTGTGAAGATCGAACCTTCCCGATTCTTTTTTATCGAAATCCACACCCCAGTCCATTAACTCTTTTACCCGTTCCGTCGATTCGGTGATGGCAATTTTGACGATCTCCGGATTGCTCAGGTCATCGCCCGCCCTCATCGTATCAAGGATGTGTTTGGCATAGGTGTCGGGCGTGTACATCACCGCTGCGATTCCGCCCTGGGCATATTTGGTGGCTGTCTCATCGGCCCTGGCTTTGGTAATAATACATACCGTTCCTTTATCCGCCACTTTGAGAGCGTAGCTCAAACCCGCAATGCCGGACCCAATCACAAGAAAATCTATCGTCTTACGCATACCTCAATTTTTCCACTGTTCCACTGTTCCACCTTACCACCCTTACAACCCCAACAACCTACCCACAGGGTCATTTCCCCCGAAAAGCATCCTGGCCGGATTTTCAAGCATCTCTTTCACTTTAACGAGGAAACTCACCGATTCCCTGCCGTCGATGATCCGGTGATCATACGATAGCGCTACATACATGATGGGGTGTATCTCAACCTGCCCGTTCACGGCAATAGGACGCTCCACGATATTATGCATCCCCAGGATGGCACTTTGCGGCGGATTGATGATCGGCGTCGAAAGCATGGAACCGAATACACCCCCGTTAGTTATGGTAAATGTCCCGCCTTTCATTTCGTCGAGGCTGATCTTGCCGTCTCTTGCTTTAGTAGCCAGCTCTTTGATGTTCAGCTCTATGTCGGCAATAGACATATTTTCCGCATTTCTTAAAACCGGAACCATTAACCCTTTTGGCGTGCTGACTGCAATTCCGATGTCAGCAAAATGATGGAATACCATCTCATCGCCATCTATCCGTGCATTGACCTGGGGAAAAAGCTGTAACGCTTCCGTGACCGCTTTTGTGAAAAATGACATGAACCCGATAGAAATGCCGTACTTTTCCTTAAAGGACTCCTTGTATTGCTGCCTGATCTTCATGATCTGACCCATGTTCACTTCATTAAATGTGGTCAGCATGGCCGTTTCATTTTTAACCGAAACAAGCCGTTCGGCCAGCTTTAACCGGAGGGTGCTCATTTGCCTGCGTTCCGTCTCCCTGGAATCTTTGGAGGGTTTTGACGGGATAACCAATGGACTATCAGAAATATGATCTTTATTTTTTTCTTTTTCTTTTATAAAGAATTCGATATCCGATTTGCCGAAACGAACCTGTTTCAGGTATTCAATAAACTCCGCCTGGCTAAGATTATTGGCGTCCAGAAGCTTTTTGGCCAACGGCGACAAGTGGAGCTTTGCTTCTTCCTGTTTTTCTTCCGTTATTTCAGCAGCAACGGGAGGCTTATCCTGTGCTGTCACCCCTTCGATCTCAATCTTTTGAACTGGTTTCGCAGGAATAACCTCCTTTTTTTGCCTGGCCGGGGCCTGTTTGCCGTCTGTGTCGATGGTGGCTACGACCTCTCCGACGCCAACATTTTCGCCTTTGGCTTTCAGGATGCGGATCATACCCGACTCCGCCGCGCTGATACTCAGTGTCGCTTTATCGGAATCGATTTCGGCTATATCCTGGTCTTTTTCAACATATTCACCATCTTCAACCAGCCAGCCTGCCAGCTGGACTTCGCTGATCGATTCACCCGGACTGGGCACTTTTACCTCTATGATCATACGCTAAACCTATTTGTTTTGCAGTTTGTTTATGGCTGAAACGGATTTGCTTGAAATGTGCTGACCTGTTTTCATGATTTGCTCTTCAAATGTTTTCCAGCGGTTGCCGATGCACATCATCCGGCATTCTTCAGCCACCTTAGGACAATCGCAACTGCTGAATGTTTTTTCGATGACTTTGCGTTGCTGAAGTTCGTGAAATTCCGGTGAACCGGTTGCCGGGCTTCCACTGGCCGGCCGGGCTATCAGTCGCAGGTTGAATTCCTGCATTTTTGTCTGGATGAATGTCCATGCACCCATATTGGCCGGCTCTTCCTGTGTCCACAAAATGTCATCTGTATGAAGGTATTTATCAAGGATGTTCCTGATTTGTTTATAAGGGAAAGGATGCAGTTGTTCAATCCGGATGATGGCCGTATCATTGTATTTCATCTTCTCTTTTTCTTCAAGAAGATCATAATAAACTTTACCGGTGCAGAACACGACTTTCTTAATATTAGCCTGATCGGCATCCGGATCGTCGATAACTTCCCGGAAGCTTCCCGATGCCAGATCGGTCAGTGGGGATATGCACCGGGCATGACGAAGCAGGCTTTTGGGTGTAAATACGATAAGCGGTTTGCGAAATTCGCGGTGTAACTGGCGTCGGATAAGGTGGAAGAAATTGGCCGGGGTCGTCACATTGGCGACTTGCATATTGTATTCGGCACTGAGGATCAGGAACCGCTCGATCCGGGCGCTCGAATGTTCGGGCCCCTGGCCTTCATAACCGTGCGGCAGCAAAATAACCAGGTCGTTCATCACATTCCATTTGTCTTCGGCACTGCAAATGAACTGGTCGAAAATGACCTGGGCCGTGTTGGCAAAATCCCCGAACTGGGCTTCCCAAATTGTGAGCGTCTGAGGAGAAGCGAGCGAATAACCGTAATCGAAGCCAAGAACGCCGTATTCCGAAAGGGGCGAATTGTACACCTCAAAACGGGCCTGGCGATCACTGATATGGGCCAGGGGATAGTACTCTTTTTCCGAATCTTCGATCTTTAAAACAGCATGACGGTGCGAAAAAGTCCCGCGGATCGAATCCTGGCCGCTGATACGAACAGGGAATCCTTCTTCCAGTAACGTGCCATAGGCCAGTAATTCCCCCATGGCCCAGTCGACCTGGCCTGTTTTTTCAATCATTTCCAAACGGCTCTCCTGCAATCTGACCAGCTTGCGGAAGTAGTTTTCCCCCTCCGGTACATGGGCTATCCTGCGGCCTATGGATTTTATTTTCTTCAGATCAACACCGGTCTCCGGTGAAGTGTCGAAATCGGCAGGTGTGGCTTTGCGGATATCCTTCCAGACATTGTCGAGGAATGACCGGATATTGGCTTTATCGATCTTCCGCGATTCTTCCAGGTCCTTTTCCAGCGTCTCGTGGATTTTGGCCTCCACCTCATCGAAATAAGATGCTTCCAGGAACCCTTTTTCGATCAGCTGCCGGCGATAGATCTCCATCGGGTTGGGATGGGTCTCAATGATTTTATATAGGATGGGCTGTGTAAAACGGGGTTCATCCCCTTCATTATGACCATATTTCCTGTAACACAAAATGTCGAGGAAAACGTCGCGCTGGAATTTGGCCCGGAATTCCATCGCCAGCTGGATGGTTGCCACGATGGCCTCCACATCGTCGCCGTTCACATGAAAAACAGGCGACTGGACCACTTTGGCCACATCGGTGCAATAGGTGCTCGACCGGGCGTCGAGATAGTTAGTCGTAAAACCGATCTGATTGTTAACCACGACATGGATCGTTCCTCCGGTCTTGTATCCGGGTAACTGCGACATCTGGATGACTTCGTAAACAATGCCCTGTCCCGCGACAGAGGCATCGCCATGGATCAGGATGGGGGCTATCCGGTTGAAATCGCCTTTGTAATCCATATCTGCCCTGGCCCTGACAATACCTTCAACTACCGGATCGACGGCTTCCAGGTGGGAGGGATTGGGTGCCAGCGTCAGTTTCATTTTTTTCCCTGCCGTGGTATATCTTTCGATCGTATAACCCAGATGGTATTTGACATCACCCAGCAAGGTTTCATCTTCATATTTCATTCCCCGGAATTCGCTGAATATATGGCTGTAAGGTTTCCTTAGAATGTTGGCCAGTACATTCAGCCTGCCCCTGTGAGGCATCCCGATGATAAATTCTTCGGTACCCAGCAGGGCTCCTTTTTCCATGATGGCATCCAAAGCCGGAATGAGCGCTTCCGCTCCTTCCAGGGAGAACCGCTTTTGACCGGGGAACTTCTTGTGAATGAATTTTTCGAACAGAACGGCCCTGGCCAGGTCACGGTAGATGTACTTCCTGTCGTCGAGAGTAAATGGGTATGAATTGCGTGACCTTTCCATCTTGTCCTGCAACCAGGTTTTAACCTCAGGATTACGGATGTAAAAGAATTCTGCGCCTACCGACTGGCAATATGTCTCCTTGAGGTGGTCAGTTATTTCTTTCAGCGTGGCCTTACCGATGCCAATTTCGTGACCGGCTTCAAATGATTTAGAGAGGTCTTCATTATTCAGGCCGAAGTTTTCAATATCGAGGGTAGGGGAGTATTTCCGGCGGGTCCGGACCGGGTTTGTCTGGGTGAAGAGATGTCCGCGCTGGCGGTAGGCATTGATGAGGTTGATCACCTTGAATTCGGAAGGGTACACAGCAATACCTTCCTGCTTCCTGACCGGGTAATGTTTCCTCGCAAATTCAAACCCTTCGAAAAACTGCCGCCACCCTTCGTCGACCGAGGCCGGGTCTGCCTGGAATTTTTCGTAAAGTGCTTCGATCATGGCCGGATCATTGGCATTCAGGTATGAAAATCTATCCATAAATAGATATTTAGCAAAAGATGTTGCAAAGATACAAAATGCAGGGCAATAAAAAAGGCCGCTCCGGGGAGCAGCCTTTTTCTGGATCGGCCTGATTCTTATGCCGGTTCTATTGCATCAACCGGGCAGACGTCTGCACAGGAACCACAGTCGGTGCAGATATCCGGATCAATCACATAGATATCACCTTCAGAAATTGCTTCAACCGGGCACTCATCGATGCAGGTGCCGCAAGCTGTACAGTCATCAGTAATTTTGTAAGCCATTTTATTGTGTTTTAAAAGTTTGTTGTAATTTATTGAATGCAAATGTAGTTTTTTCATATACATCCTTTACGGAATTAAAGGTTTTTTTGTATTTTATACAAAATCTAAATAAATCGAGAAGATGGGTTTACCGTAACCTGATCATCATTCTTGTTAAAGGATTCACAATCTAGAATATTGATAATAAGGATGATGCAACTGTGTCCAATTACTTTTTTACAATTTAATAGATGTACCTGCTTTTCCGTTGTTCTAAAATTGTAATTTTGACCATTAATTTTTTGTTCATGAAAGACAATAAGAATCACAAGATCATTGAGCTGGAACACGTGGTGGTAAAGCTGGCCGGGGATTCCGGCGACGGTATGCAGCTCAGCGGATCACAATTCTCTGATACGACTGCATTTGATGGTCATGACCTGGCTACTTTTCCCGATTATCCTGCCGAAATTCGCGCACCGCAGGGAACGGTTGCCGGCGTATCCGGTTTCCAGCTTCATTTCGGCCATATTAAAGTGGAAACCCCCGGCGATCTGGCCGATGTGCTCATCGCCCTGAACCCGGCCGCCCTGAAGGTAAACATGAAGTGGGTCAAGCCTGGAGCGACAATTATCGTTGATGTCGACAGCTTTGAACCGAAAGATATCGAAAAAGCCGGCTGGCAGAACAACCCGCTGGATGACGGAACCCTTGACGGGTACCGGGTTATCAAAGCGCCTATAACCAGCCTTAGCCGTACGACCTGTGCGGAAATAGGCCTTGATGCCAAATCGGCCGACAGGACCAAGAACCAGTTCGCCCTGGGGATCCTCTATTTTATGTTCCATAAGGATGTGGAACTCGGCGCAAAATTCCTCCAGGAGAAATTTGCCAAAAAGGAACTGGTTGCCGCAGCCAACAAAGCCGTACTGGAAGCCGGATACCATTTTGCCGAAAACCTGCAGGAGTTCGACATCACCTACCGAATCAAACCCAGTGATGATATGAAGGGGAGGTACCGTTCGATCAATGGTAATACAGCGGCGGCATGGGGACTGATGGCAGCAGCAGAGAAGGCAGGCCTGGAGCTCTTCCTGGGGTCTTATCCCATTACCCCGGCTACCGAGATCCTCCAGGAACTGGCCCATCATAAAGAACTGGGCGTTAAAACCCTTCAGGCGGAAGATGAAATCGCGGGCATCTCCAGCGCAATAGGTGCTGCATTTGCCGGCAAACTCGCAGCCACTTCAACCTCTGGCCCGGGGCTTGCTCTGAAAAGCGAAGCCATTGGCCTGGCTGTTATTACCGAACTGCCGTTGGTGATCATCGACGTTCAGCGGGGGGGGCCCTCTACCGGGTTGCCCACCAAACCGGAACAATCCGACCTGATGCAGGCACTTTTCGGACGAAACGGTGAAAGCCCGGTGGTTGTCATGGCTGCCAGTACGCCGGGCAATTGCTTCGATTACGCTTTCATGGCAGCCAAAATTGCAGTCGAACACATGGTGCCCGTTATTCTTCTTACCGACGGATACCTGGCCAATGGATCAGAACTTTGGAAGGTGCCTAAAATGGCTGATCTCCCTTCAATAAAACCACGACGGGTGGACGACAACGATCCTGATTACAAACCTTACAGGCGGGATCCACAAACCCTTGCCCGTTCCTGGGCTGTCCCGGGGCAGGAAGGCCTTCGCCACCGGATCGGGGGGCTTGAAAAAGAAGATGTTATCG
>Ga0116156_10004255_pt1 | contig 12205 bp, 8 predicted proteins | sample AD_UKC045_MetaG_FD_89891 | JGI IMG/M metagenome (GOLD analysis project Ga0116156, IMG submission 89891) | Active sludge microbial communities of municipal wastewater-treating anaerobic digesters from USA - AD_UKC045_MetaG | ecosystem: Engineered > Bioreactor > Anaerobic > Digestate | place: USA... | reverse complement strand
GAGACGGCCGAGAACCTGCTGCCGAACCTGGCGCGCGACGCCGATCTTTCGGCGGCCGACCGCGCGCGCGATCTCGCCCGCAAGGCCAAGGCGCTGCGGAAAGTGGCCGAGAACTACGCGGTCAATCAAATCCGCTACCGGCGCGGCGATCATGCGCTACGGCCGCTCTACGTCATCTGGACGATGCTCAACGACTGCAACTTCCGCTGCGCCTACTGCGACAACCATCAAGGCCGGGCATACTTCGACGTGCCCGACCCCGCGCGGCTGGACACCGCCGGGGGCCGGCGTCTGCTCGAGGTGATGATCACCGGCACGCCGGCCATTTATTGGTGCGGCGGAGAGCCGACCTTGCGTCACGATCTGCCGGAGCTGCTCGATCATGCCTGGCGCCTCGGCTATTTCCCGAACATGATCAACACCAACGGCAGCCTGCTGCATCGGCGGTTGGCCGATCCGGCCTGGTCGCGTTTCCTGCGCCAGATGGACGTGGTCATCGTCAGCCTCGACGGCCTGGACGTAGCGCGGCTCGACGAACTGTGGGGGGTCAGGCAGGCCGAGCGCGTTTTCACCAACATCCTGCTTTTGCGCGAATTGCGCCGCGAGATCGACTTCAAGCTGGCGGTCAACACGGTGATCACACGCGAGACGATCGATGAGGCGCGCGCGGTGCTCGATCTGATGAGCGACCTGGACGTTTGGTTCGTGCCGGTGCCGGTCAACCACAGGCACGAACCGGATCGCGCCCTGCTCAACGATCCCGCCTACCGGGCGCTGGCCGAGGAAATCCTCACCCGCAAGCGGCGCGGGCACAAGATCATCGGCTCGGAGCGACTGTTGCGACGGCTGCTCTACGCCGAACCGTACCGGTGTTTCACGGCGCTTAAGCCACACGTTTGGTCGAACGGGGAAATCTGCTGGCCCTGCCGCGCCGCGGCGAACGTCGCCCCGGTCTCGCTGCAACTGCTCGACTACGCCGACTTCGACGAGGCCTACCGGGCCGGCGCCAAGCTGGTCAATCCGAATTTCTTTCATGGGCCGGCAAAGAATCAGTGCGGCGGCCAGTGCGCTTGGATGCAAAATTACACGACCGCGCGCTATATGGACGGCTTGCTGCACCCGCTCACCGGCGGATTGCTCGGCGAAATGTTTGCGTTCGCCTTCGGCGGGCGGGGGTGAGGCGATGAACATGACGTTCGTTGGCGGTCTACTGCTCGGCGTGCTGGCCGCGCTGATGCTCAACGTCGGCAAAGGGGTGCAGAAGCAGAAGGTACACGTCTTTCTGCAAGGCCGTCGGATGCTGCAGCCGCCGTGGCGGCGCGACCTGGGCATCTGGTTGATCGGCCTGAGTTTGACCGGCGGCTCGGCGCTGCCTTTTTCGCTTGGCCTCAAGTATTCCTGCTCGCCCTCGTCGATTTCGGCAACGACGGGCATCGGCCTGGCGGGGTTGGCCGTCTACGCGGTGAAGGTGATCGGCGAAAAGGCCGGCACGATCGATGCCCTGGGCATTGGCTTCGTGATGGTCGGCACATCGGTGCTTGGTTACCTCGGCGCCGGGCGCGAGATCGGGCCGCGCATCCTGACCGATGACCATTTGTGGCTGGCGCTCACCGTTCTGGTCGGCGCCGGCCTGCTGGTTTGTTTGCTGGCGCGCGTCATCCGGCGCATTCACGGCATCGCCTACGGTTGCACGGCGGGCATGTCGATCGGCGTCTCGTTGTTCCTGGCCGACGCGGCGCTGGTCAAGGCGGGCGGCTCGCTGCTCGGGCAGTTCGACAATCCCTATCCGTATGTGGCGATCGTTTTCGCCGTGACGGCGACGGTGGTGACACAACTCGGCTTCCTGCGCGGCCGCGCGCTCGAGGTCGTCCCGGCGGTCAATTCCGCGACGATCCTGACGCCGCTGGTGCTGGAGATCGCCATCTACGAGGTCTTTCCGCCGATGCACGTCGTCTGGTTCATCGCGCTGATCCTCATCGGCATTCTGCTTCTGTCCCAGGGAGCGGCGGGGAGGGCGTCGGGATGACGAACACGGACCGACCGGCCGGCGACAGTCACCTGCTGACGGCCATCGATGCGGCGGCCGTTGCGGCGATCGGCCTCGCGATCTGTTTGGCGAGCCGTCGCTTGTGGTTCATGACGATTCTCGTACCGCTGGTCGTCGCCGCGCGTTGCTCTCTGGTGGCCCTGGCGGCGAAACGCGAGCGGGTGAATCTCGCCGCGGAGTTCGTCTTCCTGGCGATCTGCACGCTGCTGGGCGCCTTCAACGACTGGAACTCGGTCGTGCATCACCGCATCTACGATTATACGGTGCCGCACTTCTTCGCCTGGACGACGATCCCGCTGTGGATGCTGCTCTACTGGGGACTGATCCTGCGCTTCGTCGCGCGGCTGGCCAGATGGCGGGCGCTTGCGCCGCCGGCGGCGCCGGTCGATGTCGTCCGCTTCGGCCGGCGAACGATCGTGAGCGGCATGTTGAAAGTCGCGCTGCTGCTGGCGCTTGTCGCGCTGACGCGGCAGGCGATCTACCGGTGGTATCTGCATCCGGTGCTGTCGTGGTTGCCGTTTGCGGCGGCGCTGTTCGTTTACGGTTGCCTCTTCCCGCCCGATCGGCACGACCGTCGGCTGCTGGGACTTTTTCTCGTCGGCGGCCCGGCGACTGAAATCCTCTTCATCCAACTCGGCGGGCTGCACTACTATCACCTGGGCAGGCTCGGCGGCGTCCCGCTGTGGATTGCCTTGTGGTGGCTGCTGATCGTTCTGATCTGGAAGGACCTCAGCCTGCGCGTGGAGTGTTTGCTGCTGCGGCTCTTTCAGCCCCGCCAGAGGATCGCCGCGCCGGCGAAAGCCAGCACGAGATAAACAAAGATGCGGAAGCCGCGTTCGGGCAAACGCGTGTGGACGATCTCGCCCAGCACGATGCCGATCAGAACCGCGGGCAGCAGCAGCGCGCTGGTGCGGATGGAAGCGATGTCGATCGTCCCGGCGATCAGGTGTGTGATCAACAGCACGACGTTGAGCACGATCCACAACAGCGAAAGCGTCGAGCGGAAGGTGTTTTTGTCGGCGATGTTGCGCCCGGCCCAGTAGGCCGCCACCGGGCCGCCCGAAACCCACAGCCCTTGCACGACGCCGCAGCCCAGCAGCCAGAAAATCGTCTGCCACATTCCGGTCGGGTGCAGCGTACTTTGTCCCTTGCGGCGCACGAGGTGCGCGATTTCCAACAGCGACAGCGCCAGCACGAACAGGCCGAAGACCCATTTGAGCGACGCCGCTTCGGTCCGGTAGTACAGCCACATGCCCACGGGCATGCCCAGCAGCGACAGCGGAATGATTTTTTGCAGGAAGAGCCGGTAGTCGACGCCGTCGTGGTGGCGCACGACCAGGTAGACGCACAACACCAGGTTCAGCGGGATGATCAGCGGGATCACGTAGTCCAACGGGTAGAACATCGCCGCGAAGGTCAGCGTGATGATCGCGCTGCCGAAGCCGGTGGCCGTGCCGATCAGGTACGCGCCGAAAACGATGAAGGCTAAAATGGCGATGGGCGCATCCTTTCACTTCAGGAAATGCGGGATGGAATATGCTATAAAGATAACATTATTCAACGCGGTTGTCAACGAACACCTTGTCGGCGGGCGATGGTTTTCTTCCGTCGCTTGTGTATGATCGGACTTGGATGAAAAAAATGAGGAGCGAGCGATGATGCGCTTCAGGTCTAAAACGTTGGTGCTGCCGTTGGGCATGTTGTTTTGTTTCGGCGTTTGTCTCGTTTGCGGCGACGATGACGATGATGACGATGATGCCGACGTAGCCGATGACGATGACGCCGTCGAGGATGACGATGCGAGCGATGACGATGCGCTTGATGACGATGACGCAGTCGACGATGACGATGCGCCCGATGACGATGCGGCGGACGACGATGACACGCCCTTGCCGCAAGGACCCGGCGGTTTCGATCCCGCCTATCGCACTTCGCCCGATTTCTTCACCATGACGAACGAATTGATCGTCGGCCAGGAAGGCCTGGCGGTACGGATCTGGTATTCGACGAATATCCAATCGCTCGTTGACCTGGACGCGTTTGCCGTGCCGCAGGGCACGACCTCCATTCAGGAGGTCGACCAGGACGGCGAGGGAACCTTCGACATCATCACGGTGATGGTTAAAATGGATGAGGGTTACGATCCGCTCAACAACGACTGGTATTATGAAACGCGTACTCCCGACGGCTCGCTGCGCGCCTTGCCGCCGCCCGGCCGCATCCAAAGCTGCATTGACTGTCACCGGGACTTCGCCGCGACCGATTTTCTCGGCGGCACGAAGCTGCGGTCGTCACGATAACGGGCGTTTCGCTAAAACGTTTCTTGACAGCCGAAGGACTGAGTAAGATTATCCAACACATATAAAAATTTCTTTGTGGTGCAGGGCGCGAGAACCGCCGGTCGTTGTTCGGCGGGGATTCCCGGCAGGTGATCGTCCATCCAGGAGATGCGCTGATGAACGAAACGGACCGCACCCAACAAATGCTGCAGGCCATCATGCGCAACCTCGCCGAAATTCGCGGCGAACTCGACATTATCAAACAGCAGAGCGTCAGCCGCGAGCAGGTGGCCAAATTGCAGGGACGCCTCGAGGCCCTGGAACGCCGGTTGGCGTTAACCCGGGCGGAAGCGGCTTATGCTCAGCAGTCGTCGCTGGAACACGCGGCCGACGAAGCGCCGCCGTTGTCCGCGTTGGCAACGATTGCCGGGCTGGTCGCCAAGGAAGCGAAGTGGACCGAGACAGGAAAACCGGCTGCCGCCGAGCCGGAAATCACGGCGCATTACGATCTGCCGGAAATCACCGAAAAGGCCGCCCTCGCGCCGGAGTTGCCCGACGAGCCCGCGCCGCCGTCGGCCGAGGAAATTCCCGCGCCCCAAGCGCCACTCGAGATCATCGACGATGCGGCGCTCGTCGCGGAGCCCGTCACGCCGCAAACGCCGTCGCACGAAGCGCCGATCCAGCCGCCGCCCACGCCGGGCATCGGCGGCATGCACGCGAAGCAACAAACTCCGCCGCGCCCGACGCACAAACCCGAACCGCCGCGCCCATCGCCCCGCCCGTCGCCGTCGCCGCAACCCAAGCCGGCGCGCCCGATCAACTGGGGCGACATCGAATCGACCGCCGCCGTGTGGGGCACGCGCATCGGCGCGTTCATCGTCGTGCTGGGCCTGGGCTATCTGCTGAGCATCGGTTTCGGCAAGCTGGGCATGGTCGGCAAGACGGTCGTGGTTTACCTCGCCTGCGCGGGCATGTGGACGACCGGCCTGGTCTTCGACCGGCTGGAGAAATACACGGTCTGGGCGCGCATCATGATCGCCGGCGGCTGGGCCGGCCTGTACGTGACGACCTTCCTCATTCACTACCTGCCGCAGGCGCGCCTGATCGCCGACCCGACCGTCGACGTGCTGCTGCTGATGGCCCTGGCCGTGGGTATGATCGTCCACTCGTTCCGCTATCGCTCTGAGGCGCTGACCACTCTGTGCTACTTCATCGCCTTCATCACCATTGCGTTGACCATTCAGTTGGCCGAAGCGGCGATTTTCAGCCTGATCGCCTCCGCCGTGCTCGCCGTGTCGATGTTGTTCATTTTGCATCGTCAGCAGTGGTTCGCGCTCGCGCTGTTCAGTCTGATCGCCTGCTACGCCACGCACGCGATTCTCGTGCGCTTTCTGGAAATGAACATCTGGGTCGGCGGCGTGCGCACCGGCTCCGAGTTCGTTACCGGTTCGATCATGCTCTATCTGTACTGGCTGACGTTCACGCTGGCGACGTACATCATCAAGCCGGACAAAGAGCAAAAAGAAACCAAAAGCCTGTGGCTGTCGGCGATGAACTTCTTCCTGTTCGTCGCCGTCGCGCGCTACCACTTCGGCACGGCGCATCCGGAATGGCGCTGGTACTTCACCGGCTCGCTGGCCGTGCTCTATCTCGTCCAGACATTTTTGACGCACGCTTGGAAACGCACGAACCTTTACACGCTCAATCTCATTCTCGCCTTGCTGTGCACGACGTTGACGATGTACTTCAAGCTGTTGGGCGGCGCATGGCTGGTCGTCGCCTGGCTGTTGCAGGCCGAAGCGCTCTACGCCGCCGGGTTGCTGGGCGACGAACGCCGCTTCCGCTTACTTGCCATCGTCAATTTCGCGCTGGTCGTCGGTTGGATGTTCCTACGCGACTTCTTCCAGAGCGATATGCTGACGCTCCTCGGCTACAACTTCTACGCGCGCACGTTGACCTTCGGCACGCTGGCCGTGGTGCTGTACCTCAACGCGATTTTCCGCCACACGCTGCGCGGGCGCATCAAGCAACCGGAAACGTATTCGTTCCTCTTCGGTTATCTGGCGACGACGATCGTGACGATTCTGCTGGTGCGCAACTGGGTGCCCGACGAGATCCTCACGGCGGCCGTGTTCGCCGCCGCGCTCGGCCTGCTGCAGATGGAAATCGGCCTGCGCCTCGACGAGCCGCACCTGCGCGTGCAGGGTTCGTACTTCTCGTTCCTGGCGATCGTCGGCGCGCTGGTCCCGCTGCTGGGCGCTTCGGAAATGTACTACACACACGGTCTGGCCTATCGCATCGGCTGCGAGGCGGCGGTGATCGCGCTGGCGTACGCGGCCTTCGCGCGCTTCCACCGCCTGGGCCGCCTGGCCGGGCGGGTGAACGAGATCGAACTGTATGTGTCCAAGGCCTTTGCGACGGCGGTGTTGCTCGCGGTGATCGTCGGCTACCGCGAGATCGCGCCATTGTGGTTGGCTTTCGCCTGGCTGCTGGTAGCCGCGTTGCTGTTGGAAGCGGGCGCGCGTTTCGACAGCCGCGTTCTGCGCTGGCAAGCATTGGCGCTGGCGGCGCTGGCCTTCGTTTTTGCGGTGTGGACGAACATCGAGACCGGTACGATGTTCGGGCCGTTGAGCGAAAACGCGATCGCGCTGCTGCTGTGCACGGCGGCGCTGTATTACCTGTACGAACGCTACCGGCGCGCCGTGTCCGCCGACGCCCCGGCGCTCGACGCCCGCGGGCCGGCCGGCGACGCGCTGTCCTGGCTTGCCGGCGTGCTCTTGCTGCTGTTGTTGCAGCGCGAAATCCACGTGCGCTGGCCGGCCTGGGTGATCGTCGCGTGGCTCGTGCCGATGAGCGCGTACTTTGCGCTCGGGCTCAAGCTCAAGCGGCCGCTGTTCCTCTTGCAGGGATTGGCGGCGGCGGCGGCGATTTTTCTTTGGGCGATGCTGGCGACGATCCCGGCGCGCTATCCGTTTTATGAAGTCGGCAACATGCGCGCACTGACCGTGCCGGTGGTGATCGTCGCGTTCTACGGGCTGTTTGCGCTGCTCTACCGACGCGCACCGAAGCTGTTTACCGATAACGCCGCCGTGTACGCCGGTTACGCGCGCGACGGCTTCTCGCTGGCCGCGACGATTCTGCTGGTGACGCTGCTCACCTACGAGATCAACGATTACAACAAGGCTTTCACCGTGTTGGCCTGGATCGTCCTGGCGGTGACGTTGCTGGAAGTCGGCCGCCGGATGGCCGATCTCGGCCTTAAATCGCAGGGCATGACGCTGGCGCTGGCCGCCTTCGCGCGCGCGGTGCTGGTCAACCTGGACGGCCCGCACGGCATCTACGGTGCGCTCAACGGCCGCATCATCACCGTGACGATCACCGCGCTCTGGCTGATGTATATTTTTCTTCGGTTGCGCGGCTCGCGCGAGGCGACGATCCTTCAGGTGGAAGAACGCCATGCCGGCGCGCTGTTTGGTTACCTGAGCACGGCGTTGCTGATCATGGTGATGCGCTCCGACGTGCACCCTCATACCCTCGCGCCCGCCGCTTTCGCCGGGCTGCTGATTGTACTGTTGCTTGCCGGCAGGCTGCTGAGCGAGCGGCATTTTCTGTACCAGGCGCTGGCGGTGGTCGCGCCCGTCGTCCTGGGCGTCATGGGTTACAACTTCACGGCGGCGGGCTCTTCCGCGAATCGCCTCGGCGGTTTCGTCGCGATCGGCCTGTTGTTTTTGGCGCGCGTGCTCTGGCAGACGGTATTGGTCAAATCGGCCGGGCGCTACGTCGAGGAAGGTCCGGCGCTCTCGTTCCTGCAAGGCGTGGCGCGGCACATCTTCTCCGTGCCCGCCGCCGCGCTGCTGGTCGTCTTTCTCTTTTTGGAAATGTCGGGACCGCTGGAAAAGTACCTGACCATCGCCTGGGCGGGCGAGGGCTTGCTGCTGATGGTGCTGGGCTTCGCCCTCGGCGATCGCCTGTTGCGCTTCGGCGGCCTGGGCCTGCTGGCCGTATGCGTGTTGAAGGTTTTCTACGACCTGTACGTGCTCGACATCGAGCGTGTGTACAAGGTCGTCGCCCTGATCGGCCTGGGCGGCATCCTGATTCTGACCGGCTGGTTCTATTCCCGCTACCGCGCGCAGATCAAAAAACTGCTCGTCGACTGACTGCCGTCGTCTTAAAAACGCACCGCCTCCGCGTTCCCGTCATCGGGAACGAAGAGGCGGATGCAATTTCGTCTGAATTTATTTGGGCTGAGTGGTTCGCTTAATAGCGGTTGCGACCGCCGCCGCCGCCGCCACCGAAACGCCCGCCGCCGCCACCGCCGCCACCGCTGCGTTTTTCGTTGGCGATGTCGACGCGAATGGTGCGACCGTCGAGCTCGGCGCCGTTCAGTTCCAGAGCGGCTTTGGCGCCGTCATCATCGGCCATCGTCACGAAACCGAAGCCACGGCTGCGGCCGGTGTCGCGATCGGTGATGACGTTGGCTTCCAGCACTTCGCCGAATTCCGCGAACGCGGTCTTCAGGCTCTCGTTGTCGGTAGCCCAGGCGAGTCCACCCACATAGAGTTTCTTGGACATGGTTCATTTCCTTCTTGTGATATGGGAGGCCATTTACAAGGACACAGTAACATCTCTCGGAGGTCATGAAGTCAGGCTATACTTATCGGATATGCTACATAAGAGAGTCGTTGCACGTATGGCCAAGACGTTCCCGAACCGTAACAAGGGATTACCGATGCACCTAAAGCTCCCAGTTAAAAGACCCTTGCCGGACGATCGGATCAGAGGCACTCATTTTTCTCTCATCGAAACGTCTCAGCACCAACACGCGTCCTAACATTAACGTTTGGGAAAATCAATAATAAAAATTTAACTTTTATCTTGATCGACCGGCGGCCGATCCCGGGTCAAAACCAACCGAAATAGGGGCGCAATAACCGAGCCCTGTGCGTTTTCGGCGCGCGCTCGTCAATTCGCCTCGGCGATCAACTTCTGTTTGATCGAATCGAACAAGGGTTTGATGTTGTCGTACGTTATCGGTTTGGACAAAACCATATCGACGCCGCGGTCTAAAAATTCCTTTTCCAATTTGGCGTCGGCGTAGGCGGTAACCACGATGATCCGGGCGTCCTGCTTGGGCATCAGGGCCCTCATTTTTTCCAGAAACACCATGCCGTCGATCTTGGGCATCATGTAGTCCAGGAGAATGATGTCCGGGTTGACCTCTTCAATGACCAACAAGGCCTGAAAGCCGTCCCAACTCCATTCGATCCGGGCGTCGGGGAAGGAAAACGTCGTGAATTTTTGCAGAATTTCCGCCGCCACTTCGTCATCGTCGACAATGAGCACCGATACATCAGGCATGCTTTTCATCATTACCGTCCCGCTTCAGTTTCGAAATCCGCTGTTCAGTTCGTTACGCCGTTTGATTTTCGCCAACTTGACTTCGCGCCGCGCCAGATGGTTGGTCGGATTCTTGTCCAGCGCTTTTTGAAATTGCGCGTAGGCGATTCCGGTGTTCCCTTCTTCTTTGAGAATAATGCCCAGATAGTAATGGGCCGCGTCGTTGTGCTCGTCCAGGTCGATTGCGTTCTTGAGCCGGTTCTTGCACAGGGCGACGATGTCGGGCGAATCCTCGCGGCGCAGATTGTATTCGGCCCACGCTTTCAGCGAGAGGGCCAAGGAATTTTCCGGGTCGATTCCCAGGATGAAATTACTGTGTTCCAGCGCCGTCGGATAATCCTTGTCGGCGATCAACGAATTGGTCTCCGCCAGGATCTTCTGAATGGAATGGTTGGTCATGACGTCCCGGGCCGGCGCCGGAGGCGGCCGCAGGAAAACGTCGGTGGCGAAGGCTTCACCGCCGGGCGCCGCGATCGTTTCGATCGGCGCCCCGCCGTCGGCGAATTTGATGGCATGCGCGATAATCAGGAGAAAAGCCAAGCGCAGCAGAGAGGAAAAATCCAACAGATGGGAGTTGTGAAGTTGCGTAATGGTTTTGCCCGCCAACGACTGCGCGAGTTCCCGATCGTCCCGATGCAACGCCAATTGCTCGACGATTTGGGCATAGTTGTCGCCGAGCACGATGGGACAATCCATTTTCTTGTTGCGGACGAACACGTCCAGCAAATCCTGCATGGGGGCCACATACAAAATCCCGTTGCTCAACAATTCGACCAGGGGCAGGGGAACCATGCCGCGGAAAAGCTGTTGTTCCACCGACGCGTAAAAATCGAAGCTCGCTCCTTTCCAGTCGCCGCGAAACAAGCGCATCACCTTCAATTTTTTCTGTTTGGTGATGACCGAGTCCAATTCCTCCGGCGAGATCAAGCCCAAATGAAGCAACATGCGGCCCTGGTGTTGTTTTTGACTTTTCGCCAATTGGATCGTGCGTTGGTTTTGCACTTCGCTTATTTTGCCCATGCGCACCAGAAAGGCGCCCAGCGAATCGTGGCGATTGTAATTGGAGTCCACGTCGATCACCGCCCCGTCGCTCACGCTGATTTTCATTCGGGAGCGATGGCCGTGAATGAGGATCGTGCCGGTCTGGCGATAGTGGTGCAAATGACGGAAAAGCCGAGCCAGCGTCGAAAGATGAATCGTCCCCCGTTTCCAACTGCCGGGGTCGGCGCTCGCCGGATCGGGCGTGAAGACCCCCAGCGATCGTTCCGCGAGGCTGGGCGGCCGTTTGTCGTCCTCCAGCCAGCGCGTAACCGTGCCGTAAATCGAGGTTTGGGTGATCGGCGATTCGATCAAATCGTCCGCCCAGACCGGTTGGCCGGTCCGCATCATCCGCTCCCAATCCAGGTTGTGTCTGGTCATGAGAATGAACGGCGTTGCCTGCAATTGACTGCTCTTCTTAAACAGTTTGGCCAGGTCCTTGCCGGACAGAACGTCCAGCTCGTCGTCGCACAGTACCAGGTCCGGTTGGACGGTCAACGCCAGATCGAGCGCGCTCTTCGAATTGTTGCAGGGATGGATCTGGTATTGAAATTCCGCTAAGAATCCGGAGGCTTGCGCGCTGAAACCGCGATTGGAGGAAACAAGTAATATTTTTTTCTTTTTCACGGGAGCCCCCGATTTGAATATATATTCAAATTTACCGTTGATTATATCAACTATATTTACAATTACAAGATTTAAATGGCTGTATTAATTGAAATTTATAACTTATTGAAAAAATTGGAACAACCGTTCTTTTGCGGAAAATTATGATATATATTATATAACATAAGGAGCTATTTTTATGGGATATGGAGAGATTGGTTCGCTCAAATAATTCATCAATATTAAGTTTTTATTCAGTTTTATGCTAGCCGTCCAGACGGATGGTTATCCCCAAATGATTGGCTGCCTTTTGGGGATAATCGGCGATGGACTCGCTTGCTTTCGACATTGGCCGGTGCTAAGGCTATTAATGACTATTTCGGAAAAGGGAGGTGTATTATGTACAGGAAACAAGGGAAATTCATGTTGTTCGACTTGCCGGCGTTCGCCGATTGGCTGCGCGATTTTTCGCCGCGACGGCGCGTGTGGCGTGTGCAAAATCACCATACATTTAGCCCATCGTATGATGATTTCAACGGCTCGAATCACTTTGCGAAGCTGACCGGCATGGAAGACTATCATGTTAATACCAATCATTGGAGTGAGATCGCCCAAAACCTGACCACGTTCCCCGACGGCACGGTCGCTGTTTGCCGTTCCTTCGACAAAACGCCGGCGGGCATCGTCGGCGCGAACGGCGGCGCCTTGTGCATCGAGAATCTCGGCAACTTCGACCTGGGCGGCGACGCCATGACCGACGAGCAACGCGCGACGATCCTCAAACTCAATGCCTTGCTCTGCCGGAAATACCTGCTGACGCCCACGACGAACTCGATCG
>Ga0116156_10004254_pt1 | contig 12206 bp, 4 predicted proteins | sample AD_UKC045_MetaG_FD_89891 | JGI IMG/M metagenome (GOLD analysis project Ga0116156, IMG submission 89891) | Active sludge microbial communities of municipal wastewater-treating anaerobic digesters from USA - AD_UKC045_MetaG | ecosystem: Engineered > Bioreactor > Anaerobic > Digestate | place: USA... | reverse complement strand
TCTTTGTGCCCAAGAAGCTCTTGCACGGTGCGGATATCGTAGCCTGCAAGTAGCAGTTCGGTGGCGAAGGAATGACGCAAAGTGTGAGGCGTGGCGGGTTTGGCGATGCCGGATCTCAGAACCGCTGCGGCCATTGCCTTTTCCACCACGCTCTCGTGCAGGTGGTGCCGATGCCGACGATGGGTGCATCGGTCCGTGTAATGCGACGACGCGGGAAAGACGTACTGCCAGCCCCAACTCCGGTCGGCGTTGGGATACTTGCGGTCCAAGGCATCGGGGAGCGGCGCTTGGCCAAGTCCCTGATCCAGGTCGGACTGGTGCAGCCGACGGACTTTTTCGAGATGCTGCAATAGCGCCTCCTTGCAGGACGTGGGCAGCATGGTCACGCGGTCCTTTCGGCCCTTTCCGTCGCGCACGGTGATTTCGTTGCGGGTGAAGTCGATGTCTTTGACGCGCATCTGCAGGCACTCGAACAACCGCATGCCGCTGCCGTACAGCAAGCGGCAGATCAACAACAAGGTGCCCGTCAACTGGGCGAAGACCAGCTTTACCTCTTCGCGATTCAGGACCAGCGGCAGGCGTTGCGGTTTCTTGGCACGAACGACCCCCTCGATCATCCCGAAATCCTTTTGGAGTACGCGATTGTACAGGAACAGGAGGGCGTGGAAGGCTTGATTTTGGGTCGAGGCGCTGACATGGCGCTGGACGGCCAAGTCGGTGAGGAATTGGGGGACCTCAGCGGCACCCATTTCCTGCGGGTGGCGCACGTGGTGGAAATAGATGCCGTTTGCCGTGGAACAGAACGAAGCGGCGCGTCCATTCGACGAAGATCTCCTCCGTGCGCGGGTTGTGACGGCGGGCCTGCAGGGCCTGGCGGACCTGATCCAGGAGCCGCGGGGCGGCAACGGCTGCCGGAGCGGCGACAGGCGGCGAAACAGCGAGAGATGCGGTGGCAATCATGGCGATCTCCGAGAAAAGGGAAAGGTGAAATGTTTACACATGAACAGAAGTGTACAGATGAATACAATTTGTGCAAGTGGGGGTAGAAGAAAAATGTTCACTGTTGCGCGCATGGGCCACGCTGGCCGATCATCACGCGGAGCGTGATGGCTACTTTGTCCCGTCCAGAGAGTCGACGGGAGCCTTCGCGCCGCCGAACCAGGTGATCACGTAGTAGAACACGGGCGTCAGGAAGATGCCGAAGAAGGTCACGCCCAGCATGCCGCTGAATACGGCCGTGCCCAGCGTGCGGCGCATCTCGGCGCCGGCTCCGGCGGCGATGACCAGCGGCACGACGCCCAGGATGAAGGCGAAGGAGGTCATCAGGATCGGCCGCAGCCGCAAGCGGCAGGCTTCGGTGGTAGCGGCAAATCGCGGCGTCCCCGCCTCCCGCTGCTGCTTGGCGAACTCGACGATCAGAATCGCGTTCTTGCTGGCCAGGCCGACCAGCACCACCAGACCGATCTGCGTGAAGATATTGACGTCCATCTTGGCCAGCCCCACGCCGACGACCGAGCACAGCAGGCACATCGGCACGACCAGAATCACGGCCAGCGGCAGCGTCCAGCTTTCGTACTGGGCCGCCAGCACCAGGAACACAAACACCACCGCCAAGGCAAAGAAGTACATGGCCGTGCTGCCGGCCTGGAGCTGCAGATAGGTCAGCTCCGTCCAGTCGTAGGCCATCGCCCGCGGCAGTTCCCCATCGACCACTTCCCGGACCCGGACAATGGCGTCACCCGAACTCGTGCCGGGAGCCACGTTGCCCGTGACCGCCGCGGCCGAGTACATGTTGTAGCGCATCAGCAGCAGCGGCCCGCTGACGTCGCGCACGTTCAGAATCGTGGCCAGCGGGATCATCTCGCCTTTGCTGTTGCGCACCTTGAGTTGCCGGATATCGTCGACGCGGGCTCGGAACCGCGCGTCGCCCATGACGTTGACTTGCCAGGACCGGCCAAAGTCGTTGAAGTTGTTGACGTAGTAGGAGCCCAACTGGATCTGCAGGTTGTTCACCACATCCTCGAACGACAGCCCCAGCGCCAGGCACTTGCTCCGGTCGAGGTCCAGATATAGCCACGGCGTGTTGGCTCGCGAGCTGTGGACGACCCCCTGCAGGCCGGGCGTCTGATTGGCCTTGTCCACGATCCGGTCGCAGACCTGCTGCAGCTGCGTCAGGCCCAAATGGCCGCGGTCCTCGATCATGATCTTAAAGCCGCCGGTCGTGCCCAGCCCGTCGATCGGCGGCGCGCCGAAGATCGAGATCAGGGCATCGCGGATCTGCTGGCGGCAGCTTTTTCGCAACTGAGCCGCGATGGCGTCCGCCGACAGGCCGGGCCCGCGCCGCTGGTCGAATTCCTTCAGCATCACGTACAGCGATCCCAGATTGGGCGCATTGGCGTTCTGGATCAGCGACTGGCCGGCGATCCCCACCGTATGCTCGACGCCCGGCGTCTGATGCGCGATCGCGTCGATCCGAGCCACGACCTCCTTGGTGCGCTGCACGGAGGCCGAGTCGGGCAGCTGGACGTTCAGCAACAGGTATCCTTTGTCCTGATCGGGGACAAAACCGGTCGGCGCGTGAGTGAATTCCCAGTAGGTCCCGTACAGCAGTCCGCCGTAGACCAGCAGGCTGATCAGGCTGACGCGCAGCAGCCATCCCACGATCCGGGTGTAGACGCCCGTGCCGGCCTCGAACAGGCGGTTGAACAACTTGAAGAACCAACCCAGGCTGAGGTCGAGGAGCCAGGACAGCGGATCGCGTTTGGCGCCGTGCGGCTTGAGCAGAATGGCGGCCAGCGCCGGGCTGAGCGTCAGGGAGTTGATCGCCGAGAACACGGTCGAGACGGAGATGGTAACGGCGAACTGGCGGAAGAACTGGCCGGTGATGCCCGACACGAACGTACAGGGGACAAACACGGCGCACAAGACCAGGGCCACGGCGACCACGGGCCCCGTCACCTCGTCCATCGCCTTGCGGGCCGCATCGCGCGGCGTCAGGCCCTGTTCCAGCCAGCGTTCGACGTTCTCGACCACCACGATCGCGTCGTCGACCACGATCCCGATGGCCAGCACCAACCCGAACAGCGAGAGGTTGTTCAGCGAGAAGTCCAGGGCCGCCATGACCGCGAATGTGCCGATGATGGCCACGGGCACCGCGATCAGCGGAATCAACGTCGCCCGCCAGTTTTGCAGGAAGAGCAGCACCACCAAGGCCACCAGGATGATCGCATCGCGCAGTGTCTTGAAGACTTCGACAATCGATTCCCGGATGAAGGGCGTCGTATCGTAGACGATCTGGTAGTCCAGGCCCTCCGGGAAACGCTTCTTCAGTTCCTCCATCTTGGCGTACACCCCCTGCGCCGTCTTGATCGCGTTCGAGCCAGGCAGCTGATAGATCGACAGGGCCACGGACGGTTTGCCGTTCAGCGTGCAGGACTGGTCATACTGCTGCGAGCCGAGTTCGATCCGGCCCACGTCACGGAGTCGCACCACACCGGCCGACGGCCGGTCTTTCTCCCGCTGAGCGACCTTGATGATGATGTCGCCGAACTCCTCCACCTCGATCAATCGCCCCAAGGTATTGATCGTCAGCTGGAACTGCTGGCCGGGGGGGACGGGCTCCTGGCCGATCTGGCCGGCGGTGACCTGCAGATTCTGTTGGCTGACGGCGGAAACCACGTCGCTGGCGGTCAGGTTCAGCGAGGCCAGCTTGTTCGGATCCAGCCAGACCCGCATGCTGTAGTCCCGTTGGCCCATGTAGGCCACGTTGGCGACGCCCTCCAGCCGTCCCAGTTCGTCCTTGATCTGGATCGTGGCGTAGTTGCTCAGGTAGATGTCGTCGTAGCGGCCGTCCGGCGAGATCAGATTGACGATCATCATCGTGCTGGGGGACATCTTCTTGACGCTGATTCCCTGGCGCTGCACGAGCGAGGGGATGACGGGCTGGGCCAGTTGCACGCGGTTCTGCACCAGCACCTGGGCCATGTCCGAATCCATCCCCAGCTTGAAGGTGACGGTCAGGGTGTACGTCCCGTCATTGGTACACTTGGACGACATGTACAGCATGTTTTCCACGCCGCTGACCTGCTGTTCGATCGGAGCTGCCACGGTGTCGAGGACTGTCTGCGCGTTGGCCCCAGGATATGAGGCCGTCACCAGCACGGTGGGCGGGGTGACGTCGGGATACTGGGCGATCGGCAAAGTGAACACAGCCACCAGGCCGGCCAGGGTGAGCAGGATGGACAGCACCGAGGCGAAGATCGGCCGGTCGATGAAGAAGTGCGATATCACGGTTGTTTCTCCGTGGTGGGTGCCGGATCCGGCTGGTCCGGGACATCTTGCGCCGCAGCCCGCACCGCAGCTTGTCTCTTGCGGCGATGTGCCCCCTGAACCAGCACGGCGACTAGAAAGCACAAAGCGAAACCGCCCACTGCCGCCCAAGGCCCCGCGCGGAAACCGAGTTCACGGGCCAGAAGATGACAGACCAGCCCGACGGCCGCACTGAACAAAACCGCGCCGCACCACTGCAGGCTGGCCCGGCGGAACAAGGCGGCCTGTCCCAGCCCCTCGATGACATAGAAGAAAACGGGCGTCAGGAAGATGCCGAACAAGGTCACGCCCAACATGCCGCAGAACACGGCCGTTCCCAGGGACCAGCGCATTTCGGCCCCCGCCCCTTCCGCGATCACCATCGGCACCACGCCCAGGATGAAGGCGAAGGATGTCATCAGGATCGGCCGCAGCCGCAGCCGGCAGGCTTCCGTGGTCGCCTCGGCACGCGGCTTTCCCTCGCCGCGCAGTTGCTTGGCGAACTCGACGATCAAGATGGCGTTCTTGCAGGCCAGGCCCACCAGAACCACGAAACCGATCTGCACGAAGATGTCCATGGGCAGCCGGCGGAGGGCCACTCCCACCAGCGCGCAGAGCAGGCACATGGGCACGACCAGGATCACGGCCAGGGGCAGCGCCCAGCTTTCGTACTGGGCCGCCAGGACCAGGAACACGAACACCACCGCGCCGGCGAACACGTACAGCGCCGTGTTGCCGGCCTTGATCTGCATGAAGGTCAACTCGGTCCACTCCGTGCTCATGGTCCGTGGCAAGTTCTCGTCGGCCAGCCGGTCGAGGAGGGCAATGGCCTGCCCGGAACTGAGCCCCGGGAGGGCCCCGCCCATCACGGGCGCGGCGGGGTACAAGTTGTAGCGGATGATCAGCACGGGACCGCTGCTGTTGCGCATCTCGACCAGCGTTGCCAGCGGCACCATAAGGCCGGACGTGTTGCGCACGTACAGCTGATGGAGATCCTCCGGCTGCCGCCGAAACAGGCCATCCGCCTGGATGTTGACCTGCCAGTAGCGGCCGAAGGCATTGAAATTGCCGACGTAAGCCGAGCCGACGAACACCTGCACCGTGTTGTCCAGATCCTGGATCGGGACGCCCAGCGAACGGGCCTTGGTCCGGTCGACGTCCATGTACAGTTGCGGCGTCTGGGCGCGAAACATGGTCGGAACGACAATCAGGTGCGGCTGGTCCCGGCCTTTTTCCACCAGCCGATCGGCGTAGCTCTGCAGCGTCGGCGGCCCCAGCGAGCCGCGGTCTTCGACCATCAGCTTGAAGCCGCTGGCCAGACCGATGCCTGGCACCGGCGGGGCCCCAAACACGCTGACGGTTGCATCGCGGATCTGCCGAGCGTATTCCTGCCGCATGCGGGCCATGATGGCCTCGGCGCGCAATTCAGGTTTCCGCCGCTCGTCGAACGGCTGCAGGATGACAAACATTGAGCCGAAATTCGAGCTGTTGGCGCTGAGCAGCAGCGACAGGCCGGCGACTCCTGTCGTGTGCTTGACACCAGGAATCTCTCGTGTAATCCGTTCGATGCGGTCCAGGACCTCTTTGGAGCGCTGCAAGGACGCCGAGTCCGGCAGCTGGTAGTTCACCAGCAGCCAGCCCTGGTCCTGCTGGGGGATAAAGCCGACCGGATACCAGCTGAACAGCCATCCGGTGGCGCCGAGCATGCCGGCGTACAGCAGCAAGACGATCACGGAGATCCGCAGCAGCATCCCCACGACTCGCGCGTAGGCATTCGTGCCGACCTGAAAACTGAAGTTGAACAACCGAAAGAACCAACCCAGACAGAACTGCATCAGCCAAGCCAGCGGGTCGCGTTTGGCGCCGTGCGGCTTGAGCAGGATGGCCGCCAGGGCGGGGCTGAGCGTCAGGGAGTTCAAGGCCGAGATCATCGTCGAGACGGCGATCGTGACGGCGAACTGCCGGAAGAACTGGCCCGTGATGCCGCTGATAAAGGCGCACGGCAGGAACACGGCGCACAGCACCAGGGCCACGGCAATGACCGGCGCGGTGACTTCGTCCATGGCCCGGCGCGCCGCCTCTTTGGCGGTCAGGCCGTGTTCCAGCCAGCGTTCGACGTTCTCGACCACCACGATCGCGTCGTCGACCACAATCCCGATCGCCAGCACCAGACCGAACAGCGAAATGTTGTTCAGGCTGAAGCCCAACACCGCCATCACGCCGAAGGTGCCCACGATCGCCACGGGGACCGCGATCAGCGGAATGAGCGTGGCCCGCCAGTCCTGCAGAAAGACCAACACGACCAGCGCCACCAACAGCACGGCCACGAACAGAGTCCGCACCACGTCCGCCACGGACTCCCGAATGAACGGGGTCGTGTCGTGGTAGATGCCGTAGTCCAGGCCTTCGGGAAAACGGCTGCTCAGCTCCTGCATCTTAGCCTTCACCCGCTCGGCGACATCGAGCGCGTTGGTTCCGGGGAGCTGGTAGACGGCCAAACCCACGGAGGGCCGTCCATCGGCAGTGCAGATCTGGTTGTACTGCTGCGACGCCAATTCCACCCGTGCGACGTCGCGCAGCCGCACGAGGGCCGCCGAGGTGCCGTGCGAGCCGCCCGAATCAGCCTTGACGATAATGTCGCTGAATTGTTCAGGGTCCGTCAGACGCCCCAGCGTGTCCAGCGGCAGCTGAAGAGCCTGGCTGGTCGGCGACGGCGACGCCCCGAGCTGTCCCGGCGCCGCGGCCTGGCTCTGGTTCTGGATCGCGCTGGCGACATCGCTGGCAGTGATGCTGCGTGCCGCCAACGCTTGCGGGTCCAGCCAGACGCGGATGCTATAGTCGCGCTGGCCCAGGAAGTTGATGTCCCCCACCCCCTCCACCCGGAACAACTCGTCCTTGACGTTGATCGTGGCATAGTTGCTCAGGTACGTGGCATCGTAGCGGCCTTCCGGCGAGAAGAAGTTGATCACCAGCAAAATGCTGGGGCTTTTTTTCTTGATCGTCAATCCCTGCTTCTGAACCGAATCGGGCAACTGGGGCAGGGCCAGCGAGACGCGGTTCTGGACCATGACCAGAGCGGTGTTCAGGTCGGTGTTCAGGTCGAAGGTAACGGTCAATGAGTACATGCCCGCATTGTCGCTCTGCGAGGACATGTACAGCATGCCTTCGACGCCGTTGACTTGCTGTTCGATGGGCGCCGCCACCGTGTCCGCCAGGACCTGGGCGCTGGCGCCGGGATAGCTGCAGGACACCTGGACCGTCGGCGGAGTGATCGGGGGATACTGCGCGATTGGCAGCGACAGGAGCGCCAGAGAGCCGGCCAGGGTGATGATGATCGACACGACCGAGGCAAAGATCGGACGGTCGATGAAGAAACGCGAGATCACGGCGGACTCTCGATTGCGGATTTGGGATTGCCGATTTCGGGTTGCGGATGCGGGATTTCGGCTTCGGGATTGGCAATTTGGGATTTGAGATTTGGGATTTGAGATTTCAGATGGCCGGGTTGGCCCACTTCCGACTTCCTCGAATCCGCCTTCCGCGTTCCGGGCTCCCCTGGCGGCAAATCTGCCTTCCCCAATACTTGATCCGTCGTCTCCGATCCGGGATCTGCCATCCCTTCCATTTCCGTCCGCTCCGGCTTGACCTGCAAACCGGGCCGCACCAGCTGCAGGCCGCTGACCAGGACCCATTCGCCGGCCTGCAGTCCCTGCTCGATCACGCGCAGGCCGTCGGACTGCAGTGGTCCGGCTTCAACCCGCCGGTACTGGACCACGTTCTGCGCGTCCACGACGTACAGGTACTTCTGGCCCTGATCGGTTCCCAACGCCCGCTCGCTGACCAGCAAAGCCTGGTGGGGTTTGCCCAGCGGCAGGCGGATGCGGACAAACATGCCGGGCTTCATGAGTCGGCGTCCGGACGGAGAGAGGGGCGGATTGGCAAACACGCCGCGGGCCGTGACCGTGCCCGTGGCCGCGTTGACGACGTTGTCGGCAAAGTCGATGTAGCCGGTGTGCGGGAAGCCCTCTTCGTCGGCCAGACCCATCAGCACAGGGACTTGCTTCGTCTGGAGCAGATCGACTTGGCCGGGCAGCAAGTGGCGCACGACGCGCAACATCGTGCGTTCGTCGACGTCAAAGTAGGCATACAGCGGGTCTTCGGAGACGACCGTGGTCAAGAGGGTCGTGTCCTGAGTGACCAGATTGCCGAGCGTCAGGTAGTAGCGGCTGACCCGCCCGTCGATCGTCGAGGTGATCTTGCACCAGGCGAAGTTCAGCTGGCATTTCTCCAGGTTCGCTTGAGCCGACTTGACGCTGGCGGCCGCCTCGTCGCGGGCCCCCTGGCGCTGGACGATCTCCTGCTGGCTGACCGCGCCGGGGCTGAGCTTCTGAGTCTGCAGGCCGATATCCAGAAACGCCTGCGACTTGACCAGCGCGGCTTTCGCCTCCTCCAGGCCGGCCGTGGCCTGATCCAGATCGTGTTGGTACGGCCGGTCGTCGATCTCGAACAGCGTGTCGCCGGCCTTGACCGTGGCGCCTTCCGTGAAGGGGATCTTGACGAGGTAGCCCGTGACCCGCGCCCGGACCTCCAGCGACGAGGGCGTTTCGGTTCTTCCCACGAAGTCGACGAAATCGGTCACCTCGCGCTGGATGGGCTGGCTGACGCTCACCGCGGGTGGCGACGTATCGGTGGCGGCCGGCGGCGGATGGGCGCAGCCCGACAGCATGCCGGCCGCGACCGCCGAAAGCCATAGGAGGCTCCCCAGGGAGCGTTGGGAAGCCGGCTCCAGCCGAGGCAAAACGGACGGATTCGCGGGGCCTTGGGCGGTTGCCGGCCGGTTTCTATTCTCGCACCGTTCCCGAACCCGCGTGCCGTTGGGAGCACGCGGCTGGGGAGTCGAACAGCGATCTTGCATGGCGCCAGTCTCGTGGGATTGGGGAAAGATGGGTACGCCACGATCCGGCACCCACTCTAAGTGACAGCTCAACGACAAGCAAGATGCCGCCGCGTGCCCAGTTTCCGGCTCGGAAACGCCGCCTCGCGGGTTGGCTACATGGCGGGCGGTAGCATTGCCAGCAGCAGGCTGATCATCGGATCATCGATCATCGCGCTGCCCGACATTCCGTCTTGCCCGAATCGCTAGCCCCTTGGTACACTCCGCCGCCCTGGCGAAGTCCGTCTCGGCGTCCGGGACGGTTGCTGGCAAAGGAATGTCCGGCAGCGCCTTTTTTCGGACAGGGAGGTCCCCTTGCTTTCTCGCTGGTCGATTCGCAAGAAGCTGTGGCTCAGCGGCGCGATGCTGTTCTTGGGCGTGGCCATGCTCACGTTCAGCAGTTTTCGCGGCGTCTATGCGTATCGCTGGCTGGCGAAGAGTATCAGTTCCCAGCGGGCCACCGAACTGCAGCTGGCGATGGACCTGTCGTATTGCGTCGGCGAATTGCGGTCGATCGTCAGCCAGGTCCGCCGCCGTAGCGACTTTGGGACCATCGGTCCGAATCGGCAAGACTTGCGTGAAGAGTTCCGGGCCGAGTTGCTGAAGGTCGAGGAGAGGCTGCGAGGCTACAGCAAGACCCTCCGGGTCTACGATCCGGACCCGCAGGAAGGCGAGCCGGCGGAGAGCCAATTGCCCGAGCGGCAGACGGTTGCCAAAATCCGCCAGAGCCTGGATCAGGTGGCCAAGCTGAACAAGGACGACGATTGGGTGTTCAACGAACTTCAGGTCGATGACCTGGACGCCGCTCTGGCAGACCTGCATTCACTCACCTTGTCGCTGCCGCAGCACTTGCATCGGCGCCTGTCCGATTTGGCCGGCGAGGTTCGTGGCCAATATCACACGTGGATCGCACTGACCTGGATCTCCAGCGTGACGGCCGGTGTGGTCCTGGTAATCCTGGCAAATTTTTTCCGCCGCTCGGTATTCCAGCCCTTGGGCACGCTGGTTCAGGGCTGCCGTCGCATCGCCCGCGACGGCGACTTCGAGCACCGCATCCAACTGCAGACGCACGACGAAGTCGCCGAACTGGCCGGCGCGATGAACGCCATGACGGACCGGTTTCTGAAGATCCGCGACGACCTGGATCTGCAAATCCAGGAACGCGACGAGCAAGTTCGCCAACGCACCAAACAAGTGGTCCGCAGCGAACAATTGGCGGCCGTCGGTTTTCTGGCCGCCGGCGTGGCCCACGAAATCAACAATCCCCTGGCGACCATCGCCTGGGCGGCGGAAGCCCTGGAAATGCGGCTGCACGACATCATCCAGCAGGACGAGCAGCAACCGGACGGCGAGCACGACGAGGAGATCGAGGTTCTGCGCAAGTACTTGCGCAAGATCCAGGACGAAGCGTTCCGCTGCAAAGGGATCACGGAAAAACTGCTGGACTATTCCCGGATGGGCGACGTGCAGAAGCACCCCACCGAGTTAAGCGAGTTGGTGCAAGGCGTGATCGACATGGTGCGGCACTTGGGCAAGTACCGCGAAAAGCACATCGAATTCGCTCGCACGGCGCCCGTGATCGCCTGGGTCAACGCCCAGGAAATCAAGCAGGTCGTGCTGAATCTGATCACCAACGCCCTCGACAGTCTCGACCCCGGCGGCACCGTGGTCCTCACGCTGCGCGAACACGGCGGCAGTGCCGAGTTGCTCGTGCGGGACGACGGCTGTGGCATGACCGACGAGGTGCTGCAGCACCTGTTCGAGCCGTTCTTCACCCGCCGCCGCGGCGGCCAAGGGATCGGTCTCGGTCTGTCCATCACGTATCGCATCGTCCAGGACCACGGCGGCGAAATCCTGCCGTCCAGCGGCGGTCCGGGACGCGGTTCCCAATTCAAAGTCACTTTACCCCTGGTGGCCCATGACGAAGAAAATCGTCAAGAAAAACGGCAAGCCGCTTGACGGCCTGAAAATCCTCTTTGCCGACGACGAGTCCTCGATCCGCGAAGTCATGCAACTGGAACTGGAGCGGATGGGGCACGAGGCCACGATCTGCGCGGACGGCCTGACCGCCGCCGCCGCGTTGGAACGTAACAGCTACGACTGTATCCTCGTCGACCTGGACATGCCCGGCTTGAACGGCATTCAGGTCATCCAGCGCGCCAAAGAGTTGTCGCCGGAGACGGAGGCGGTGGTGCTGACGGGCAAGTCGTCGTTGGACACGGCCATCGCCGCCCTGCGGCAGGGCGCGTTCGACTACTTGACCAAGCCCTGCAAACTGGTGGAACTGGAATCGCTGCTCTTGCGGATCGCCCAGAAGCGGGAATTGACGAACCAGTACCGCGCTCTGAAACAGCGGCTGGCCCGGATCGAGGGCAACATGAACCTGGTGGGCTCGAACGAAGCCATGCAGCGCGTGCGGCAGCTGATCGCCAAGGTCGCCCCCACGAACTCCACGGTCCTGATCCTCGGCGAGACGGGAACCGGCAAGGAACTGGTGGCGCGGGCCTTGCACGAACAGAGCCTGCGGGCCGACAAACCCTTTGTGCCCGTCAACTGCGGGGCGCTGCCGGAGGCGCTGATCGAGAGCGAATTGTTCGGGCATCGCAAAGGCGCGTTCACCGGCGCCGACGACCACCGCGTGGGCCTGTTCGAGGTCGCGCAAGGCGGGAGCATTTTCCTGGACGAGATCGGCGAACTGCCCAAAGCCATGCAGGCCAAACTGCTCCGCGTGCTGGAAAGCGGCGAGATCCGCCGGATCGGCGACAACGAGTCCCGCCACATCGACGTGCGCGTGATCTGCGCCACGCACCGCAACCTGACCGAGATGGTCGAGGAGGCCGACTTTCGGGAGGACCTGATGTACCGCATCAACACCTTCGAGATCCAACTCCCGCCCTTGCGCCTGCGGATCGACGACATTCCGGAATTGGCCGAGCACCTGTACCGCCGCTTCCGGCCGGCCGTG
>Ga0116156_10004253_pt1 | contig 12207 bp, 7 predicted proteins | sample AD_UKC045_MetaG_FD_89891 | JGI IMG/M metagenome (GOLD analysis project Ga0116156, IMG submission 89891) | Active sludge microbial communities of municipal wastewater-treating anaerobic digesters from USA - AD_UKC045_MetaG | ecosystem: Engineered > Bioreactor > Anaerobic > Digestate | place: USA... | reverse complement strand
TCCGGAGATTGAAAAAGAAGTAAATGAAGGAGAAAGTTTCGCGCCATTACGCCAGATATACAATTCCATGATACTCGCGACATGGTTTAAGAGGAATTTAAAAGAAAGCATTTTAAATAAAGTTTATGTGGATAAGAACAAAACCGTTGGCGTGGATATTAAAGATAAAGAAGAGAAGCTCAAGATTTACAATCAGTATTTAGAAGCCTTTAAAAAAGGCGCGTATAACTACATTAAAGAAGAATACGATCCAGCGACAAAACAAATTATTCCAAGAAAATATTTCTCGGGTGGTGTGAAGCTTAATTTTGGTTCTATGGATCAAGCTATGACCGTGACAAACTCAAAAAATGTAGTACAAAAAACTTTAACTTCTTTTTTAAGTTTAGTAACTCTTGGGGTTATGCTTTCAACTTCAGCAGATTCAATCGCAGAGATTTCTGATAAGGCAATGATTAGTGATAATACATTGTCGCCTGAAGAGTTAAGTCAATCGTTGGTTGCTATTGATGTTTTTTTGAAGGACAACAAAGATAAGCAACAACAAAATAAATCCTATGGGCATGCGTCGGGTGTTCTTGTTTATGAAAGTGAGAAATTTTATTATATTTTAACAGATGCGCATGTGACCAATATTTCAAAGGAACACAGGCCCCATCAAAAAGAAATAATAGTTCAATTATCTAATGGGGAGAAGGTTGAAGCCAAACTTATTGCTGAAACTCATGAGTGGGAACCGGATTTAAGCCTTATTCGTATTGATAAAAAAGAAGAAATGAAAGGGTTTTTAAAAGTTATTTCTTTGGCGCAAGAATTTTCTTTAGCAGAATTGTCTGTTTATGGTGGAAATCCTTTAATGATGGGTTTTGATCGAGTTGGAAATAATTTTGAATATAAAGCTGAATCAGCGGATGTCAGAAAAATTGGGCATGATGAAATTATTTTAATGAATGAAGAAACAGGTCCAGGGTATAGCGGCGGGTTAGTCGCTTATAAAGATAATCTTGTTGGTGTTGTTCGAGGAACAATGCCCATCTTTGATCAGGGAAAAAGACAAAAAAATGCGGTTATTACGCCTGTTTCTGTCATTAAGGATTTCTTAAAATCTATTTTGGATGTAGAAGGTAGGTCAAAATCTTATATGAATATTTTTACTGATGAAGACGACCTTACGGCGATAAAAAATATTATATTAGCTAATAAAGATGAAGTTATTCATTCAGCGGATTCTATTGTTCCTCAAAGCACAAGAGAACATAGGAATAAAGATATTGAAGCAATACTTGCTAATGAATATTTAAAAAAGGTTCTAGGATTTAATATTTTACAGGGGGAAAAAATATTGGTTGATGTGGGCATTGGTGATCCGCCTGTAACAACAATAGAATTTAATCAAGCGTTAAAAAATGTTAATCCAGAAATAAAGGTAATAGGCGTTGAATTGCCTCAAGCGGTAGCCAAAGCCCATATTATTGTGACAGACAATAACGTTATAAATGAAATTAAGGAAGAATATCGTCGCATAATTAAAGAAGGTTCTTTCTTTAATATCGATGGGATTTTTGAGATTAAGTTTGTTGTTAGTCCTGTTGGGATTGAGGAATATGGATTTATTAGTGAGATTATTGTCGGTTATAGAGAAATAGGCGAAGAACGTAAGCGTTATCTGCCTATAGGGGTAGCTCCGAACGTTAAATTTTTCATATTTGGAAAAGAAATAAATGAAAAAGATCCTTATCGAAGAAATTCTCTCTTTTTTGATAATGTAATAAAAAATATAGTAGGTATGGAGAGCTTAAAGAATGTTTTAAAAGAAGCAGAAAATGCCAAAGAAGGAGAATTTGAAGCTAATGGATTAAAAGGCGTTTTAAATCCTTTAGAAAAAGAACTTAAAGCTCACGGGATTGACTTGCTCGCAACAGATGCGCTATCTAGAAATCGTAGAGACATTGATTTTATTGTTGCTAATAGCGTTACGATTCATATGTCGTACGAACAGAAGATGATGTTTTTAAAAGAAATGGAAAGCTCTTTACGTAATGGAGGCGTTCTTCTTATTAAGAATGAAAATGCTGAAACAGATTTTAATCGAATTGATGTTTATTATAAAGAAAATGATAAACTTCATTACAAGGGTACTTTTATTTTTAATAGCAAAAGAGAAGAGTTTGTTGATGTTGAGAAATATAAAAATCGAGAACATTTAGAGAAAAAATTATTTTCTAAAGAAGAACTTTTTTCTCCGAAATATTTTTCTTTGCCTTTTGATCAAGCGATGAGAACAGATTCAGAGCAAACAGTCCTTGATTTTTATTCAGAAGATTTCTTCGACGGATGGTTTGTCAAAGGTAGGAAAAAATATCAAATAACGCGTTATGACAATCAAAAAGATATATTGAATGCTATCGATCAGTGGTTTATGGATTCTAAAGGAGAAAAATTACGATTTGATGAAAATCAATGGAAATCAGCCGCGAGAAATTATGCAGAAACTGGTTTGTTGTGGACGATTAAAGATGATGCGGGAAAAATTTTAGGCATCTTTTTCGGTCATAAAGAAAGATCTCGAGCCCATTGGGATGGGCACAAAATTTATTTTGGAGATTTTATGGAGGTTCTTCCTAGTAAGAGAGATTTTCGCTTATCAAGAATTCTTTCAGCGGCATTATCAGAACAAGCTTTAAAAGATAAAGAAATTGTTAATTTAGATGATGTTTGGTTTTTACGAGATGATCCAGATATTGTAGTAATTCATCCAGCCACCAGTGATGATTATGGCATAGATGCCAAGGAGGTTTTTAGTAATTTTTATAATCCCATTATTCTGTCTGATAATGATTTAAAACAAGATTATGAGGATTGGGAGAACTTTTATTATGTTGGGCAAAATGTCTCTTTAGCAGAAAGTCTTATTAATTATGTTAAAGAATCAATGACAAAAATTTCTGATCAGGCCATGACGGCAGAGCCCAAGTTTGATTTATTTATAAATTCAAAAATATCAGATTTTACAGCTTCATTGCAAGGGATTAATAACCCTGATGAAATTCATCAAGCCATAGATCAATTTTTATTGTCTGTTCGTGGTCAAGTGATGGAATTAGCTACAAACGAGAAAATGAGATTAAGGTCGGAAGATATTGATTATTTTGTAAGGGCTTTTGTTATGAAAACTTATTCGCAAGTGAATAAAACCCTTATCCCTAAAGGATATGTTGCTGCAACGAAACGATTTTCTTTAGATGGTTCTTTTAAAGAAGAAGATACGATGTTTTTTAAGATTGAAGAAGGGCAAGAATATTTCGTCGATAATGATTTTATTCAGGTTTATTATGCCCAAGATATTAAAATGCCAGATTCTGGTAATAGAGTTTTTGGGGTAGCCCCCATATGGGCAGATTATATTATTATTGATACGACGACCATTGAACTTTATGTGGATTTGCTTTTAAAGGATTTGAAATATGTCGAAGGAATTATTGGGCGAATGATAGGGAAAGAATTCTCATTTAATAAAGATAAGTCATCAAAAGTGGTTCAAAAATTTTATGAACAGATAAAAAAATCATTAAGTGAAGAAGAAATAAAGAAAATATTAATGGAGCATATTGCTTGGCACGAAATAAAACATTTTCAAGATAGAGAAGGAGCCAAGGATTCTATAAGTGATCAAGAATTAAGAAATAATAATGATCTTGAAAAAATAGCTGAGAGTTATGCCTTATCTAAAAGTGAGGATCCGCGAATAGGTTTATTTATAAATTTTATAACAGCTATAATCACTCATAAAATTGATTATAGCTTAGAAATCCTTGCCCAATTAGCTGGAGTTAAGAAAATAACTAAAAGTGAAGATTTCGATTTGATTTTAAATTGGCTTGAGAAGGGCTTTACAGAAGAAAATGTTATGTCTTTGCAGGCAGAGTGCCTTAAAGTGCATCAGGATATTGTTCGTGAGGTTATGAAGAGCGATCAAGCCATGACCGTGGATTTTGATAAAGATTCTTTTATGGCCGAGTCTGATCAAGTCGGGGGGATTGATTTAAACGCGAAAAATTTGACCATAGAAAATAAGGGAGAAAAAATAGAATTTAATACGCCGCTCAATATCAAAGCATTAGAAAATTCGCAAGGCCTTGTTCCTATCATTATTAATATCACGCCTGTGACGAATGTTTATGATCTTTTAGGATTGGCAAATTCCACCCAAGCCCAAAATCAAAAAAGCTAAATTTTTTTAATTTACTATAAATAATATTATTTTTATTTATTTTACTTATGTTATAATATCGACCAAATTTATGTTGACCGATATTATTCATAAACTGACTGAAATAAAAGAAAAGCTCGAATATCTTCAAGGATTTTTGGACTTGCCCGCCAAAAGAAAGTCTATCCAGTCGATTCAAGAGCAAATGAATCAGCCGAATTTTTGGGATGATTCTATCCAGTCTAATAAACTTATGAAAGAAATGAAATATCTTAAAAGTTGCGTCGAGCCATTTGATTATAGTTTTAAAAAAGTTAGTGATTTAAAAGAAGTGGGTGAAATGGCTGAAAATGATCCGGAAATGCTTGAACAGGTGAAAGAAGAATTGGGCGCCCTTGAAAAAGAAGTGAGCGTTCTTGAAACACAAAGTTTATTAGGCGGGCCTTTTGATAAAAATAATGCGATTTTGAGTATTAATGCAGGAGCGGGTGGGACCGAGTCTTGCGATTGGGCGAATATGCTTTTACGTATGTACACGCGCTGGGCGGATAATCGGGGATATAAAGTGGCGCTCGTCGATATTTTAGCCGGCGAGGGTGCAGGCATTAAAAATGCGACTTTAAGTATTGACGGCGATATGGCGTATGGCTATTTAAAAGCGGAAAAAGGCGTTCATCGACTGGTGCGCATTTCTCCGTTTGATGCGAATAAAAGGCGACATACTTCTTTTGCTTCTGTTGATGTGATGCCGGAAATTGAGGATGATATCGAGGTTGAGATTAATCCGAATGACTTGCGTATTGATGTGTATCGGTCCTCTGGCCCCGGCGGGCAGAGCGTTAATACAACAGATTCAGCGGTGCGTATGACTCATATTCCGACGGGAATTGTCGTGCAGTGTCAAAATGAGCGTTCACAATTGCAAAATCGAATGCGTTGTATGAAAATTCTTAAGGCGCGGCTCTATGAATTAAAACAGCGCGAGCAGGAAGAAAAAATGTCTAAAGAATACGGACAAAAACAAAAGATCGAATGGGGAAGCCAGATTCGTTCGTATGTGATGCATCCGTATAATATGGTTAAAGATCACCGCACAGAGGCGGAAACCGGCAATGTGGCTAAAGTGATGGATGGTGATTTAGATTTTTTTATGGAAGCGTATTTGAAAATGAAGGAAAAAAAGTAAACGGTAAAAGGAAAAAGGTAGATGGAAAAAACAGATCTTAATCGTAGGACGTTTGAATTTTCCGTAAATACGATAAAGTTTCTGAAAAACATTAGAAATTCTAAAGAGAATGATGTTGTTAAATATCAGTTATCTAGGTCTGCGAGTTCTGTCGGAGCTAATTATGAAGAGGCTCAAGGCGCTTATAGCAAAGATGATTTTAAATATAAGATTGGTCTTTGTTTGAAAGAAGCACGAGAAAGCCATTATTGGTTGCGTATCGTTAAAGCTGTTGGTATAAACGAAAGTCAAATTTTAGATAGTCTTATTCAAGAGGCAATGGAGCTTAGTAAGATTTTTGCTACGATGTTAAAAAATATGCGTGGCGTTTAAGCGGTTTAGTTTTTTTTGTAATTTTTTACCTTTTAATTTTTACCTTTTTATTTAATTTCAAAGGAGTTTTTATGTTTGATTTTCTAATTCGAAAACACATTATCAATTCTGCGCAAAATTTTATTGATCGTTTAGAGCCAAAGGTCATTATTCATTTGCATCATGACCTTCCGCTTCCGTCCGTCGGTTTAATGAAAAAACTCGCGGTTGTTGTTTCTCAAATTAATGCTATGGAAAAAGACATTGGCGTTCTTACTGATGAACAATTAAAAGGAAAAACTGATTCTTTTAAAACGCGTTATCACAAAGAAATTCAAGTGGAGAAACAAGAATTAGCGCGATTAAAAGCACTGCAGAAAGAAGCCAAAACTTTTGAAGAAAAAGATGATTTCAACCTTCAAATCGATGAAGCCAAGAAACAGTTAAAATCCGCTAAAAAGAAAATTTTAGATGAGCTTTTGCCCGAGGCTTTTGCCGTTGTGCGTGAAGTCGGGAAACGCGTTTTAAATATGCGCCATTTTGATGTTCAGCTCATAGGTGGAATGGTTCTTCATAATGGCAATATCGCTGAAATGACGACGGGTGAAGGAAAAACGCTGGTCGCGACTTTGCCGGCTTATCTTAATGCGTTAACCGGAGAAGGCGTGCATGTGGTTACCGTCAATGATTATTTAGCTAAACGTGATCGGGAATGGATGGGGCCTTTGTATGAATTTTTAGGTTTATCCGTCGGCGTGATTCAGCACGATATGATGCCGGACGAAAGGCAAATCGCGTATGCATGCGATATTACGTATGGGACGAACAATGAATTTGGTTTTGATTATTTGCGGGATAATATGGTCAATTTTAAAGAACATATGGTCCAGCGGCCGCATCATTTTGCTATTGTCGATGAGGTGGACAGCATTTTGATTGATGAGGCGCGTACGCCTTTAATTATTTCTGGCCCGGCGGAAGAATCAACGGATAAATATTATCGTGCGAATGATATTGTCCGTCAATTAAAAGGCCGACGGATTACGGATAATGACGAGATTAAGGCCAAATACGAAGGTGTTAATTTAGGACAAGGATTTGATTATCTGGCGGATGAAAAAAATAAATCGATTTCGATGACGGAATCCGGCGAAGAAAAAGTCGCGAAGCTGTTTGGCATTGATAATCTGCATGATATGGAAACCATTGAATATCGCCATCATATTTTACAGGCGATTAAAGCCCATGAATTTTTTAAACATGACGTGGATTATGTGGTTAAAGATAATGAGGTGATTATTGTTGATGAGTTTACTGGGCGATTGATGCCCGGCCGACGATGGTCCGACGGGCTTCATCAGGCGGTTGAAGCCAAAGAAGGCATAAAAATTGAGCGGGAAAATCAAACGCTCGCCACCATTACTTTTCAAAATTATTTTCGTCTCTATGAAAAATTATCTGGTATGACGGGTACCGCCTACACGGAAGCCGCGGAGTTTGAGCAAATTTATAAATTAGATACGATTATGATTCCGACGAATAAAAAATTAGAGAGGGTCAATCATCCGGATTGTATTTATCGTAGTTTTAAAGAAAAGTTTCAAGCCGTTGTGGAAGAAATCGCTGAGTGCTATAAAAATGGACAGCCGGTTCTCGTCGGCACAATTTCGATTGAAAAGTCCGAGCTTTTATCGCGGCTATTAACGCAAAGAGGGATTGCGCATAAAGTTTTAAACGCGAAATATCATGAAATGGAAGCGCAGATTATTGCTCAGGCCGGACGCTATAAAGCGGTCACTATTGCGACGAATATGGCGGGCCGCGGAACCGACATTGTCTTAGGCGGTAATGCGGAATTTTTAGCGAAAAGTCTTGCCAAAGAAAAAGTGGAAAATAAAGAAGACCCGCAAGAATTTGAACAAAAAATGAAAACATTTTTAGAACAGTTCCGTCGGCAGACCAAAGAAGAACATGATAAGGTGGTATCGTTAGGCGGGCTTCATGTATTAGGAACGGAACGCCATGAGTCTCGTCGTATTGATAATCAGTTGCGCGGTCGTCAAGGCCGTCAGGGCGATCCGGGTTCTTCTCGGTTTTATGTGTCTTTGGAAGACGATCTGATGCGTCTTTTTGCGGGCGATCGGATTATTTCGATTATGAACGCGCTCGGAATGGAACAAGGGCAGGTTTTAGAGCATCCTTTATTGTCGCGTTCGATTGAAACCGCGCAGAAACGCGTCGAGAATCATAACTTTGAGATTAGAAAGCATCTTTTGGAATACGATGATGTGATGAACCGTCAGCGCGAGGTTATTTATAATATGCGACGGTCAGTCCTTGAAAGTGAGAGTGTCAAGAATTTGATTGAGGAAGCGATTGAAGACAGTGTTTATAGTGTTGTCGAACAATATGTTTCTTCTGGGAATACTGAAACCGAGCCGAATATCCACATTCTTTTATCTTCGCTCAAACAAAAATTTTTCTTAGAAGCTTCGACGTATAAAGATCATTTGATGCAATTAGACAAAGAAGATTTAAAAGAAGAAATATTAAAAAACGTTTTAGGTGTTTATGCGGCGAAAGAACACGAAATGGGCGCTGAACAATTGCGTCAAATGGAACGGATGATTTTGCTGCACACGATCGATTCGAAATGGAAGGATCATCTTTATGCGATGGATCAACTTAAAGAAGGCATTGGCTTGCGTTCTTTTGCCCAGCGTGATCCGTTAATTGAATATAAAAAAGAAGGATTTAGGATGTTTGAAGAAATGTATTATTCGATTAATGACGAAGTTGTGGAGATGATATTTAAGATACAATCCGTTAAATCGACTCAAAAATTAAAAAGTGTGTTTGGGGCGTTGCCGCAAAAGATGATTCATGAGGAAATGGGGAGTTTGTCCGATAGAAAAATAGTTTCTGCCGAATCTCATGAATCTGATTCTGATCAAGATATTTCAGCGTCGGCTAAACAAGCGCCTATTCGTCACGATGGGCCTAAAGTCGGACGCAATGACCCTTGTCCTTGCGGGAGCGGGAAAAAATATAAAAAGTGTTGCGGGAAATAATACGACTTCTTTTGACAATCGCATGTTAAAGCCCTTTCAATATTTATTAGCTGTTTTTTCTTCTGCGTTGTTAGCGCTGGCCTTTCCGAAAACAGAATTTTGGATTTTGGCATGGGTGGGGCTTGTGCCATTATTTTTTTCTCTCGATGGGAAAAATATCAAACAATCGTTTCATATTGCTTATGTCGCTGGCCTTGTTTTTTTTAGTTTATGTTTTTATTGGATTTATCATGTGACTTTTTTAGGCTTGGCGCTTCTTGTTTTTTATTTTGCGTTGTATTTCGGATTATTCGGTTTAGCGTATTATTTTTCCTATCGGGAAAAACCTCTCCGTAAACTTTTTTTTCTTCCAAGTGTTTGGGTTGTTTTGGAATTCTTTCGCGCGCATTTATTCTCCGGATTTAGCTGGGCTTCTTTAGGATTATCACAATATAAAATTTTGCCTGTGATTCAAATCGCTGATCTCACAGGTGTTTATGGCATTTCCTTTTTAATAGTAATGGGTAATGTTTGCTTAAAAGAATTTTTGTCCACTTCTCAAAAAATGAAAATATTTTTTGCTGTTTTGCTAACTGTTTTTTGCTTAGGATTAACTTTAGGGTATGGACAATTTCGGCTTAAAAATAAAATTATAGCGACGGGAGAGATGAACATTTCTATTATTCAGCCGTCGATAAAAATGGCGGATCGATGGCAGGAATCTTTATGGAAAGATATTATTGAAGAACATTTCAATTTAAGCCGAAAAGCTGTTTTACAAAAAACTGATTTGGTCATTTGGCCGGAAAGCAGTTTGCCTGGAATTTTTTCGCAAAAATTGTGGTTATTTCATCAATTGGCGAATTTTGTTCGAGATGCTAAAACGCCTTTTTTAATCGGTGCGGTGACGCACTTAAAAGACGAGTTTTATTTTAATTCAGCGCTGTTGTTTTCTTCCGACGGAGAAGTTATGCGCCAATATGATAAATGGCATTTAGTTCCTTATGGCGAATATATTCCTTTCCGAAAATATTTTCCTTTCTTAAAATATATTGTCCCGATAGATGATTTTACTTCTGGGCGAGAATTAACGATTTTTTCTTTAGGGGCATTGAAATTTTCTGTCCTTATTTGTTTTGAAGATAGCGTAGCGTATTTGTCGCGTGAATTTATTAAGCATGGCGCGCAGGCGCTTGTTAATATTACTAATGATGATTGGTTTAAAAAATCGAGCGCGCTTTTTATGCATGTGCAATCGAGCGTTTTCCGTGCGGTAGAAAATAGAAAAAGTGTTATCCGCGTCGCAAATACAGGTGTGAGTTGTTTTATTAATCCTTGGGGAAAAATCGTTAAAAAAGTTCAAAACAAACAAGGGCAATCGCTTTACGTTAAAGATATAGCAACGGATGCCGTAGTCTTTAATTCTATTCAAACTTTTTATACAAAATTTGGAGATGTTTTTGCTTTCGTTTGTTTTCTATGTATACTAATAGGGATTATAATAAAGAAAAATTAAGCAAAAGGATTTTTTATGGCGAGAAATGAAGCCGTCAGGCAAATGCAACGTGCTATGGCGCGGCATGCGCTTTATTTTTTTAGTTGGTTTTTCCATTGGATTCCGTATTCTGTGATGCGAGGGATCGCGTATATTTTTGTGCAGTTAGGGTTTTTGTTTCTAATTGGTCAAAAACGTATTGCACGCGAAAGTTTAGAGATCGCTTTTGGTAAAGAAAAAAGTCCCCAGGAAATAAAAAATATTTTACGAAAATGTTTTGATCATTTAGGACGTGGCATGGTTGAGATGCTTTATTTTATGGCCCATCCTCAGATGATAGGAAAGAAAGTAACATTTGAAGGATGGGAGCATTTAGAAGAAGCGATCGCCAGAGGCAAAGGCGTTATTGCGGTATCGGCGCATTTTGGAAATTTTCCTTTGATGATGTTTTCTCTGGCAAAAAAAGGGTATCCTGTGAACGCCATAATCCGTCCCGCGCGTGATCCTATTCTTGAAAAAGATCTTTTAAGACGTCGGACCGAGGAAGGTTTGAAAAATATTTACGCAATTCCGCGTAAAGAATGCGTTGAACAATGTATTCGCGCGTTGCGTCACAATGAAATTCTTTTTATTTTATTAGATCAGAATTTTGGTAATGGCCGTGGAGTCTTCGTGGATTTTTTTGGTGAAAAAGCCGCGACAGGAACAGGCCCGGTTGTTTTTTCTTCTCGGACTGGAGCGACGATTTTGCCGATGTTTATTATTCGCGAAGAAGGTGATTATCATCGCGTGATTATTGAGCCGATTTTTGAGCTAGAACAAGGAGTAACCGATGAAGAAATTTTGCAAAAAAATGTTCAACGGATCACGGATATAATTGAGCGGTATATTCGAAAATATCCTCATGAATGGGGTTGGATGCATCGTCGATGGAAAACAAAACCAGACCAGGAAAAAAAGAATTCATAATAAACATTTCTTAAAGGAGATGATGATGAGCGAGCCAAATAGTTATAAAAGATTTTTGTTGTTTCTTTCTGGAATTGTTGTTCTTATTCTCGGGATTATGCTGATTTTGACTTGGTGGCATGATGTCGTTATTTTATTCCGCGGGGCTATAGGAATGATTCTTTCTTTAGCCGGGATGCTTATCCTTTATATTTTAAGCCAACAAAAATAATTTTTAAAAACCCTTAAGCACTGTTTTGATTTTTTAAAGAAAGATTAATCCGCGTGCCTTCTTTTAAACTTATTATCTTTGACCTCGATGGGACATTGGTAAACGCCTATCCGGCGGTTTGTGAAAGTCTTAATTATGCGCTTGGGATTTTAGGTTATCCTTCTGCGGATGATGTCACGATTCAGCGTAGTGTCGGTTGGGGCGAACGTAATTTAATGAGCCGGTTTGTGCGCCAAGAAGATATTGATAAAATGATTTCGATTTATCGCCAACACCATAAACAATCTTTAAAAAGAGGCACGACGTTTATGCCCGGGGCTAAAGATATTTTAAAAATTTTAAAAGAGAAAAAATATTTTTTAGCTGTTGCGACCAATCGCCCGCAGTGGTCCACGAATGTTATTTTAAATCATTTACGTATCAAGGATTATTTTTCTTATATTGTGTGCGGGGATATGGTAAAAAAGCAAAAACCAGAACCAGAAATTTTAGAGAAAATTTTAAGCAAATTTTCTTTAGGCCCTGATCAAGCTCTTTTTGTGGGCGATATGACTGTTGATGTTGAAACCGGGAACAATGCGGGTGTGGCTACAATCGCGGTTCTTACAGGATCAAGCACAAAAGAAGAAATAGCTTCTTTGAAACCTTTCCAGAGTATTTCTAACATCTCTAACCTTATCAAATTCATATAATTAGAACTATTTATTAGAACAATAAATATTCTCTTTTATTATT
>Ga0116156_10004239_pt1 | contig 12238 bp, 9 predicted proteins | sample AD_UKC045_MetaG_FD_89891 | JGI IMG/M metagenome (GOLD analysis project Ga0116156, IMG submission 89891) | Active sludge microbial communities of municipal wastewater-treating anaerobic digesters from USA - AD_UKC045_MetaG | ecosystem: Engineered > Bioreactor > Anaerobic > Digestate | place: USA... | reverse complement strand
TGTTTCATTTAACATCTGACAATAAAGATTTAAACCAATTTTATTAATATTTCCCGATTGTTCTTTACCTAATATATTACCTGAGCCACGTAATTCCAAATCTTTCATCGCAATTTGATAACCCGCCCCCAAATAATTTGCTTCTTTTAAAGCATCTAATCTTTGTTTGGCTTTATCTTTTAATCCTTGGTTATATAAAAAGTATGCGTAGGCCTTAGTCATACTTCGACCAATCCTACCTCTTAGCTGATATGATTGAGCTAAACCAAACCGCGTAGCATCGTCAACAATCAAAGTATTCACATTACTTAAATCCAAACCATTTTCAACAATCACCGTCGTCACTAACACTTGAATTTTATTATTTCTAAAATCTTCCATTATTTTTACAATTTGATTTTCTGGCAACCGTCCATGCAAAAAGCCAATTGAAACACTGGGCAACAATTTTTTTAACCGCCTTACTTCATTATAAATATTCACCACTCGATTATGAATATAAAAAACTTGTCCACCTCGTTTGATTTCATCCATTATAGCGCTTACCACTAAATCATCCTTATAGGGTAAAATATAAGTTTTTATTTCTTGACGATTAACTGGCGGTGTTAAAATATTTGATATTTTCTTAAAACCCGACAAAGCCATATTCAATGTTCTCGGAATTGGTGTAGCCGATAAATTCAATGTATGAACATTTTCATAACGACTTCGCAATTTTTCTTTTTGTTTTACTCCAAATCTTTGTTCTTCGTCGATAATTAGTAACCCCAAATCTTTAAAATCGATAGTTTTACTTAATAATTTGTGTGTACCAATGACAATATCAATTTTCCCATTTTTCAAATTTTGTAATATTGCTTGTGTTTCTTTTCCTTTTTGCATCCGCGACATTATCGCCACTTTAATATCAAATGCTTCCATACGATCAACAAAACTTTCAAAATGTTGCCTAGCCAATATGGTAGTTGGCGCTAACACAATAACCTGTTTTTTATTTATTACCGTTCGAAAAGCCGCTCGTAACGCTACTTCGGTCTTGCCAAAACCAACATCGCCCAAAACCAATCTATCCATTGGCTCACTTTTTTCTAAATCACTTAAAACATCGTCAATGGCTTTCTCTTGATCTGGTGTTTCATCAAAATCAAATGTTTTTTTAAATTCCTTTTCCAGAAAATCATCTTTCTCAAGTATTGGGGCTTTAGCTAAATTAACTTTAGCATACAGCCGTAGTAATTCAGCTGCCAATTTAATTAAATCTTCTTTTACTTTCTTTTTAGTGTTAAATCAAGTTTGGGTAGACAATCGATGAATAGTTGGTTTATCAAAACCATAATATAAACTAAGTTTATCGCCCTTGTCAATTGGCACCAACAATTTATCAGCGTTATTACTATTGCTAGGTGGTGCATACTCAATTTCAAAATATTTATTTCCATTTTCTTCTTTAAACCCTTTAAAAATACCAATGCCATGGTCAATATGCACAACATAATCATCCTCTTTTAAGCTTTTAAGTTCTGGCAACGATTTTAATATTTTCTCTCTTTTCTTAATATACTCTGGTTCTAACTCTTTTACGGCCATGAAATCAATTTCCGAAACATAATTTGAAACAAATTCGATTCTAATTGGTTGTTTATAATTAATTGTAAAAATATCTATGATATTGCCTCTCACACTATATTCACCTTTAAATCTGACAAAATCAACTTTCTCAAAATTCAAATCATTAATGGCTTTAATCAAAGTTGATTGCACAATCTTTTGACCTTGGTAAATTAAAAGACCTTTATCGTTTCATCACGATTGTCGCCTAATAGCATTTTTTAGCTTTTCTTCATTTTCATTAAATCAAACTTCATCCCTTTCTAAAAAATAGGGGGTAACATTTACAATTAAAAATTCTTTGTCTTTTTCCATAGCAATTTTTTAACAAATATACTCTATCAAAAAAACATTAAAAAAGCGAGAATAAATTTTATTCTCGCTTTTATCATATGTTTTTTGTTTGTCGGTTCTTTTCTCTTTGGGCTTTTTTGCCATAATACACATTTGATCACGATTGAGTATTTGGATTATTTTTATTTGACTTTTTATTTTATTAAATTTAAGTCGCCATTGATTATAATTGGATCCATCCCCTCTATTTCGTCTTTTAGTATATTATCTGGCACTGAATTATAAATAAATATTTTTTTACTAAGCTCAAAGGCTTTAATCATTTCCATAAACACGGCACCACCAATATAATTAGTAAATCCGTTTTTTTCAAAATTAAGCACTAAAATTCCATCATTTTCTGCTACCTTTTTATTATGTAATTCGAACATTTCAGTTTTAAATTTTTTATACTCTTTATGGCCCAGTACTTTTATTTTTTCTTCAGCCAATGGATCATCAAAACTATTAGACAAAGTAACAATATGCCCCGCTATCTCTAATTCATTTTTAATATTTTTTACCCTATCATAAAAATGTTTACTCGCACAAATAAATATCTTCATAATTTACATCTTAAAATATTTTTATTTCATTACTCATTATCATCTACTATTGGTTTGGTCATTTGAAAACTAAAATCTTCGGGTTTCAAAATACATTCCAAATCTCCATTTCTTATTAAATCATTTATACTGCCACAATTCAAATCGCCAAAGGCTTTTATACTATAATCATCATCTGGAGTAATATTTTCATAGCTGTCTTTTCAATTGATAGTAACTTTATTTAAATAATCATTCTCTCTTATATAATCGCTGATATTAATATAAACATCATATCCTACTTGTAACAAAAATTCGCCATTTTGATTAAGTGTAACATCAAGATCTCCATCTCGAGATTTTTTATATACCTGATATTGAAAATTTTCCAAACCAATATCATTATTGTCTTTTAATTTTACTTTAGAATTCATAATAATTTTATCGATACTTATAAAACAAAATTCATTAAAGGTTGAACAAATAGTTGCTCCCGAAACATCGTAATCATTAACCAAATAATAATCTTTTGCTCGATAACTTATATCTTCATCCGCCAGGACTTTATCGTCAAAATTATTAATTTTAATTCACACTTCCTTATCGTCAATCACATCAATTGGCACCATTTCTTTGATAGTTGGCTCTTTGTATATAATTGATTGAAATTTCATTATAGTCATGTTTTGGTTTATCGCCGGTAACATCTCGTGCTCATTATTTTTCCCAAAGTGATCAATTTTAAAATTAATCCTTTCGCCCTTAACTGGTGGGGTAAAAATTATTTTTTCGCAATTTATTGGAACCTTCGGCGGCATACCGGCTTGAACAACTTGGCCAAATCAACCAAATGACTGGGTTTCTTCGGCTTCTTCCTCACAAAGAGCTGAAAAATTAATATACTGTTCTTTTTCTAATTTCAATACATCGTCATCAGTCGCTAATTTTTCATTGCCGTTATCGACAACAAAAATATTGCTTCGCTCCGCCTTTATTCCAGAGTAAAACACATCGTCATACTCGCCGGTTTTGTCATTAGCTCGATCATCGTCTCAATATTCTATACTTATCGTTATATAATCATCGTATACATTAAGTTGCTCCATTCAACCTTTATACATTATATATTTTTTGTTATTGATTTTGGTTTTACTTTTTTCAAGCATTAGCTCATAATAATTACCTTTATAATTCACGGTTTTATTTGGCGCATTAACTATTGCCTCTTCGGTCGTTAAATTCATCTCATCTGTTTGCTCTTTTTTGACATTATTCTTCAACCCAAAATAGGTTGCAACCATTAACACTACCGCTATTAAATATATTCAAATTTTATTTTTCATAATCAAATAAATTAATTATTATTTATTTTTGTTATTGATAATGCATTTGCTTGCAAAATACATTCTAACCACGCTAAACGTTCTATCTCATTAATATCTTCGCACACCAGTTTGCCATTCGCAAATAAATTATAATTGTATTTAAAAATTATTTCCGTGCCCTTGGCTCTCAATTTTTCGACTCTTTGCTTTAACTCCACATCGCTATCTACAAAATCGTTGACATTAATCTTTCGGATGGTTAGTGATGAATAAACCTTTATGGGCGTACGTCTCGAAATAAAATAGTTTTCTTTAGATACAATTGGTCCCTCTGATTTTTCAATAGAGAAAATTAAATTAGACGATAGATCTTCCGTTTCTTCAAAACAAAGAGAGCAATTAAAGTCAAAATTATCAATGTAAATCGTGCTGCCATTTTGATCCAAAACAAACTTACTATCATATATTACATCGTTAATATATAAAAAACAAAAATCATTAAAGTTTGAACATAAATAATCGCCATTAAAAATATAATTATTTATTAAACGACCATCAAACGTTTTTGTTTCACCAAAATCATAATCTTTGGCTCCATTCACAACTCTAATATAATAATTGATATTTTCATCTCTATGATCATATTCACTTTCCCAAATTGCCTGTGTGCGTTTTAAAATAGCTGGCACATAGTCATTATAATCTCCACTCAACACATATTCATCATCTTTTATTTTTTTTACATCATTTTCGTAGGTTTCATCCATTTCCAAAAACAAAAGCTCGTCATTACTTTCCAAATCCATTCATCACTCATAATCTTTACCAATCTTTAATATTTGACCCGTCCGTTCGTCAATCACTGAATAAAAACTTTTTACTCTTAACGACGATTCCACCTTCTTAGGTTTTTGTAAAACCAGTTTTGGATTCTCTTCGTCACCACCAATTTCATACGTATATTTAAAAGTTCACATGCCATCATTTTTAATTTCCATTAAATCGTCGATATCAAAAGGCCGATTTTTACCCTTTTCTAAAACCGCCACATTATCAACCTGCACCGCCAAGGTAGAATCATAATTAAACTCCTTGCCATCGATTCGACCATAAGCAACTGATAAATAGTTATCAGCCATTTGAAGATCATAATAATTAAATCAACCAGTAATAATTTTATAATTTTTACCTTTGATCGTTTTAGTATCAAATCTAACCATTTGTGATAAATAATTACCATTAACAATTTTAACATCACTGTCCTTTTTTTCTCATATTTTTAATTTTTTTAAAAATTCGATTGCCTCATCTCGCTTCGATTGTTCGCCATAAAAGAATACTAAATAGAGCTGCAGCAAAATAATAATGCCAACACCTATTAATGTTGTGATTAATGCTATTTTCCATTTTCTATTTCTCATATTTAATATATTAATTATTTGATTAACTATTTATTAAAATATTTTTTATTTTTAATTTTATCTGGCAAATAACTTTCTTCATCGTATTTTTCATACCCCTTCCCATAATTTAAATCTTTCATCAATTTCGTCTCTGGATTGCGAATTTTTAAGGGTATCGGTAAATTACCATACTCTTTCACATCTTGCTTGGCTTCAAAAAAAGCATTGTACGCACTTCGATCTTTTTTGCAATTCGCTAAATAAACCGTCCCGTGAGCTAAATTAATTTGTGCTTCCGGATAACCAATAGTTTCTACCGCTCTAAACACACCATTAGCCACTACTAAGGCCGTTGGTACAGCTATGCCAATATCTTCACTAGCAAAAATCACCATCCGTCTAGCAATAAATTTTGGATCTTCCCCACTCTCAACTAATCTAGCTAGATAATACAATGCCGCATCCACCTGGCTAGCTCTTAAGCTTTTAATATAGGCGCTAATTAAATTATAATGTTCGTCTGATTTTTTATCATATCTTAAAAATTTTGATTGTAATGTATTTTTTAAATTATCCACATTAATTTCTTTATATAAACTCAAACAATTTTCCAAAACCGTAATCGCTTGTCTCGCATCACCATTTGCCATCATAACCAATCAATCCAATGATTTTTTATCCATCTTGATTTTCGTTCTTTTCAAAATGGTTTTTATTTCATCATTTGATAATTCATTCAAAACAAAAACTCTACATCTTGATAATAATGGTGCAATAACTTCGAAACTTGGATTTTCGGTTGTGGCTCCAATTAAAATTAATTCACCAGTTTCTACATATGGCAAAAGAAAATCCTGTTGAGCTTTATTAAAACGATGAATTTCGTCTAAAAACAAAATCTTATTGATCAAGTTACCATTTTTAATAATTTTGCGAATATCTTCTTTGCTCGCTGACACGGCCGATAATTCAAATAATTCAGCGTTCAAACTTCTCGCGTAAATTTTAGCCAAGGTTGTTTTACCAACACCTGGCGGTCCTCAAAGAATAAATGAAAATATCAAACCATTCTCAATGGCCACACGCAATGGCTTACCAGCTCCCACCAAATGATCTTGACCGATAAATTCATCTAAATTTTTTGGTCGTATTTTTGAAGCTAATGGTTCCATATTTTTATTTAAATTTTTCTAAAATTTTGAAATCATTTAGTAATATTTTTTTCATCGGTGGATTATACGCTACCACCGCTGGATGATAAAACGGGATAATCACGATATCTTTAAACTCTTCTTGGCATTCAAACCTTTGGCCATGAATTTTGCTAATACTGTCGACTTTATCACTTAAACCAAATTTTTCCATTAAAAATTTCATTGAATATCTACCTAGCGGACAAATCACTCTTGGTTTAATAATTTCAATTTGTGCTTCTACGAAATGAGAACAAATTTGAATTTCATCTGGTAAAGGATCACGATTGGCTGGTGGCCGACATTTTAATAAATTAGCAATGTAAACATCTTCACGGTTAATGCCCACTGACATTAAAAGTTCATTTAATATTTGACCAGCTCGACCACAAAATGGTCGACCCGTCTTCGCTTCTTGCAATCCTGGCGCCTCACCAATAAACATAATCTTGGCTTCGTGATTACCTTCACCAATTACTGGCTGAAATTCGTTATTATTTCTTTCTTTATATAAATCGCATTTCTGACATATTAAGACATCTTCTTTGATCTGTTTTAATTTTTTATCATTAATCATCCTTTCCATATTATAATTTATTTAAAAATTCATCGAATTTGCATTTGACCTTTTTGGGATCATCAGCTTTAATTATATCGTTTACACAATTTAATAATGGCTTATCAAACATTTTAACGGAATCAACCGTTCCGAACCCTTCAACCGTTGCGCCTATTCTTTTTAACGATTCCTTTATTTTATGTTTAGTTATTAATTGTCCGAATTTAAAATTGCGACTTTCATTACTACTACAGGTTAGAATTAAATCGCCGATTGTACCAATAATACCTGTCCTTTTTAATTTTATAATTTTACATAATTCAGCTATTGCCGTACTAATTATTAATATTTTAGTATTATTTTTATAACCAAGACCATCGCATATTCCACAAGCAATAGCATATACATTTTTTAAAGCACTTGATAATTCTAATTCCCTAACACCTTTAGTAAATTTTATTCTAAAATAATTGGTCGTAAATAATTGCTTTATCAATTTCACATCGCACTTCCCCTTATAGCCAACATTAACAATAGTTGGCTGTTGATCTTGCACTTCACTAGCAAAACTGGGACCAATCAAAGTATAATATTCAAAATCACTAATTATAGTTTCCGAAACTATTTCAACTGGCAATTTATTAGTTTTCTTTTCAATTCCTTTACTACAATTAATAATTACAATTTTTCTATTCTTTTCAAATTTAGCTCGTTTTAAAGCGCTTCTCATAGCCTGAACCGGCAAACAAATTATATAAACATCGGCCAATTCAATTTTATGTTTTTCATCTCAATAGCTAATATCTTTTTCATTTTTAGCTACTATCGAAAAAATCGCAGATCCTCAAGCCCCATTTCCTAGCACTACAATTTTCATATTATATGTTTACAAAACTATATTGTTTTATATACTTGTAGTATACAATGTTTATCAATTTTTTACAAATTAATGTCAGCAATCAAAAAACTATAGATTATTACCTATCAAATTTTAATACTTTTTCCTTAATTTTTTCTATTATATTTGCTCGTCTTTTTTGGGCTTCGGCTTCACGTTTTGGATCAGCCAAAACTGCCTCTCCCTTTAAAAGTTCTTCGACAATTTCGACAGGCATTCCTTTATATTTTTCAGATATTGCAAATTCGTCTTTACTCTTCAGCTGCTTCGAAAAATTAAACATAATCTAAATTAAAATTATTATTAAATATCTACTACGCTCCGCGCTTGATGTAATCCATTGGCTCTTTTCCCAAATCACATATATTATACCACCTTTCCCCATTATTTTCTTGTCCTGAACATAGCTGAAGGAACAAATCAAACAAACCATTAACTTTGGCCAATAACTTGCCGACCTTGTTCAACAAAGTCAGAACTATTTTAAGTAATAACCCCACCTATATCGTAGATTTATAGATTTATTTTATTATATTTTTAGTATTGTATATTTTTGATAAAAAAACACTCTTACGAAAGTAATGATCGTGGAGGTGTTAGTTCTAACTTATTCGAAAATTAAAATACAACAAAGGACGATGAAAAAATAACTTAAATTAATTTTAATTATCTAAGTAATTTTTTAGCTATAAAGATTATTCATTCTCGTATTCCTAAGAATGAGAAAAAATAAAAAAATCAAAAAACAATGACCGATATAGCTAACCATTTCGGTTTTCTAACTTTAAGCATGAAATATAAGGAGGACAGAAATAAAATTCCCATGATTACTACCGAGCTAAGCATATTAAACAATAATATATTGGATGCTGTGCATACATAGACAGGATCCATAGAGGGATAGAGCACAGTACGACAATTCGATATATACCCCATAAAAATTCCGAACAAAATAAAAATGCCTATCATAATAATAATGGAAAATAAAATTAAGCAAATATTTTTAAAATTAATTTTTTTCATATATTAAACTCGATTATCTTTTTTCTTTCTTAATTGTATCATTTTTTATATTATTTTACAAATCAAACAAACCATTAACTTTGGCCAATAACTTGCCGACCTTGTTCAACAAAGTCAGAACTATTTTAAGTAATAACCCCGCCTATATCGTAGATTTATAGATTTATTTTATTATATTTTTAGTATTGTATATTTTTGAGGAAAAGAACGTTAGCAAAAGCATGACGTTTCTGCAAACGTTTTCACTACTTATGAATTAAAAAGTATTACCTTGAAAAAGATATGATTTTGATATATAAGTTCATTAAAACAAATATAAAAAACATCTAATCAATAATTCTTACCATAGCTGGAATCACTATACATTCAATATTTGGAATATCACCGTATGTTGTATCTTTTACACACTCAACATTTCCCTTTACGTATATATTATTCTTTATAAATGCGCCACCAAAATTATTATCTCTATCTATTTTATCTTCATTGTTTTTAACAAATTCTGTCATGTCTATATTAACACTTGCATTTATCAAGTCTTGCACATTGTCTTCTCACAGACTTAAATAGTATTTGCCATCTTTTTTAGATAGAGGATGCGAAGGATCGTCTTCTGAAAAGCTATACTCAAATGAAGATTTCATTTTATCACCAATTAATTCCAAATTTGTATGAATAATAGCGTCCGATACAATGAAAAAACAGTAATCATTGAAATACGAACACACAAAGTTTCCTATTAAGTTATAATCAACTATGGAACTAAAAGGTATATTAGTATTATCGTCTATCTCAATCAAATCAGTATTGTCCTTTAATGTTATATAAAATTTACCTCTCGTTGCCATTCTCATGATGAAAAATGCTTTATCATTAAACTTTGTTGCCTCTTTGTCAATAATCAAGTTTAATCCCTCTTCCGTTGCTGGCAAAGCTGCGTCACCACCATTGATTGAGTATATATTATTTACTTTAATATTTTGACTCGCTTGATATTCTGGAAAATAAAATATTATTTTCTTTATATCTTTTAGATTAGTAGTCCACCTGCATGAAGCTTCGGCGTTTGGAGTCAATCATTCAAATATTTTAATAAAAACATTATTTGCCGAAACAACTTCTGAGGCATAATAAATTTGAAAATTAACCAATTTGTCCCTAGATCATGCCTTTATATTATCAGCTGATAACTTTATTTCTGTACCATTTTGAATAATATAAACATTATCAATTGACGTTTCAACATTGACTGTTTCACAAATGTCTGAACCGGCTAAACTAAATCTCACCAGTTTATTTTCAAAACTAACGTGTGAGCTATCCACTCAACTAGTTAAAATTTTTACATTTTCACCATTCAGCAATCCATCTTTAATTTCATAATTTTGTTCTATATACCCATCGATATAAGAAACTTGATTCTTTGGTGTAACCTTTTTAATAATATTATTTTCTTGTTTATTGTTTATTTTCGATAAATTATTTCTTTGATAAATAAATGCGCCACTCACAATCACACCCATCGTCAATAATAAAATAATAACTTTATTTTTCATGTTGATTAATTAAAATTTTTATTACTAATATTATACCACCTTTCTCATATATTTTGCAAATCAAAAAAACATTTTACTTTCGTCAACAGTTTGCAGGGGTGACTGGATGAAGTCAGGACTTTCTTTATGAGAAATGCAGTTAATATTATTAAGTTAAAATAAGAAAGGCCCTATTTTAAAAAACAAAAATATTAATAGTGCAATAATACTCATAAATATTAAACACTTTCCAATGATATACCAAGGAATTTTACCATCAAATTTTGAGACCATACAATTAAAAATTAAATTGAATATCGCAATAATTAATAATAGTCCTATAGGAACCGCAATTATCAAGCAACCCAAGCAACCCAATTCATCACAAGTTGAGCCACATCATCATATCCATCCAACCATTATAATAATTAATACAATTATCACAGACAATATTTTTTCATTATCCATATTTTATTTTTAATATTTTATTAAGTATATTATACCACCTTTCCCCATTATTTTCTTGTCCTGAACATAGCTGAAGGAACAAATCAAAAAAGCATTTTACTTTTGCCAACAGTTTGCAGGTTTACCTGCCATAAGTTTACTGTAGGCAGGGGCGGCAGGAGTCGAACCCGCAACCTTCAGTTTTGAAGACTGTTGCTCTACCAATTGAGCTACGCCCCTATTTTAATTTCATTAGATGAAAATGCCATATATAACGCCCTTAATTCTCTAGCGATCGAAGAATCGTTATATCTTAACGAAAGACATCCGTAATAATTTGGTTTTTTAATTTTATTAGCATTAGTTTTAAAATAACTTTTTAAAAATTGATTTTGTGGTATTCTTGTAGTATTAGACCAAAACGCTTTAAGTTTGTCTTCATTCTGATGGGAATGCAAGTGAACCAGACACCTAAACTTACTCTCGTCCAAAACAAAAGATTTTCTAAAAAATCTTAAAAATATTTTTATAAATTCAGGGTCCGAATTAGTTATTCTCATTCCTATTCTATGCTCTTTATTACCTTCGCACCAGAACAATAGAGCACAAACTATTTTACAAAAATTCACATCTTCATCAATATTTTTAATAATCATCCCCGCGATAAGTTGAGCCTCTTTCTCTTTCTCTGTATATTTATCTTTTCACCTTTTTCTTACGCATTGACTTCTATCAAGCAATTTTTCTTTTTTTCTCAATAAACCCATTTCGTTTAACACAAAATTATTACCATATTTCTTGGCCGTACTAAGCCCAATATATAATTTATCTGCAATCTCCTTACAAGAAAAGCCATTTTCTCTTAATTGCTTTATTTGTTCTCGAACAGAAGAGTTTAATTTCCCCATATTATTTTAATACAGTTTACTTTTTCATTTCTTTATGTACGGTATGTTTTTTACATTTTGAACAATGCTTCTTCAATTCTAACTTCTCTTTATTTATCTTCTTATTCTTTCTTGTATAGTAATTAATACTTTTACAATCATTGCATTGCATTTTAGCTAAAACTTCTTTTTTCATTTTACATTTTTAATATATATATAAATGACCTTTTAATTATTCATAAAATAATTATGAGCCGGAGGAGAGAATCGGACTCTCGATCTCGTCATTACCAATGACGTGCTATACCACTAAGCCACTCCGGCAAAATTAGTATTAATTTTACAATATTTTTTATGAATATTGGTGGACAGAGTAGGATTTGCACCTACGTAGGCCGAAGCCGCGGCATTTACAGTGCCGATCATTTGACTTCTCTGACATCTGTCCATTATTTTGAATATTTCTTAATTAATTCTTT
>Ga0116156_10004229_pt1 | contig 12254 bp, 17 predicted proteins | sample AD_UKC045_MetaG_FD_89891 | JGI IMG/M metagenome (GOLD analysis project Ga0116156, IMG submission 89891) | Active sludge microbial communities of municipal wastewater-treating anaerobic digesters from USA - AD_UKC045_MetaG | ecosystem: Engineered > Bioreactor > Anaerobic > Digestate | place: USA... | reverse complement strand
TATATCTCTTTGAAAATGGAGTTGCATTGGAGAGCGAACCCTGTAGGAAAAGTGCGTAAGAACCTGCCTTTCTTCAAGGAATTGGCCTATGAATATTTTACACAAAAAACTTGACACTACCTTTCGGTCAGGCACGACAGAAGGAAGAAAGTCACCATGTTTACAAAACTCCATGGAAGGGGGACCCGAGGATTAACATACAAAACAATAAAGGGAAGGCGAAGGTGTACCAAGTAAAACAGGTGCTTTTGGCTATTGAAAAGTTGGAGGTTGAACATGCCACTGAAAAATGATCGTTACACATATCGAGTAACCTGGTCTGAAGATGATCAGGAATATGTAGGCCTATGTACCGAATTTCCTAGCTTGAGCTGGTTGGACAAATCGCCAGAATTGGCTCTAAAAGGCATCCGAGTAACTGTCGAGAGCGTTATCAAAGACATGGCACATAGCGGCGAAGAGATACCTCAACCGATTGCTTGTAAAAGATACAGCGGCAAATTTATGGTGCGAGTCCCGCCTGAGATTCACAGAAATCTTGCCATTCAGGCATCCGAATCAGGTGTAAGCCTAAACCGGATTGTCGGTTCGAAGTTGAGCCGATAACAGGCGAACGAGCCACTCTATTTTATTATGTGCCACGAAACTGTCAAATACAAAGCGAGGGGTTAAAGAATTCATATACAGGGGGCTTGCACCCCATAAGTTCACGCCCATACCGGGCGTACACCCGCGGGTGCAGTAAATCGCCGATATAGCCGACCCTGGCTGACCCACCCGTGGTAATCATTCGTAATAGAGCATGTTCCCAAATAATTCCCATTTGCTCGCTAACAAGCCGGAAGCATCTTCATTACCTATCATTTTGACCAAGCTTTCATCTGCCTACTATTTTCCCTCGAAACTCCAGTCCAGGCATTGAGTAACGGATGAAAGCGGATAATATTTGATCACAGAAATTTGTCCTGGGTCGCCGCCCCAGACTTCCCTTAAGCGGGCATATCAGTTTTGCCGATCTTCCAAGCTTTCTTATAATCTCTTGCCTAGCCCCGTTATCAGGTGTATGAAAACTGCGAAGATAATCTCTTTCGCACCCAGGCTCGTTGAGGAAATCGGCTGGGACCGCCGGACTGGCGGCCAGGATTTTCATGACCAGTGACGATGGCGCTCTCCTTCGGGAAATGGGCTTCATAAGCGTTGCGGCGATTGTTGAGCAGCATGTCGTTCTTACATATTTCAATTTAGATTTAAGGATTCAATTATGATAACGGTGATTTCTGGACGTTGAAAAATCAGATATCGGTTATAAACAATTCAAGCCCGTAGATGGTGGGGATTGCCTATTGACCAGTAGAAATTTCGTAAAAGGAGGCAGATATGCCGGCAAGTATTCCGTAACGGTTTGATGATGTAAGCGTCATATACAAGGCAAATGTCTATTTTGAAGGCAAGGAGGAACAATCAAATAATGCAACTGGAGAAAAGAGATTTCGACAGGGAAGCAATGAAATGGGATGAAAATCCCGGCCGAGTGAAGTTGGCAAAAGATATTTATGCCGCAATTATAAAGGCCGTCAGTATCAGCCCGGAAACGGATGCCCTCGATTATGGCTGCGGCACTGGCCTGCTCACACTTCTTCTTCAGCCGCATGTCCGCCATATTACAGGTACGGACAGCTCACAGGGAATGCTCGATATGTTGAATCAAAAGATTGATCAATTATTATTGCCCAATGTAGCAACGAAATTTCTTGATCTCGAAAAGGATGCCCTTCTGGAAGGACGATACAACCTTATTACATGCAGCATGACCCTCCACCATGCTGAAAATCCTGCTTCCCTGATCGAAAAACTGTATGCAGGCCTGCTGCCGGGCGGATCTTTGTGCATTGCGGATCTCGATTCAGAGGATGGCGCCTTTCATTCATCCAATGACGGCGTCTTTCATTTCGGGTTCGAGAGGTCTGTAATGACGGATCTCTTCGATAAAATCGGTTTGGATGACGTAAATTTGACGACAGCGGCACAGGTAACAAAAAAAGATGCCACCAGCAAAAATAAGACTTTTCCCATATTCTTGATAACCGGCAAGAGACCATTATGAGCCAATATTCACCCCTGAAAAGCATCTTTGCCGATATTCACCAGGACCTTGCCGACGAATTCTTTGAAACCATTCTCAAGGTACCCCATTTCCGTATCGAGAGGATCATCTCTCGCGGCCATTCTTCCCCAACGGGATTCTGGTATGATCAGGGTGAAAACGAATGGGTGCTGCTTTTGAAGGGCAGCGCCACTCTCAGATTCGAAGATCAACCAGAAAACGTCACCATGAAAACAGGCGATTTTCTCAATATTGAGAAGCATCGGCGCCATCGGGTGGAATGGACCGATCCAGATCAGGACACTATCTGGCTGGCTGTCCATTATCGGTGAACGGTAAATCGCATGTAAACGGGATATTCAACAATGGCCGTTCATAAAATCCCCATCGATAGACTCAGCATGGAAGCCCTTCACGGAGTCATCGAGGAGTTCATCACCAGAGATGGAACCGATTATGGCGAGGTTGAATCACACAAGGATACTAATTTCAATGCGGTCAAATCCAAGCTCGAAAAAGGCATGGCCGTGCTCGTCTTCGATGACGAATCCGAGACCACCAATATACTATTGGCCGATGACCCGGCATTGGCATCTATGGCGGATTATCATAGGAATGGGTGACATCATGACGATCTCCGAATGGTTGGATGGCAAGGAAGCCGAAGGTGTAGATGTTTCTAATATTGTCCTGCCTGATGAATTGGCAAATGAAGAAGACCCTGAAGAGACCATTTTTTTTAAAGAAATCAGGGAGTGCAGCATCCTCTGCGATGGAGACCATCCTTTCTCAACTGTTGAAAGATACGGACACTGGTACTACTGCCGGGGCAGAGAGAAAGATAAGGGTCCACATACAGCAAAGCCGCAGTGGTGGATGTTCACTAAGGACAGAGAACTGGCTATCCGAACAGCCAAGTTGCGGATCGTTTAATTTTTTTCATAATGGGGGAAATTCTTTCATTGGTTTGTCCCCCTGAAATGAATTTGGACGGCATCGTCGTCTTGGTCACACCGCGCTGTTTTATGCCCCCGAAAAGTTCCGCCGGTGCACCGGCGGTGCAACTAATTGAATTGTTTGCTTGTTTTTGTAAACTTTTGGGGGTGGACTTTTTGCACCCACGATAGAGTCACGATAAACTCATGCCCGGAGGCCGTTCATCGTCGTTCTCTTCCAGGGCCGCCATCAGGTTCTCTATCCGGTCTTTCAGTCCCCCCAGGGATTCGGAAAAAGCCGCTTTCTGATCCGCCGCCCATTCTTGGGTATCGACGGAGGTCAATTTTGCCTCCGTTTTCTTCACCAGCTTTACCGTTTCCTCGGGGGTCGGCGCCCGCACCACCCGGGGCTGTGGTCCGGCCTGTTCCTTCTTTAGTTTTTCCTTGTAGTTGTTCCATTCCGTCCGCATGGCTCGATCCTGCTTCTTTCTCGATATCTCCAGCAGGACGGCCCGGGAAACCTTGTGATCGCCCCGGCACTCGTCCCGGATCTGCTGCGGCAGGCGCGTCAAGGCAATGATGTCCGTGATCGTGCTCCGGGGCTTGCCGATGATGTTGCTCAACTGTTCCTGATTGTAGTTTCCTTCGTCCATGAGCCGCTTCATCGCTTCCGCTTCCTCCACCGCCGTCAGGTCCTGGCGGAGCATGTTTTCCACCAGGGCGATCTCCGCCGCATTGCCATCGACGTAGAGGGCCGGGATGGTCAACAGGCCGGCTTTTTTGGCGGCTTCGATACGTCGCTCCCCCGCGACGATGGTCACATAGCCCTGATCCCCTTCCTTGAACAGGACCGGCTCCAGGATGCCGTGTTCCTTGATCGAGGCCGTCAGTTCGTCGAGGGCCGCCGCATCGAGTGTTTTGCGCGGCTGCTGGGGGTCCTTTTTAAAATCAATGACGGAAAAATGGTACAATTTCCCTTTTTCAAATTTTTCTAAAGTCATCATGTCCTCGCTTTTGACGTTTTGCCGTTTATCTTTCCGGATTCATACCGCCCTTCCGCCGGAAAAAGTAAGGAAAAATATCGGCCTTGTCAATCATTTTCCGGCTGGAGACCAGCCAAGGAAAATGGACTAAAGTTATTTTGGGGAGCACGAGCCGGTCACCTGCGCAGTGGACGGGCCGTGCGGTCAATGGTTTCATATAGGCTCCCCCGGCTGCCATCCATCTTCTGAAGCTTACGTTTGTTGAGTAACTGTAGTTCTTCGGAGATAACCAGATGTACCGGAAATTCTTCACGTGTTTCTATGAAAATGTCCGCAAGAAGCCGGATATTTTCATGTTTTGTTGTGTCCGCGCCGGGCATGGGGTTTAAAGAGACATGGCCTTCGGCTCCTCATCTTGTCCCGCGGTTCGCCAATGATAGATCATTCATCATAGGCATTACTTTTCCCGGCTATTTGGTTTTCGGTTCCTCTAAAGTTTTCTCTTTTTGCACATCTAACAACTCTTCGCACCGGGTTAACGGATAAACGGGGATATCGCTCCGCTTTTGCATTTCATCTCCGCCATATGCGATACCGCCCCTGACAATTCGGTTTGGCCCGACCGCTTTCTTAAAATGGAGCAGGCCTTTGAAAAAATCGGGGTTAACGGTTGCGCCGGATTTGATTTCAACAGCCAGAATATCCCGGCCGTTTTCGGCGATAAGATCAACCTCGTTGCCGTTGCTTTCTCTGTAAAAAAAAGAGATTGTTGCGCAATCCCCTGTTGTAGCGCCACTTCAGTGCCTCCATGATCACCATGTTTTCAAAAAGATTCCCTCGCAAGGGATCGCGGCTTGCCTGTTTTTCATTTTCCAGTCTGAGAAGAAAAGCGGCAAGACCCACATCGTAGAAATACAGTTTGGGTGACTTGATCAACCGCTTGACAACGTTGGCGTGCCAGGGTTGGAGCACAAAAATTGAGAGACGAAGCTTGCCTCTAAAATGGTCAACCAGGCCCGTGCCGTAATATGCGATACACCCACATCATTGCCGAGACTCTGAAGATTTAGCACTGTCCAACCCGGCCACCAACTTCCCAAATCCGCTTTTAATGCAAAAACGGGCATTAGGCTTTTGCTTCCCTATCTTACTTTTACAAATATAAAGTCTCCACCTTCATGTCCGGAGTTACGAATTTCCTTGTATTCTGGTACTTGTTCTGATTTACCGGCAACCCTTGATCTTACCTGATGATAGAAGAGTTCATCCGCTGTAAATGTTTTATGTTCGATATTATTTAGAGCTTTTATTAAAGAATCAGCAAAAATAGAATTGCCCATGCCGCCGCTATCCGACACCGGTTCATTGCCACCGCTTGCCATTAGTGTTCGGGAAGGACGTTTCAGCATCTTCTTTATGAACTCTCCCCTAGGCCCTTTTTTACTAAGGTCTGTCTCAATGCTTCTAGCTAGAGTACCGGAATAGCAACTGTCTGAAACTACAAGGACATGGCGTGATGACAACCTTTTAATGCTTGAAGTGATTTCATCGGCAATTATCCATTCGGTCGGGTCATCTCGCTTTGCATCTACTGGAAGCCAATAGGCCTTATCAGACGCTTTATCGAACTCCCCATGCCCTGCATAATATATTAAAAAATTATCATTTGTACCTAACTTCCTGCGGAAATTATTCAAGTTGGAAAGAATATCTTTTCTTTTTGCATTAGTAATCACTTTTGTTTCAAAGCCAAAATTATCCTTTAAAATCTTTGCAACATCTTTGGCATCGTTGATAGCCATATGCAGTTTACTCAGATACATATAATCATTATTGCCGATTATCAGAGCATAGTATTTACCTGTTTTAATATTAGTTGAGGCCTCAGGAAGATCGGTATTTGCAGATATTATACTTTTTGATGTAGCTATAACATCGGCCTCACGAACAATGGAAAAGCGCTCCGTTTTCTCTATCCTGTAAATATTAGTAGCAGTAACGGTTATGTTATTTTCTCCTACCTTAAGAAGAATATCGACGGAAAAATTGCCGTTCTCATCAAGACTGGCTTTTTCACCGTTTACCTCCACCAATGCAACGCCACCCTTGTCAGTTGCTTTACCAATAACCGTAATACTTTCTTTTTTGGCAACAACCTTTATACCCCTTTGAACATCCGGCTGCGTAATTGTTATTTCTGGTTGCCCCTTATCCAAGGCGGCTGAAGAATTTACTGTTATTCTTTGATCTGGTGTTAGATTCATTTTTGCATACTGATTGAATTTATATATAATTTTATCAGTAATATCTTTATCCTTCTTTGAATAGGCAACCGTAGTTAAATCCACTATTGCTGTGTAATTATCTTCTTTTTTAATTGTTTCTACAATCTTCATTATCTCAGGAATCAGATTCGATGCAATTTCTTCATCTCGTTTTTTTAGTTCTTTATTAGCGCCATCAACCAAGTCTTGATAGTCTTTAAATTTCTTTTGATAATCCGAATTCCGTGAGTAATCTTTACTTATTTTAAGCTCTTTTTCTGCGTCTTTGACCATAGCCGATTTTTCTTCGTAAAGCTTTTTCAATTCCTGCGCAGCTTTTTTCCCAACTTCAGATTGCTGCAAGACTACCGTTAAATTGAAAAAACTTATCTTGGACGAATTATTTTCGAAAACAGGTGATAATTTTTTACGTGTAGAGGAATCTCTTACTTGATTTGTTCTGATATAATAATCAAATTCAGCTATTATTATATTCGTAATATCACTATTTTTTGAATAAGGTATGTCATCATACCGTTCATGCATGATGACGGTGTAGTCATCTTTTTCACCAATAATTTTTACAACCTTCGTTATCTCAGGAATCAGATTCGATGCAATTTCTTCATCTCGTTTTTTTAGTTCTTTATTAGCGCCATCAACCAAGTCTTGATAGTCTTTAAATTTCTTTTGATAATCAGACTCCAGTTTCATTTTTTCCGCAGAAGATAAAACCGAGGTGTTTTTTTCTAAATAATTTTTACGTTCTCTAAGATCTTTTTCAGTATGTTGAATAATAGCTTTTTTTTCGTCATAAAGCTTTTTTAATTCCTGAGCAGCCTGCTTTCCTCTTTCAGATTTCAGTATGACTTCCTTCATTTCAAAGAAACCTATTTTCTCATACGCATAACTTTGAACATTCATAATTCCCATTAAAGCAATAAGACAAACAAACACGAGAGACTTCTTCATTATCTGCTCCTTAAACAGAAAACTCCGCAATCTTTTGATAAACGGAATTTCAAAAATCTCTTTACGGAATCATCATTAGAAAAAATCCGGTGTCCCCTAATTTATAACTCTTTATTTTGATTATTTTCTGCGCCCAATCTATTAAAAAGTCAAGATCGAAAATCCATTGATAATCATTTGAAACATAGAACCACCGGTGAGGATTATGGGGTTCCCTATACTGGCAATGATACTATGGCATAGACGTTGATTTAAAATTTCGACTTGCCAAATATAATTATCTAAGCTAAATCTTACCAGTAAGAATATTTTCCAAGGAGGATTGAAATGGCAAGTTTAGCAACTACAAAAATGACCTCCAGGGGGCAAGTCGTTATCCCTGAGGATATACGCAAACGTCTTAACTTAAAAGTTGGCACTCAATTTGTCGTTGTGGGAGAAAAGGATGTGGTTATATTAAAGTCGATCTCCCAACCATCTATGGAAGATTTTGACAAACTGATTGCCGAAGCCCGCAAGCAAGCGAAAGAAGCCGGGCTGAAACGGTCTGACATCCACGCCACTATCGCAAAGGTGCGAGGTCGCAAGTGAAGGTCATTCTCGATACGAATGTCTTTATGTCCGGCGTTTTTTTCAGTGGTCCACCTCATCTAATACTCAATGCATGGCGTGACGGCGTAATTAGGTTGGTTATTTCTCAAGATATATTGAATGGATACCGGCGGGTGGGGGAAGCGTTTTCCGATGATTTCCCTTCAATTGACTTGCGACCGATTCTTGATTTGGTAACCATTGAGGCAGAGTTATACGTTGCAGAAGATCTCCCCGAACCTCTGTGTAGTGATCCCGATGATGATAAATTTGTGGCCTGTGCTATAGTGAGCGGGAGCAGGATTATCATAAGCGGCGACAAACAGTTACTTAAAATTTCTGGATACCAGGGTATCGAAGTTTTAAAACCAGGAGAATTTATTAACAAATATTTATATAGAACTTAAAAAACCAGCTACGTATCAGCCCTGCGTATAGCAAATACAAGTCCTCACATAGATAAATTTGGCCAGCCAATGAATCCCATTGGTAATTGTTGAGATACTGTGACGCTGTCGTATGATTGAAAAGATAATTCAAAAAAGGCTCTGGATGGTGTACAGTAACCAGGAGACAAGCGGTTATGGTGAGATCAGCTATCTCATTCCTTATGATGGGGCCATGGACAAGAACCTTAAGAGCAAATGGGATATCATCAGGGTACTGAAACCATAACCATAAAGGAGTGGCTCGTATGAGTAAATACCTGAAGATAGCCTATATTGGCATTTCTATCGTCCTGCTTTATTTCATCTGGGATCATTTGCCCCACGGAGACTCCGACAATCTCTTTGACCGCCTCTTGGAAGCCAGGCTTATAGGCTTTGTGGCGTTGATGTTAATTTTTTACTTCATCTTTCTCAATTATCTGGGTCGCAGAAACAAGAAAGATGACTGAGGAGCAAATGGAGATTGATACGAACAACCACAAAATGATGGATGTGGAGTTGAAAGATTATAGAGGTAAGATCCTATCAACAAGTGATATCAAAGCGATGGCCTTGAAGGCATTCCCCAAATTATCTGAAGGTAGCCTGCTTCCCAATAACCATGCGCACGACAGGTTCCCATGTTCCCTACAAAAGCCAAGAATAAGCTCGCGCCACCTTTATGACGGGCACCACTCAGGCAGTAAACAGGTTTCTCCTGAATTTATCACGGAGCAGTGGTGCAACTCCGATTTTGATGCCATAGTTCATGCTTTCGACACGTCCTCAGTGGTTCGTTTTCACTCGCCTTCTTATTCCACACCTGATATATTTATTATACCTTTTCCGTAACGCTCACCACCCCGGTACTTAACCGACGCAGCTTACGGTGGTTTGATGCCTGCTCCTGTAAGCCGACATCGGGGGACCTTCCCCCATCTCTTGTAGAGTTACGCGCCAAACCTGGCACTCATGGCACACCACCACCAGGCATGCAGGTCCACACCGGTTGGTTCACAGAGATAACCGCGCTGTGTGGTCAATTTCTCTAAATACAAAGCGCCAGTTTGGTCGATAGGGGCAGATTATTGAATGCCGTTCGGAATGTGCGAATGCCCGACAGCCATTTTTCAGTTGATGTATTTCACCTGATTTCTCGTCAATATGGGGCTTGACATGATAACAATATCTGATACTATGTTTTAGAAATGAGCAAACACAGGAAAACGTTGCAAGATATCTTTGCCGATCCGGTAAGAGCCAATATTCTCTGGTCTGACATTGAAGCACTCCTGTTGTCTTTAGGAGCGGAGCGGGAAGAGGGACGTGGTTCGCGCGTTCGCTTTTCACTGAATGGTGTTCGCGCTGTGTTCCACCGTCCTCATCCGAAGAAAGAAACAGATCGGGGGGCTGTGAGTTCCATACGGCGTTTTCTAGAGGAAGGAGGTATCAAACCATGATGCAGTATAAAGGATATAATGGTCGAGTCGAATTTGACGATGAAGCGGACATCTTTCATGGTGAAGTTCTCGGATTGAGGGATGTGATCACTTTTCAGGGAAGATCCGTTGACGAGGTGAAGCAGGCTTTTCGTGATTCCGTTGAGGATTATCTAGAATATTGCGCTAAACATAACGAGAAGCCGGAAAAGCCGTTCACGGGAAAACTAATGCTTCGGATACCTCCGGATATCCACCGTAAGGTTTATATCGCCGCCAAACAATCGGGGTCCAGTCTGAACGCATGGATCACTCAGACACTGAAAAACACAACGGAGCATGTCTCCTGACCGGATTGACTTGGTTTTGCAGCGCTTCCGAATAGCCATCTAATTCAGCAGCTATAGAAGTTCCCAAGAAAAGGAGAAAATTATCAGATGACAGAAACAGGTATCCCTTCTGAGTACCATGGATGGTGGCGAATTGTTGAAACCTCTCAGTGGGATACAGATGATATTGACATTATAGGTAAGGCACTGATTTCGATCACGGGAGATAGTGATCGATTGAGGATGTTTGTTCTTCTTGCGTATGTGAACTGTAAAGTTACTAAGACTGGCGTTTCATTTACATGGGAAGGTGCATGGGAGTACGATCCTGTCAGCGGAACTGGAAGTGTTAAGCTCAGAAAAGATGGACGCCTCTCAGGTAAAATCAAGATTAAAAATGGTGATGAAAGCAGATTTATTGCAGAGAGAACGAATGCACCGGAAGAACCTATCCCTGATCCGCCAAGTTACCGTAACAAATGGCATCGAAGGTGGTGACAGTTGTTTTTATGTGATTTCTTGAAATGCAAACAGGCATTGGACCTGCCAGTGCACTAAATGCCAGAGACGGGTATTTATCAATATCGGTTGTCTTGCCACGGATATTGTGCTGTCATGAACACGATCGTTTTAACCTGTTTGGTTCCGGCTTTGCCGGGTTAGGCAATAGAACAAGCATGTCAATGATGATCCAAGAAGTTCCTGTAACAGATGCTCCAATGGAGCTGCTGCTGCTCGCCGATCCCTCGGAAGACAAGGTTCGTTCTTACCTTCCAAAATCAAAGTGCTTCGTCGCTTTAAAGTGCGGAGTTGTTGTTGGCGCCTGTGTAGTCCAGCCACTTGGCGCAGACTCATATGAGCTAATGAGTATTGCAGTAAAACTAGAACATCAACAATGCGGCTGCGGCACAGCGCTCTTGAAATGGGTCATTGATTACTATCGTAAAACTGGCGCAAGCCAAATAGAGGTAGGTACCGGCTCCTTCGGCTACCAACTTTCCTTCTACCAGAAGCATGGTTTTCGGATTACAGGTATTGTTTCCGATTTCTTCGTTAATAACTATCGTGAACCAATATTCGAGGATGGCATTCAACTCTTTGACATGTTACGTTTCACGCTAAGGTTTCCCGACAATGTTGCCTAACCATTCATTCAAGCCGCCGCCGCTTCCGTGAGCATCCATGACTGAACTCAGCCCTCGCTTCTGGGATATATTTTTCGAAGTTTACGAGAACCTGCCCCGTCAGGGTCCCGGCAACCGCGCGTGCGCTGCCAGAGCCCTTGGTCTTTGCGGCGAACTGCGGGAATTTCCAGCGATACTTGACTTGGGGTGCGGAGTCGGCGGACAGACCCTCCAGCTCGCCGAACTTACTTCGGGTTTCATCGTTGCGATCGACAATCATGCGCCGAGCATCCAACGGCTGCAAGCGGCTATTGCGGAGCGCGGGCTTTCGTCGCACGTCAGAGCGATTGTCGGAGACATGGCCCATCCGCAACAGCCGCCTGGAAGTCTCGATCTCATTTGGTCGGAAGGTGCGCTCTACAACCTCGGACTTCGGACTGCCCTTCGTGTCTGCCACGACTTACTGCGCCCCGGCGGATACCTGGCGTTTACCGACGCGGTCTGGCGTAAGGAGAACCCACCTCCCGTAGTCAAATCCTGTTTTGACTTGGACTATCCGACCATGGGATGGCTGGCCGACGATGTGGTAGCGATACAAGACTGTGGATTCGAGCTCATTGGACACTTTACGTTGCCTAATGAAGCGTGGTGGGACGATTTTTACACTCCCATGGAGGCTCGTATTGCTGGATTGCGCGGCAATTATGCCAACGATGCTGAAGCCTTGGTCATACTGGACCGACTTGCCGAGGAGCCCGAGATGCACCGCCGCTATTCCGACTTCTACGCCTATGAATTCTTCGTGACATGCCGCCCTATTCAAAGTCGGAGCCCCAGATGAACGAAACGCTCGAAGCGGGTGGCCGGGGGTTTTTCTCCCCCCAGCTCTCACACCCCCAGGCATGCGGGTTAGCACCGGTTGGTTCACAGAGATAACCGGTCTGTGTGGTCAATTCCTCCAAATATAAGACTCCCCGAAAACTGGACAGGTGAATAAGGTGCATGTTAAGCTGCCGGAAGAGAGAAGGAGAAGAAAGATGGCAGATAACATACGGAAGAGTCACGATGCGGCATTTAAGGCCAGG
>Ga0116156_10004221_pt1 | contig 12263 bp, 11 predicted proteins | sample AD_UKC045_MetaG_FD_89891 | JGI IMG/M metagenome (GOLD analysis project Ga0116156, IMG submission 89891) | Active sludge microbial communities of municipal wastewater-treating anaerobic digesters from USA - AD_UKC045_MetaG | ecosystem: Engineered > Bioreactor > Anaerobic > Digestate | place: USA... | reverse complement strand
CCCTGTTGATGAGGAGGGGCGGATCCGCGTGGATGATTGGGAAATGCGCCCGGATGTGCAAAGCGAGGTCAAGGCGTTTTGGGAAGAAGTTTCGGATACTAACGTCGAACGATGCTCTGATTTGATCGGATATCATAAAGATTTTTTAAAATTATTCGGGTTCGGCTTGGAGGGAGTGGATTATGAGGCGGATGTGGAGATTGATGTGCCGTTTCCGGATTATAATTCTGTGCCCGTACGACCCTGATGGATGGGCGGCCTGCTGATTTTCATTTCGGAAATATTATAGGCGTTATTAGTAAATATTGTTATAAAACTGCAAAGCGTGGCAACTTCTGCCGGTTCTTTCCTTTTGTCTTTGAGTAAAAAATTTATTTAAAGATTGACAAGGGATTAATGATCTAATACATTGAAATTAAATAATTAAAATAATAACAATGGGATGGAAACGTTATGGATTCGAATCAGTTGATGACCATTGATGAGGTGGCTCTGTATTTAAGGGTCAAAAAGAGAACAGTTTATGATTGGCTGAAAAAAGATAAGATCCCAGCCATTAAAACTGTGGGGCAATGGCGATTTAAGAAAGAAACGATCGATTCATGGTTGGAAGCGCAACAGCGTTTTATAAATCAGATTCGTGTTGAAAAAGAGGGTCAAGACAAGGGAGAACAGCATGGCGGATTCAGGGGCTAAGTTTAATGTTGAGCAGGATATCCGAAAGCTCGTCGCTGATATTCTGGAAACTGAACCGGATGATATTGACGGGGAGGCCCGGTTTGTTCAGGATCTCGGCATGGATTCTATGATGGCGTTGGAAATACTGGCTGGTTTGGAAAAAAAATATCGTATCGTTATTCCTGAAGAATCGCTGGCCAAGTTTGTGAGCCTTAACGCCACTATTAAAATTGTCGGTGAGCTTTTGGGGAAGAAAGCGTGACGTTGTCTTCCGCGTTTTTTCTAAAGCCAATCTCACTCAAGAGAGGAGTTAGGGGTGCTTCTTAAAAGATTGGAAATCTTTGGATTTAAATCTTTTGCCGATAAGACTGTCATGAATTTTGGCCCGGGCGTTACGGCCGTGGTCGGACCGAATGGCTGCGGGAAGAGCAATGTCTTTGATGCCATCCGGTGGGTGCTGGGAGAACAGAGCGTTAAGGATCTGCGCGGCGCTTCCATGGAGGATGTGATTTTTAACGGCACCGAAAAGAAACCTTCCCTGGGGTTCGCTGAAGTCAGCCTGACATTTTCGAATGACAGCCACGCCCTTCCGGTCGATTATGATGAGGTCACTGTGACCCGCCGTCTCTTCCGTTCAGGGGAGAGTGAATATCTGCTTAATAAAACTTCTGTCCGGCTGAAGGATATCACGGAGCTTTTTATGGGGACGGGGATCGGGGCGGAAGCTTATTCTCTTGTGCAGCAGGGTAAAGTCGACCTTGTGGTCAGTGCCAAGCCGGAGGACCGCCGGGTAATTTTGGATGAAGCTTCCGGGATCACAAAATACAAATCTAAACGCAGAGAAGCTTTAAGCAAGTTGCGGGACACGGAGAATAATCTATTAAGAATTAACGACATTATTACGGAAGTTAAACGCCAGATATCTTCTCTTGAACGGCAGGCCAATAAGGCCCGAAAATTTAAGGAAGAATTTGAAAAATTAAAAGATTTGGAAGTCCGGTACGCGGGGCTGGAGTTAAACGTGTTTGCCCGGCAGTCTGAGGATATTTCCCGGGACATGGTTGAGAAGAAGGCGCGGGAAGCCCGGTTAAGCGAAACCATTAAGGAGATGACCGAGCTTCTGGAGAATGAAACTCAGTTTATGGAAGAGCTCGATGAAAAGGTGAATGAATTGACGGCCGAGTCCATTAAAATGGATGGCCAGGCTGATTTGCAGCAGAGACAGATTGAATTTAATGAAGAACGGATTGAAAACGTGATCACGAATCAGCGCCGGATCGCCCAGCAGAAAGGACAGATCGAGGAGCGTTGCCGGGCGCAGGAAGAGAAATTGACCGATCTGCGCCAGTCGCTGTCTCAGTTGGAGCACGTGCTTCAGCAAAAAGCGGAGGAACTGGAGGTCAAAAAGAGTTTTTTAAACAGCATCGTTGACACGATCGGTTCGGCCCGGGACACGATCCGGGGTGAGGAAGAGAAGATCCTCGTGATCACTGCGAATCAGGTTCAGGTGCGCAACCGTTTGACTGAGGTGATGAAGGAGGTGCAGGGCGGGCTGGCGCGGAAACGCCGGCTTGAGATGGAAGACACCAAGGTGACCCAGGAGAAGGAACTGGTTGACCATAAATTTTCCGACATTTGCCAGAAAACCGAGACGGCCAACCAGGCCATCCTGGATTTGCGGGGGCGGAAGGAGACGCAGAACGGGCAGTTGAAAACCCTCCGGGAACAGTTGCGTGTCCTGGAGGCCACGATTGATGAGCTTGAAAAAAAGAAGTTATTTTTAATATCTCAGCGGGAGTTTATTGAAAAACTGCGGGTCCAGTACCAAGACATCCCGGACCCGGTTGTGCCAGGCCGGTTTATAACGTCCAGTGCCCCGTCCCAGCATCACACGGGGATTATCGGTAAGGTCAAAGAGGTTGTTGTCTCCGAGGGGGAGCGGTTGGCGCAAATGAGAACCTGCCTGGGGGAGGATTGTGAGCGCGTCTATGAAATTATTTGTGAGGCTAAATTTATAGAACTGGACCCCCAACACATTTCCGCTAGGATTTTTGAATTGGAACGTGAGATCGGGGAACGGACCTCTGACCGGGAAATTTTGATGAATGAGATCGGCGAGATGCAACAGAAAGCGGAACAGCTTGAGACAGAAATCCAGGAGCAGGAGAAAATTTTGTCCATTTTTGAAGCCCAGAAGAATGATGTCCTGGAGGAAACCAGCAAGTTGAATGAAGAGCTGGACCTGGTCCGGCTGGAATTGGAAGAGGTCGCCGGGACGTTGGTGTCGCTCAAACGCTCTGAAGAGGAGTTGACTTTTACCCTGGATTCATTATCGCAGGAACTTTCTTTGTGCCAGATGCGCATTCAGGAATGTCAGGCGCTCGTGGCGGAGAACGCGCAGCAGCGGGAAAGCACCACAATCGCCATCGCCCAGATTCAATCGGCCATTCACTCGGAGCAGGAAAAGAAGCAGAGTTATAACGAAAATTTAAATTTGTATAAAGAAACGCTGGAAAGCAGCAACAAGGAGATTGCCCGGTTGGATCAGGAAGAGGCCGATTTCCTGGCAAAACGCCGGCAGTTTGAGTCGGAAATTGTCCGGCTGCAAGCCGCCGTCGGGGCCATTCAAGAGCGGAAAAGTTCTCTGCAGCATGTCCTTGGATTATGAGCGGCAAAAAGACGATGTCAGCCGCAGGATCAACAGCACCCGCACGGATATAACCGCTCACAATTCCGACCTTGAAGAATTGCGGAATCACCTGCACCAGGACCAGTTCCGCGAGCAGGAGATAATTTTTAAGATGAAGGAGATCAAGGACCGGTTGATGCAGGCCTATAAGATTGATTTCGAGGCGTATGTGAACTGCGCGACTCCGCCCGCGGGGCAGGACGGGTCAGGGCCGGAACAGGCCATGGGCATGGATGAGTTGCAGGAAATGATCGGCCGTCTGCGTAAACGTTGTGACGGTTTTGGCTCAGTTAACTTGGTCGCCATCGAGGAGTTTGAAGAGCTGAAGCAACGGTTTGAATTCCTAACCAACCAGCAGGGTGATTTGATCTCGGCCAAACATTCTCTCCAGCAGACGATCGTAAAAATTAACCGTCAGACCCGCCAGATGTTTATGGAAACGTTCACGAAGGTCAGCGAAGAGTTTCGTATTTATTTTCGGATGTTGTTCGGCGGCGGGGAAGCCCAGCTTGTCCTGATGGACCCGGAAAATGTTCTTGAGTCGGGCATTGAGATTATCGCGAGGCCTCCGGGCAAGAAATTACAGAATATCAGCCTGCTGTCCGGGGGAGAGAAAACCCTGACGGCGATCGCGCTCATTTTCGGCGTCTTTAAGGTGAACCCCAGTCCCTTCTGTGTCCTAGATGAAATTGACGCCGCATTGGATGAATCGAATGTGGGGCGGTTCAGCTATCTGCTGAAAGATTTCGCCCAGATCGCCCAGTTCATTGTTATCACCCATAATAAAAAGACCATCGCTTCCGCGAAAGTGATGTATGGCATCACGATGCAGGAAACAGGGGTGTCGAAGATCGTGTCCGTGAAATTCGCCTCCAAGGAATCTCCCTCACCGGAAGAGCTGCAGGAAGTTCCCGCCGGGGTATAATATCTGTGATTGAAAGAATGGGGGCCGCTGGCCGGGCGGAGAAAATCGTTCCTAGCCTTCTTTATAATGGTTGGCGAAGCAGGTCTTATTTTTGCCGCTGAATTTTGCGATGTACATGGCTTTATCCGACATGGCGATGAGTTCTTCTTTGTTGGATGCGTCGTCTGGGAAGCTCGCCAGCCCCACGCTGATGGTCATGGGAATCGAACATTGCCCGTCGGGTGAAGGGAATTTAAATTCTTCAATACGTTTTCTCAGGCGCTCGGCAATATCCCAGCCTTGATCTAAACTCGCTCCGCACAGGATCACGGCGAATTCTTCTCCTCCGTAACGGCACACGAAATCAATATCTCGCGATGAGCTTGTCAGGATTTGCGCCAAGCTTTTCAGCAGGAGATCCCCGTGTTGATGCCCGTGGGTGTCATTTAATTTTTTGAAGTCATCAATGTCGATCATAATCAGGCTCAGATGGATTTTAAGCTGGGCCGCTTTTTGGAGCTCTTCAGCGAGTTTTTCCTGAAAGAAACGATGGTTCCACAAGCCGGTGATGGGGTCGGTCAGGCTTCGGAGGACGACCATCTCATAGAGATGAGAGTTTTCGATCGCCAGCCCGGCCTGGTTGGCTAGCATCGTGAAAATTTTAATATCGTCCTGATTGATGGGTTTCTGGGTGTAAATGTTGTCGGCGATGATCAGTCCGTTCACCTCGTCTTTAGCCTTGAGTGGCATGATCAAGAGCTCGTTGGTGTGAAATATTCTTAAAAACGGATCATCCTTAAAGCCCGAAATCGCATAAGGAGGCAGATGCCAAGGTTGTCCCCGGAAATAAGCCTGGGAGAGCAAAAAAGAGCTGTCGGGTTCGAGGGGGAACTTGAGATCTTTCACGGATTTGAAAAGACTGGCCTGATTGATGGTTTTATAGACTTTGTCCGCCTGAATCAGATCGTTGATGTCCTGGTTGGAGTTTTCAATATATTCCCAGACTTTGTTGGCGTGCTCCCCCGATTCCGGGCCGATTGCCATTTTGCATTCCAGGACGCGTTTCAGGGGATTGACAAGGAAAAGGATCGCCCGGTTGTATCCGAGCCCGGTGTGCGAGGTGACGCCGGTCAGGATAATATAGAGGATATGGTTGAGCTCGAGCGTGGTGCGCATGGCGCAGCTAACTTCGTAAAGGACGTTGAGCTCCCGATTGGCCTGCTCAATCTGGCTGTTATCCCTGTTTTTGGTTTGGGTTTCGGGCATGGTATATTTATTGGTATTATACCTCTATGGTTTCTTGGATTGCAAGATAGCATTTTCCTCTTGTCTTGTCAAGGGGGGACATTCACTAATCACGGCAGGGGGATAATTCCATAAACGTATTGTTAATAATAGTTTGTATTTTTGCGGAAAATTAAAAAATCATGGAAGCGCTTTCTTGACACCTCCGGTAGCATATGTTATACTTGGACAGTTTAACTTAATGTCTATCAATATGATAAGTGAAATCCTATCAATTATAAACGTTGTCGATATTATCATCCTCGGGATCTTTCTGAGGAGCATTTATATCGGTTATCAACAGGGGCTGCTCGTTGAGTTCTTTAAGTTGCTGGGGATCACATTCGCCACTTTTTTTTCATTGCATTATTTTGTTTCCTTTGCGTTATTTTTAGGAAAATTGCTGCCTTTGCCCATGGATATGGTTGTTGTCGTGGCTTATGTGATGATTTGGATTATAATAGTGGCCTTGTTTGCTGTCGTGCGGCAGGGATGGATGCTGAGTTTCAAGCCGTTTGAGAAGACATTCCCGTATAAAGTTTTAGGGGGGATTCTGGGGACGGTTCGGGCCGCGTTTATTACAGGGTTGGTTTTTTTGCTGATTTTCATTTCATCAAGTACGTTCTTTGTGAGAACCGCACGAAGTTCCCTGTCGGGATTTTACCTCAAAGATGTCGCGGTTAGCTTTTATAATTTCTCTTACAACAGTCTTATTGTGAAAGTGTTTCCCAAAGAACCTATCAATGAAAAAGTCTTTGAGTTCTATCCTGAAGAAATGAAGCGGTAGAGTTTTAATCCCGGAAGATACGGACCTCCTGATTCGCTCAGAAAAGGATTTAAATTAAAACGAGGGTTGGCGTTGATTCCTTCCTTCCGGGGAAGAGGTGTCTGGCGCTGTTCCGGTGATCATTTAGCGAGTTTGGATGCGGGGGCTTTCAACGAAGACGTTCGTGTTGTTGTCCGGGGCGGAAGGTTCTTTGACAAAGAACGATTATACGATCTTTGGCGCGTTGAGTTGGATTATGGATAAATTATACCCCAGAGGCTGTTTGGGCCAGGCACAGCCTGGGTGGATTTTTTGAGACGGGGGTAGACGGCGGTACGGCATACATGGCCAATAATGAGGGAATGTCCCGGGTTCAGGAGGTTTAATTAGCATGGGTAGTCTTATCCCTGAGGAAACGATTCGGCAGATTTTGGATCGGGTTGATATCGTGGATGTCATATCCTCTTGGGTGCCGTTAAAGCAGACCGGGCGGAACTTCAAGGCACCCTGTCCTTTTCATCACGAGAAGACGCCGTCATTTGTTGTGAATCCTGATAAACAGATTTTTCATTGTTTTGGCTGTGGGGTCGGCGGCAATGTGATTTCTTTTGTCATGCAGCAGGAACAAATCAGTTTCCCGGAAGCCCTACGCCTCTTGGCCGACCGTTGCGGAGTGGCGATCCCGCAGGCTTACACTGCGGGTTCTTCAAAAGAGAAACTCCGGGACCAGGCGATTTATGTCTGCGGATTGGCCGCGCAGTTTTATCACGGGCAGTTGGTTTCGTCCCGGGAGGAGAGCGCCCGGGAGGCCCGGACTTATTTGAAAGCGCGGGGCATTGATTTGGAGCAGGTCCGGAAGTTTCAGCTTGGATTCGCGCCTGATCGTTGGGACGTCTTGCTGGAATTTCTCCGGACGAAGGACGTGACGCTGGGGCAGATGGAGGCCGCGGGGCTTATCATCCCCCGGCAGAATAAATCTGGGTATTATGACCGTTTTCGGAACCGTATTGTTTTTCCGATTTTTGATAAAAGGGGGCGGTGCATTGCTTTTGGGGCCAGGAGTTTGGACAAGGAATCTTCCGCGAAATACATCAATTCTCCGGAGACGCTCCTTTATACAAAAGGTCATCATTTATATGGCTTAAACTGGGCCAGAGAAACGATTTCGAAGGAAGACTTGGCGGTGGTCGTGGAGGGGTATGTCGATTTTATTACCCCTTTTTCCGCGGGGATCCAGAATGTTGTGGCTTCGCTGGGGACGGCGTTGACGGTAGAGCAGGTCCGCCTTTTAAACCGTCACACGACCAATGTGTTGTTGCTTTATGATTCTGATGTGGCCGGCGAGCAGGCGATGATGCGCAGCTTGGATATGCTTGTTGAAGAAGGGATGAACGTGCGCGTCGTGACCCTTTCTGACGGGGACGATCCGGACTCTTTTCTCCGGAAATATTCCCCGGCCGCTTTCAGGGAACGGTTGTCACGGGCTGAAACGTTATTTGATTTTAAGCTGCGGGTGTTGCGCCTGCGCCATGATTCTGTTTCGATCGAAGGCCGGGCCAGGATTTCCGCGCAGATGCTCGAAACCGTTTCTAAATTTAAAAACGCGGTGGTCCAGGCGGAATATCTTCGGCAGTTGGCGGTTGCTTTGCATCTTTCCGAGGAGGCTTTGCGTTTTGAAATGAACAAGATGGCGGCGGGGCCGTCACGTCCCGGGAAGGAGGCTCAACCGCCGAAATCCGTTACGGCGGCTGTGCCTGTGCGGCCGGTTGAAAGGGACATGCTCCGGCTTTTGTTGAATGAGCAGAGCTTTATCCCTTTGACGAAAGAAGTCCTCAGCGTGGCGGACTTCCATAATGAATCCGTCAGGGCCGTCATCGCCAAGGTGTTTGAGTTGTACGATAAGAGGCAGGAAGTCCGCGTGCCGGATTTGTTGTGTTGTTTTGAAGACCAGAAAATTTTGCAGATGATTTCGAATTTAATAGCGGATGAACAATTTATGACCGGAGACACACACCGTTTTCATAAGGACTGCCTGCATCGGATTCGTCAGGATCGCCTTAAAATGATTCGTCAGGATATTTTAAGACAAATGAGACAGGCTGATCAAACAGGGGATGCACAAAAGTTGGATGAGTTAATGCAGGAGTTTAATCGGATTATCAAACATTGATGAGGTAAATGCATGGAGAAAAAAGATTTAAAAACCGATTTGGAAAAGCTGATTAGTCTTGGGAAGAAGAAAGGGTTCTTGACGTATGATGAGGTGAACTCCACGCTGTCCGAGAATGTTGATTCCTCCGAGGACATTGATCATGTTTTTGAAATCCTTGACGGGAAAAATATTAAGGTCATTGAGTCGGATGACGATTTTGTGCCCCCGGAAGAGGAGGAAGAGGAAACCCGTGAGCAGCAATTGCGGCGGCTGCGCGAAGAACAGACGCGCGATGACGACTACTCGGATAAATTTATCCCCCTCGATGATCCGGTTAAGATGTATTTAAAGCAGATGGGGTCTATCCCTTTGTTGATGCGGGATGAGGAAATCAGCCTCGCGAAAAGGATTGAAGAAACGGAGCAGCGGCTCGCAGAGGCTTTGTTTGTGACGGCTTTTGCCCGCAAGGAAGCGCTGGACGTTATTAACAAAGTCCTTCAGGAAGAGATTAACGTGGAAGACGTGATTAAGGATGAGCTGGAACGCCGGCCGAAATTGATCCGGGATCTCAAGCGGATTATGAAAAAAGTCAAGTATTCGCGGATCGGGACCGAGCAGTCCGCAAAAGCGTTGGCGGAATTCAAATTGACGGCGTCTTTCAATGAGGAAACGATTAATAAAATCGTCGAATTGGTGGATGGCATCGGCAAGATTGAGAAGATGCTGAAAAATAAGAAGAAGGATGTTAACGTCTCGGAACTGGAAACCCAGAAGAAAAAGATGGAGAAGGACCTCGGTGAGCCAGTCGCGGATGTTAAGGAGCAATTGCGCGTGATCAAGATTCGTCAGTCCAAATTTAATAAGGCCAAGAAGCTTTTGGTGGAGGCGAATTTACGTTTGGTGGTCAGCATCGCGAAGAAGTACATTAACCGGGGGCTTTCTTTCCTGGACCTGATTCAGGAAGGGAACATGGGACTTATCCGGGCGGTGGAGAAATTTGAATATAAACGGGGCTATAAATTTTCAACATATGCGACGTGGTGGATCCGGCAGGCGATCACCCGGTCTATCGCTGATCAGGCCAGGACGATCAGAATCCCTGTGCACATGACGGAAACGATTAACAAGATCATTCGGGTGTCCCGCTTGTTTGTCCAGGAATACGGGCGCGAACCAACGGCCCAGGAGATTGCTAAGCAAATGCGGATTCCGGTCGGCAAGGTGAAGGAAATTTTGAAAATTTCCCAGGTCCCTATTTCTTTGCAGACCCCGATCGGCGATGAGGGTGACACGAACTTCGGAGATTTTATCGAAGATAAGAAAGCCGTGTCTCCGGCCAACGCGACCCTGCATTCCATGCTCAAGGAAGAGATTACGTCCGTTCTGCAAACCCTGGATGAACGGGAGCGCAAGATTCTGGAGTTGCGTTTTGGAATCCATGACGGAACGAGCCGTACCCTGGAAGAGGTGGGGACGGAATTTAATGTGACCCGGGAACGGGTTCGCCAGATTGAATCAAAAGCTTTGCGAAAACTGCGGCATCCGACGCGGTCCCGGAGGATTAAGACATTTTTGGATATTTCCGCAAAAGAGGCGGAAGGCGTGATATAGCAACAAGGTCGCAGAGGCGTCTTTTTTAAAGCCTACGGGGCGTAGTCTCTGTAGGCTTTCTTTTTCTTGTGACAGGGAGGAGTCCAGCATGAAAAGGCATCTGATTCAGAAAATGTTAGTGATAGGGCTGTGTGTGATGGCCGGGTTGCCGCGATCTAGTTTGGCTCAATCCAACAAAATCGACCCGCAGATAAAGCAGCTGTGCAATCAGGTCATGATTAATATTTATAAAGAGATAGTGAGCTCAAAGGATAAATACCGGGAGTTATCACAGTTTGACAAAGGGGTGTTATATAAAAATAAGCTGGGGATTTACGCGATTGTTTATAAATATAAAGAAAAAATGGAGTATCCCGATGGGACCGTTGAATACAAGATTCCTTATTCGTTCGCGGTGACACTGGATCGTGTTCAGGATAAGACGTTCTCGGACAGGGAGGGGGCGTTTGCGTACAGTTTCCCGGCATTAAGCTTAAAATTCAATGGATACCAGAATAAACGGCTGTTAAGGACTCAGTTCAACATCCTGGATGTTCTGGCTAAGCAGGGGAAAGTTTTAAATGATTATCAGCAGCAGTTTTTGCCGGTGCGGCTTTTTATTAAAACTTCTAAAGAGGTCTATAAAGTTGATGAGCCTGTTGATTTCGAAGTTTATTTGACGAACGTCAGTAAAGCAAATTTAGTTATGAAGAAATTAGATGACGAAACGCTTCATTTCTCGGTTAACGGTAAAATTTGGGGGGTGGGCCTGGGTGATAAAAAGGCTGTCCCGAGAACCCGCCAGGAAGCGAAGATGATGGCTTTGCGCGAGAGACGGGAAGCCAGAAATGCGGGCCTCCGGGAGAGCAGGATGAGGCAGGGCATGCTTTCAGCCGGGGAAGCGTTTACCATCAGTTTTAAAGGAGTCAGCTTTTCCGAACCGCAGGATGTGGTTGTGGAAGCGGTGTACCAGGTCCCCTTAAAAGAAGTTTATCCAAGCGCTGTCCTTACATTCAAAGTGGTTGAAAAATAATTGGACTGTTTAAGAATGCCCCAGTTTCCCGCCGGATTTTTCAAGAGGGAACATCCTGTTTAAGAGGGACTTTCGAATGTTTATTTTATTGAAAAATCAGAGCTGTTATGTTATGCTGAATAACAAATTTTGGGATCAAATTAAAGCGTTTTTTGTATCCCGGGCCCATAGCTCAGTCGGTCAGAGCAGTTGACTCATAATCAATTGGTCCCAGGTTCGAGTCCTGGTGGGCCCAGAAAATAAACCCAGTTTTTCCGTAAAGGAACAGTTCCATCGCTTTTAATAGGGCCTCATGTAGTGTCATCCCCGGTTATATCCGGGGTAAGTTCCCCGCCTTTATTTTAGCATGGGCGCATAGCTCAGCTGGTTAGAGCGCTGCCCTCACATGGCAGAGGTCGAAGGTTCGAGTCCTTCTGTGCCCACCATTTTTAATGCCTGAGATACCCGAGAATGGCCCTTCCCAGGGTATAGAAAGGAATATAGATTGGAACAGATTGATATTAAAGAACAAATCGGAGGGTTGGTCAAACTCCAGAACGTCGATGCTGAAATTTACGATCTCAAAAGGCAGTTGGAAGAAAAACCGGAATTCTTAAAGTCCCTTCAGGATCAGTTTGAGACAAAAAAAATAAAGCTGCACCAGTTGGAAGAGAAGCATAAAGCGATTCAGCTAGACAGGAAATCGAAAGAGGGAGACCTGCAGGTCAAAGATGCGGCGATTGCAAAAGCGAATGCGCAATTATCCCAGATAAAAAACAACAAAGAATACACAGCAAAAATTGGTGAGATTGAAAGCATCAAGGCCGACAAGTCTATTATCGAGGAGAAGATTATTGTCGCTTATGATCAGGCGGACAGCATTAAGACCCAGATAGAAAAGGAAAAGAATGTTGTCCAGGAGGAAGAGCAGAAATACCTTCAGAGTAAGAAGAGTATTGACGACGAGATCAAAAAGATCGGGCAGCGGATCCGGGAATTGGAGTCCCAGCGCGGCGTGTTGCTCCCTCAAATCAATCCGGCTTTTTTGAGCCGGTATGAGCGTATTTTGGTCAATAAAGAAGGGCTGGCGATTGTTCCGGTCCAGGGGCACTCTTGCGGCGGATGTTATATGAACGTGCCGGCCCAGGTGATTAATGAGATCAAGATGTATGATGAGCTTATTTATTG
>Ga0116156_10004220_pt1 | contig 12264 bp, 14 predicted proteins | sample AD_UKC045_MetaG_FD_89891 | JGI IMG/M metagenome (GOLD analysis project Ga0116156, IMG submission 89891) | Active sludge microbial communities of municipal wastewater-treating anaerobic digesters from USA - AD_UKC045_MetaG | ecosystem: Engineered > Bioreactor > Anaerobic > Digestate | place: USA... | reverse complement strand
AGATTTTATTAGGGTATAACTTTTATGCAAATAAGGTTGGTTTAGGTAGAGAGATTGTTCCTGGAAATAAAGTTAATATTCAAGGAAGAGATTTTGAAGTTGTGGGGATTGTAGAGAAAAAAGGAAGTTTTATTTTTGATAATATTGTTTTTATGAATGAACGTGATATAGAGAGTTTATATGGTTCTATTGAAGAATGGGATTTTATTAATGTTCTCCCAAGAGATAAAAAAGAGATAGATAAAACTAAAGAAGATATTGAGAAATTACTTAGAAGATTGAGAGATGTTAAGGTTGGTGAAGAGGATTTTACTGTTTCTACTCCAGAAGCTTCTTTAGAACAAGTTAATAGTATTTTAAATGCAATTACTATATTCATTATTATTGTTGCTTCTATTTCTATTTTTGTTGGAGCTATTGGAATAATCAATACTATGACTACATCTGTTCTTGAAAGAAGAAAAGAAATTGGAATAATGAAAGCTATTGGTGCAACAAATCGTCAGATATTCATGCAATTCTTTATTGAGTCGGGTGTTTTAGGATTAATTGGGGGTGCAATAGGAGTTATTTTTGGAGTAGTCCTTGGATATTTTGGGATTATAGGAATAAATAATTTTATTGGGGCAGAAATTCAACCCCAGATAAGCATTTATCTTATATTTTTTGCTTTATTAGGGAGTTTTTTAATAGGAGCAATTGCAGGAATTCTTCCTGCTATGAGAGCAGCCAAACAAAATCCAGTTGAGGCACTGAGAGGATAAAATGATATCAAGAGAATCAATTAATTATTCATTAAGGAATATAAAACAAAGAAAAACAAGAAGTGCTTTTACTATCATCTCGATACTCGCGGGGATTACAACTATCTTTATTTTTGTTAGTTTTGGTTTAGGATTATACGATTATATTGAAGAAATGTCAAGTGCTTCTTCTGCGGACAAGGTTTTAATCCAGCCAAAAGGATTTGGAGGTTTAGATGACACCTTTGCTTTTTCAGAAGATGAAGTTCATGTTGTTGAGACAACCTCAGGAGTTTTTTCTGCAACTGGGATTTATTTTAAAAGTGCTGAGGTCGAGAAAAGCGGAGTAAAAAAGTATGTTTCTATTATAGGGTATGATCCAAAAAAACCTTTGATAATGGACGTTTTTAATATAGATATTTATACCGGAAGAGAACTGCAGCCAGGAGATAAGGGGGTTGTTGTAGGTTATAATTATCTTTTACCTGACAAAATATTTTCTAAACCTTATGAATTAAATGACAATATAATTCTAAATGGACAGAAAGTTAAGATAGTCGGATTTTATGAAGCTGTAGGAAGTGCCCCTGACGATGCCCAGATTTATACAACAAATGATTTTATGGAAGAATTATATGCAAATACCACACTTCCTTATAATTGGATCGTAGCTAAAGTAGATACAAGTAATATTGAGAGAGTTGTCAAGGATATTGAAAGAAATCTAAGAAAAGAAAGGGGGCAGGATGAAGGTAAAGAAGATTTTTTTGTTCAGTCTTTTGATGATATGATTGAATCTTATTCAACTGCTTTGGATATTGTTATTTGGTTTATTATTTTGATTGCTTTAATTTCAGTTTTTGTTTCAGCGGTTAATACCGCGAACACTATGATTACTTCTGTTTTAGAGAGAGTTAAGGAAATAGGAGTAATGAAATCTATAGGTGCTCAAAATTCTGAGATATTCAAGATATTCTTGTTTGAGAGTTCATTTTTAGGATTTGTTGCAGGAGTTTTAGGGGTTATTTTAGGATGGGCACTTAGCTTTTTAGGAGGTAAGATAATTGAAAGTGTGGGTTATGGATTCTTGCAACCTTCTTTTCCTATTTGGTTGTTTATAGTTTGTATAACCTTTGCAACACTTACAGGAGCAGTTTCAGGAGCATGGCCTGCAATAAATGCATCAAAGGTTAATCCTGTTGATGCTTTACGTTACGAATAGAATGAGTAATTTAATGAACTACCTTGTTAGTGCTTTGAGATATGAGTAAAATTGTTATCTCTAATAGTCTGGTTTAACCTAATTACTATTATAATTAATAAGGAATTTTAGGAGTAATAACTTAATTTTTTATTAGAGGTGCTGATTAAACCCTTGTTTTTGATAATTAAATTATGGAGTATAGAATTAAATTTAATTCATTGCTCTTCTTTTTCTTCTTTCTTCTTCTCTTCTCTTTTTCTTGATTCTTCTCCAAACAACAAAAACAATTACAAGGATTACTAATCCAAATAACCAATATGGAGGATTCTTTTTGTCTCCATTTCTGTCTATGAAATATGAGGAATCAAATTCAACTACTTTTTGCATCTCTCTTCTTGTGTTTATAGAATCTGTATAAATTATATTTAGGTTTATGGTACTCTGGGATTCTGGTAGAATTGCCTCAAAATCTGCTGTAGTGTATTCATTTGAATCTAAGTCTCCTACAACTATTCTGTTTGCTCCTTTTATTTCAATGTTCTCTTGCTTTGGTATTTCCAAAGTAAGTGCTTCGACATCTGCTTCAGCTATATTTAATATTTCAAATGTTAATTCTTTTGTGTTATAGTCATAGTCTTTCACATGAATTTCAAAATCCGCCCTTACATCTTCAACAGTTATATCAAATTCCTTAATTATACTTGAAGCGGTTTTTGTTGAGTAATATATTTCAATTGGGTTTTCTCCATCAAGAGCATTTTCATCCAATCTTAATTTATAGGGGGCAAGATAGAATGAACCATAGTTCTTTGAATATATCCCAGAGTTTATTGTTATTGGATTTACCACATTTGGATCAAGATAAACCGGGTAATCCTCCTTTATTCCAAATGTCACAATCCCACATTCAGTATTTCGTATGCCATCTATTTGGAAAACTACTTTTACATATTCTCCAGGTATTGCAGGGTATGGATCTTGATTTATTAATGAGATTTGTAAATTACATGGTTCTGCAGATACAATTATTGAAAATGAATAAATCATCGCCAATATTGCAATTATAACACCTAAATTCTTTTTTTTCATTATATCATTTATTAGTTTTTCTTTTTAAAGCTTTGCAATTATACTCCCCAATCTGCTTTTGTTTTTCTCTTTATTTCTGCAATTTCTTGAATGGCCTTCATTTCAGAACCGGTTAATAAGTCTTTGTTTTTTTTGAAATTTTTGAATTGAGATTCTCCCATATCAGAATAAATAAAATTTTTATCTTTCATAACTCTTTCAAAGTTCATTCCAGAGACAGATACTGCAACCTCCATACCTTCCCCTGCTTCTTGTACTGATTTTCTTTCTGATTGTATATTTTTTATCTTCCCTACCTTTTCTCCATTTTCATCAATGAAATTGGTTTGATGGAGTAATTTACCTGCTTCTATTTTTACACCAAATATTGCAGGATTAGTGTTTCTAAAAACATACTGATGAAGAACTTTCAATTTGCAAATTGTTGCCAGTTCCATTAGTCTTTTCTTTTCTATAGCTTTCTGTTTTTCTGTTCTCCAATCAGCTAGATTTTCTATTAATTTATACACCACCTCTTCTGTTATAACCTTTATATTTTTTCCCTGATCTTTTATTAATTCCTTTGCATCTTCATCTATTGAAACATTGAAACCTACGATTATAGCATCTAGTTCATTTATCTCAATATTCGCCTTTGCATTTATTACATCTGTTTTGTTTATGTTACCTATACCTGCTTTCAATACTGGTATTTTTTGGTTTTCAAGAAGGAAAAGCAGTGCCTCAAGGCTACCTAAGGAATCCGCCTTTGCAATTATTCCATTTTTCTTTGTTTTTATTTTTTCAGAAACTTCTTTGTTAAATTTTTCTTTTAATTCATTTAGGTTGTTTTTGTATATCTCAAAAGGCATTCCGGGGAGTACTTCTTCTTTCTCAACAAGCTGCATTCTTATCCCAGTCGATGCATGTACAAATTCTTTTGGTTTAAATTTTGAACATAAAGGCTCTATCTCTTCTAAAATTCTTATTTTTGTAACTATAGGGGGTTTTTCTGTATCAAAATTTGCAATAGCAATCTCATCTGTTTTTTTTAATTCTCCATCATATAAAATTGCCTCAATATAATTTGTTGATTTTTCTTTTTTTACTTCTAAAAGTACTCCTTTTGGCTCTTTTCCAATCTTTAATTTATTTGAGAGATATTTTTGGCTTATTCCACATAACATCATTATTAATTCTGGTATTCCTTCCCTAGTCCTTGCCGAACAGGGAACTAATGCAATTTTTTTTGTAAAATCGGATATATTATAATATAAATCCGAATCAAAACCAAAACTATTTAGTGAACCTATTAGCGTCATATATCTTTCATCAAAAATTCGTTTAACATTTTGTGCTTGTCCTTCTATACTTTCCCTTAAAGGTTTATCTTGGTTGGCTCTCCAACCAGATATGTTATCTATTTTATTCAGCGCAATAATAAAAGGAGTTTTGTGTAATTTCAAGATTTGAATTACTTCAGCTGTTTGAGGTTTTATTCCCTCATTTATATCTACCACCAAAATTGCTAAGTCTGCTAGTGAACCCCCTCTTTTTCTAAGATTGGTGAATGCTGCATGTCCGGGTGTATCAATTAAAAGAAATCCGGATATGTTGATTTTTATACCTGATCTGTCAATTAAAGGACAGGCTGCTTTCATTTGACTCATTGGATAAGATGTAAAAGATATTTTTTGGGTTATACCTCCACATTCTCCAGCTTGGACACAGCTATTTCTAAGGCAGTCTAAAATAGATGTTTTTCCGTGGTCTACATGTCCACATACAGTTACTATTGGTTGTCGGATTTTTTCTTCCATATAAAAAATATATAAGAAGTAGTTAAAAATGTTTTCAATTACTCTGCTTTAGGCCATTCAATCTTTGTTCCACATTCGGGGCAGAATTTTACTTGGCATTCATAGATTATCCCACATCCTGTACATTTCACTTTGACTATCTTTTTTTCTACAACTGCCTTGTATCCTTGTTTTCCAGAAAGAAGTCTTCCCATTACATCTGCCATTTCTTCACTTCTTTGCAATTCAGCCATTCTTTGTTGGATATAATTAGCTTCCATGTAAATATTTTCCTCCTTTATTCACTTCTTTTAATTGAATAATAAAAATTTATTTTTAAAGTTTTTGATTAAATCTTCTTATATATAAATTAAGATAATTTAGCAAGAAAGAAGATTAAGATTAAATTGAGAACAAGCAGGATTTTTCCAAGAAAACTGTAAGTTTTTTCTTTGAATTTAATTTTTTTAAGTATAATTAAAGAAATCCCATTTAAAAGTATTAAAAGAATGCATATTTTTAGACCCATATTTTCCATCTTAAATTATAAATCTTCTTTTATTTGAGGATATTCGTGCAGGTTTCCTTCATAATTTTTTAAGATTACTTTATCATTGTTTATGCTTTGAACGTATTCCGGGAGAAGAGGTATTTTTCCTCCTCCCCCCGGGGCATCTATTACAAATTGAGGTACTGCAAGTCCGGAGGTGTGTCCTCTCAAGGATTTGTATATATCTAGTCCTTTTTCAACTTTCGTTCTAAAGTGGTTTGCACCCTTTACAGGATCACATTGGTAAATGTAGTATGGTCTGACTCTCATACTTAGCAAACCAAGCATTAATTTTTTCATTGTTTCAGGATTGTCGTTAACTCCTTTGAGCAATACTGTCTGGTTTCCTACCGGTATCCCGGAGTTAACAAGCATTTCGCATGCTTTCCTACTTTCAGGAGTTATTTCGTTTGGGTGATTGAAATGTGTGTTAATATAAATCGGATGGTATTTTTTTAGGATATCACATAACTCTTGATTTATTCTTTGAGGTAGTACACAAGGTATTCTTGTACCAATCCTTATTATCCCATTTTCTCTTTTGGAAATTATTGAGTATACTGTTTTTATTATCTTTTCAAGAAGCTTATTTGGGAGCATTAGCGGATCTCCTCCAGATAAGATAACATCTCTTATTTCTTCATGTTTTTTTATGTATAAAATTGCTTTTGTAATTTCTTCCCAGGTTGGATTTTTATTTACATCCCCCACTTTTCTTTTTCGAGTGCAGAATCTGCAGTACATTGCACATGAATTCGAAATTCTAAATAAGACTCTATCTGGATATCTATGAATTAGTAATGAGGGAACATCTTTTCTTCTTTGGTTTTCTGGTTCTTCATCTAATGGATCCTCCTCTCCACAAGAATCGTATATCTCCGCGGAAGAAGGGATACATTGTCTGTAAACCCCATCCCCTTTTTCTTTTATTAAAGATAAGTAATAACTGGGTATTCTTGCAGGATATTTGCTACATATTTTTTTTAATTCGTCTTTATCTAGTTCAAATAATTTAGAGATTTCGTCTAGAGTTATAAATCTTTGAAATTCCTGTCCAGTATTTTTTTCCTTTGATTCTGCCTTTGTTTTATCTGCTAATTGTACACCTTTACATTCCATTCTATAACTATTTCCTCACTTTGTTTATCTTCTTCAAAAGGACGTAAGTTATAGATAATTTCTTTTTTCTCTTGTTCTTTTGATTCGGAATAGTTGTTTTCTTTTTTGTTATTATATTTTATAAATGTTTGTGAAGAAATAAAGTTATATTCGGTGTTTTTTAAATAGAAACTTGAATTTTCTTTATCTTCTTCATTGGTTTTTATATAATTTACATCTTCTTTATTTAAATCTCCGTTGCTGGAACTTCTTTTTACAAATCTAATATCTTTTTGAGAATGGTTTATTGTTTCCTCTGAAAAATAACTTTCAAGAGAAGAATAATCCTGTGTTGAAGATATATTTTGGGAGTTTGTTTTAATTTTATCTTCGAGTTTTTCAGTCTTTTTATTTTTTAAGTCATTGCTACTTATTTTACTTTTTAAAGAAATAACCAATTGATTAAGAGTTTTATCCTTCTTTTTACTCGTTTCTTTTTCCCTTAGGATTCTGGGGGGTGGTTCGCTGTCTAATGATACTTGTATCATATTTTATTGTTACTGATTTTTTTATGTGATTTCTATTTAAAAAACTTGTTATTCATTCTTAAAAAGTTAAATCCAACCAATTAGGATTCCTAATCCTACCAAGAAAAGTAAGATTCCTGCTATCAAATGAAGCTTTCTAATGTTCTTTTCTTTCCATCCAGAGACATCCTCTACCCTTGCAAGTCCAAAGTACACAATTAAAGTTATTATTATCATTGGTAGTATGAAGATCAGGTTATAGTATAACAGCCATGGGAGAGCAGCTAATGTTCCCAATTCAGATAATAATCCCGATGCAACTATATAAGGGCCTATTGTACATGGTAAAAGGAATAATGTTACTATAAATCCAATTAAGAAAGCGGATTTTGGAGAGGTTATCTCTCCAATTATTCTTTTAACTTTTGGCCTCATGAACAATGGCATTTCCGTTCCAATACTTCCTGCCTTGTAAAAGAAAAAATCTTTTATATTTAAGGCTCCAATTATCATTGCAATAATTGCTAGTCCACTATACACATATTTTGAACTTTCTCTCAGAAATTCAGCAAAGACTTTGAAAAACTGTATTATTACAATTCCATAAGCTAGATATCCAATATATACTGCCAGTGAAAAGGCTAATCCTGCCAAAAGAACTTTCTTTTTATTTTTTGGATTTGCAAGAAGTATAGAAATCAATACCATTGCAAGAACTGCTATTTCACAAGGATTAACAGAATCTGCGAGTGCTAATAATGTTATCCTTCCCAAAGTGAATGTTTCGGATATGACCATTTTTTTATTTGGGTAATTATTAATTTAAATCTTTCTGTAGCTTTATATTGTATTCGAAATATTTATCGTAAGGTATAACCCATTTTATTGCCTGTTCTTTGGAGGCCCTTTCCATTATTTTTCTAAATAATCTTATTGAATTTCCATGAGCAGATATACATACATTTACTCTATTCTTTTTCATGAATTTTATTAAGTATTTGATAAAATCTTTAACTCTTTTTTCAACATCTGCAAAACTTTCTCCATTCGGAGCCGCAATATCATATCCTCTGTGTATTGCGTTATATTCTTCTTTTCCTAAGAAGTTTTCAATTTTCTTTCTTTCTTGATATTCTAAATTCTCTATATTATCTCCATAGGCTATTAAATTATACTCTTTTTTGCCTATTTTTTCAATAAATGTTTTATGTTTCGTCCCTTCCAAATCTCCATAACTTCTTTCAATCATTCTGTTATCTGTTATTATTCTTTTACATTCTGGGTGAAATTCAAGAATTATCTTTAATGTATCTTTAGAACGAGATAATTTTGTTTGAAAAGCAACATCAATTTTCTTATTTTTTAGTTTATTTGAAATTATTTTTGCTTGTTTTTTTCCTAAGGGGGTTAATTTAGGATTTTTCCATCCTGTGAAAATTTTGTTTTTGTTGAATGAAGTCTGTCCATGTCTGAATAAATATATTTTTAGATTTTCCATTTCTGTATTTCTCTTTTTGTTAATTTAAATCATTCTGTATTTTATTTATCTTTATTGCTTTTCCGTTTATTATCGAATCTGCTATTTTATTTCTTGCAGATGATAATATTCTTGAAAGTGTTGGTTGAGAAATTTGCATTTGTTTTGCAGCTTCTTCTTGTGAAGTTCTTTGAAAATCCACAAGTCTTATTGTTTCAAACTCAGATATTTCTAATTCTATTTCCTTTAATTCTCTTATTGGGATTCCTGCTGGTTTAAAGTAGTCTGAATTAGGGTTACCCCTAATTCTTCTTCTTTTACATGGGCGTGGCATTTTAATCTTGTTTTTGGAGGTTTTCTTGTTGAAATCCTCTTCCACATCCCCCTCTCCTTCCTCTTCCACAAGGACCTAGCCCTCTTCCTTGTCCTAATCCTTGTTGAGGTGCCGCTCCATTGCAGTTTCCCATTTGTCTTCCTGTTTTAGAACCCTTTCCTTGAGGTCCAGTTCCGTCTCTGTTTGGCATTTTAACTTGTTTAAAGTGCCTTACGGAAATTTTAATTTCCAGTTTGGCATTTTTGTTTTACTCCTGTTTTATTTGTTTTTAGTTATGAATATATATTCATAATACTATTTAAATGTTTTGTTTTTTTAAGAACAATTAAAATAATTTTATTTTTTAGCAGAATTTTAACATCCAGTTAATTCTTTTAATTTTTCAATTGTTTGAACTCCTACTACTTTTTCATTGTTTATTATCCAGGTTGGAGTGTATTCTATCTCATTGCATTTGTCTATTTCATACCAACAATCGACAACATTTAGATACTGATAATTTTCTCCGAATAAATCTTTTTGTGCTTCGCAAGCATGACATCCTAATTGTGTGTAAAGAATTGCTTTTGAGCCAATACATTTAGCAAGCTCTTCATCTGTTTCAGCAGGTTTTTTGGTAAGTGCAAAAATTGCTATTAAAGCTATAACAAGAATTATAATAATTGTTGTAATTGTACTTTTTGTTTTACTTTTCATAATATATTTACAAAAAAATATTTTTTAAAGGTTTTGGAGCTTTCAATTATTTTAGAAGTTTAGAAGGTATTTAATAATCAGGCAATTCTTCTTGGTTTGCTGGTTTCTTCTTTGGGGTTTTTGCTTCTTTAGGTTCTGAACTTCCCCCTTCAACATCTGCCATATCTTCAGAAGTTATAGAATTAATCATCTCTTTAAATTTTTCAAAGTCTGGAGAAAGTATTCTAACTCCTGCTTTAGTGAATCCAGTATATCTATCAGATGTGACAAATTCTCTTATTGTTACACCCTTTCTTCCCCCAAAGTCATCAACTCTTATTACGATTTCAGAGGTATCATTTTTTCTTATTTTGCCTATATCTTTTTCCATCATTTACCTAATCAAGGTTCTTTTATAAATGTTTTCGTGAATTTTAGTGTATTTTTGAATATATTCCTTGGAGTAAATAATCTTAAATACTAGTTATATTTTTTATTAATATGGGAAACGATTGTATTAAATGTCATGGAACTGGAATTGTTAAAGAAGCTGATGGAAGTGTTCATACTTGCTGGGACTGCTTGAGAGAGGGGAAGATGAATGTTCATTCAGACAAAGTAGCTGATTCAAAAATAAAGATATGATTTATTATTATCTTAGCGACATTTCATAAACCTTGTTCGACTTATTATTAATAGGGTTAATTATTACAAATGAGTTTGAGACATTTTGTAACCTAATTTCATTTGGTTTAATCAAAATAGAATTAGAATTATTTCATCACACTTGCCTTAATTATAACAACCTCTTTTAGAGGTCTATCCCCCGCTCCTGTTTGAACAGCTCCTATTTTGTCAACCACATCCATTCCACTGACAACTTCTCCAAATGCAGGGTGTTTAGAATCTAGGTAATTATTATCAACAAGATTTATGAAGAATTGGGAACCCCCTGTGTTTGGACCAGCATTTGCCATAGATATCGTACCTCTGTTATTTTTATTTCCCCCTACATGAGTGAATTCATCTTTTATGGTGTATCCTGGACCCCCCATTCCTGTTCCTGTAGGATCTCCTCCCTGTAACATAAATCCTTCTATAACTCTATGAAATATTACATTGTCGTAAAATCCTTCAGAAACTAGTTTTTCGAAATTGCCCGTTGTTATAGGCATATCATCATAAAGCTGAATAACTATATTCCCATAATTTGTTTCTAGCTTTACTTTTGTTGGTGAGTTTATTACATTTCCTGTCATTTTTCCTATGAATAGTGCCGAAACTACCAGCAATATTAATGCTATGATAACTCCCACACTTTTTAAATGCATATGTCTGTGCATAGATTATTCAAAGATTATATTTTTTTAAATGTTTTTGTTTACTAATTTTATTTAGTCCTTCATTTCAATTTTAACGTTAACAGACTTAGGTATTTGCATTCTAACAATGTGGTGAAGAATTTTTTCGTTCGCAGGTAAGTCAATAAGCCTTTTGTGGATTCTCATTTCAAACCTATCGAAAGTTGCAGTTCCATCTCCGCAGGGGGATTTTCTTGTTGTGACTTTAAGTTTTTTTGTAGGTAATGGAACTGGCCCTATTATATTTATTCCGGATTTTTTTGCTATTTCTTTTATAGAATCACAGATATTATTTAACATATCTATGTTTGTGCTATTAAGTTTTATCCGTACCTTTGCCATACTACACTTATAAAAAATTGATTTAAAAACCTTTTTATAGGATTATTTGCTAAATATTCTGAGGTGAAATAATTTGGAACAGGTATTTATTCATTTGAGTTTGATAATATTGATTGTTTTAGGAGTATCTCTCGTTATGAGGATATTCAAACAACCTCTTATAATTGGATATATTTTTTCAGGTATTTTAATTGGTCCTGTGTTTTTGGATTTTATTCCTTCTGGAGATACCCTTTCAACTTTCTCTCAGATGGGAGTTGCATTCTTGTTATTTATTGTTGGACTTTATCTTAATCCAAAGTCTGTGAAGGAGGTAGGTAAGGTTTCTGTAATAACTGGAATTGGTCAGGTTGTCTTCACTTTGGTAATAGGATATCTTATATGTCTTGTTTTAGGGTTTTCACATGTCACTTCTTTATACATTGCAATTGCCCTTACGTTTTCTTCTATAATTATTATAATGAAGTTGTTATCTGATAAAGAAGCATTAGATAAATTATACGGAAGAATCTCTATTGGTTTCTTGCTTGTTCAGGATTTAATAGCAATTATTATTTTAATAATTGTATCTTCGTTAGCAGGAGGGGATGGTTCTTGGTTTTCAATATTGCTTCTTCTTGCAAAAGGGATAGGTGCCTTTTTAGTTTTGTTTGCGTTTACTCATTATCTTCTTCCGAAACTTAATTCTTTCTTTGAGAAATCTCAAGAATTTTTGTTTGTATTTGCAATTGGATGGGGATTTGGACTATCAGCATTATTTTTATCTTTAGGTTTCTCAATTGAAGTTGGAGCATTAGTTGCAGGTATCTTACTTTCAATGTTCCCTTATAGCTATGAAATAAGCTCAAGGTTAAAACCCCTTAGAGATTTTTTTATAATCTCATTTTTTGTACTTCTTGGGTCTCAGATGGTTTTCTCTGGAATGCATGATATGCTTATTCCAGCTATAGTCTTATCCCTTTTCATACTAATTGGAAATCCTTTAATTGTTGTATTTATTATGGGTAGATTTGGTTATAGTAAAAATACAGGTTTTATGGCAGGACTTACTGTTGCCCAAATAAGCGAATTTTCTTTAATTTTAGT
>Ga0116156_10004209_pt1 | contig 12278 bp, 11 predicted proteins | sample AD_UKC045_MetaG_FD_89891 | JGI IMG/M metagenome (GOLD analysis project Ga0116156, IMG submission 89891) | Active sludge microbial communities of municipal wastewater-treating anaerobic digesters from USA - AD_UKC045_MetaG | ecosystem: Engineered > Bioreactor > Anaerobic > Digestate | place: USA... | reverse complement strand
TTTGGGATTCACTTAAAACAGGGAAAAGCGGCATTGAACGCATCACACATTTTGATCCAGCCCGTTTTGACTGTCAAATTGCTGGGATGGTCAAAGATTATAATCCTTTAGATTATTTTAATTCCAAAGAAGCCAGAAACATGGCGGAATTTGTTCAATTTGCCTGTGTCGCAGCTAAAGAAGCCTTAGCGCAAGCTCAATTTGATCGTGAAAAAATTAACTTAGACCGCGTAGGGGTTCTTATCGGATCCGGCATTGGAAGTATGCTTATCTTTGAAGAAGAACATTTAAAATATATAGAAAAAGGACCAAGCCGTCTTTCTCCGCATTTTATCCCTAAAATGATTATTAATGAAGCTGCTGGCCATGTTTCTATTCAAAGTGGCGCTCGCGGACTTAATACTTGTGTGGCAACAGCTTGTTCCACGGCTACTAATGCAATTGGAGATGCGCTACGATTTATTCAATATGATGATGCCGATATGATTATTGCCGGAGGAACAGAAAGCGCTAATACAGCACTCGGCGTTGGAGGATTTTGCGCACTTAAAGCATTATCAACCAAAAGAAATAATGATCCACATAAAGCCTCTCGTCCTTTTGACGCAGACAGAGATGGATTTATTATGGGAGAAGGCGCCGGCATTGCTATTTTAGAAGAGCTAGAACATGCGAAAAAACGCGGCGCTCCTATTTTATGCGAGCTCGTCGGATATGGCCGCACAGGTGACGCTTATCATATTACAGCACCTCATCCAGAAGGTATTGGAGGGGCCAAAGCTATGGAATTAGCTATTTTGGATGCAGGATTAAAGCCAGAAGATGTTTCCTATATTAATGCTCATGGAACATCCACAAAGTTAAATGATAAAATTGAAACCATGGCCATTAAAAAAGTCTTCGGTGATTATGCAAAAAAAGTCGCTATTAGTTCTACAAAATCCATGACCGGACATCTTTTAGGGGCCGCCGGTGGCATTGAATTTGCGGCTTTAGTTTTATCAGTGATGCATGATATCATTCATCCGACAATCAACTATGAAAATCCTGATCCGGATTGCGACCTTGATTATGTTCCGAATGTAGCGCGCCAAACAAAAGTAAATGTCGCTTTATCCAATTCATTGGGATTTGGAGGGCATAACGCAACTGTCGTTATTAAAAAATTTAAAGAATAATAATTAACAACCATTTCCGCAAATGAACCGCGTAGGTTCGTAAAGCGGAAAATATAAAAAGAAAGCAGAAAAAATGAACACGTATAAAATTGCAGTTATCCCCGGAGATGGGACAGGCCCAGAAGTCGTGAATGAAGGATTAAAAGTTCTTCAAGCTGTTTCTCAAAAATGTGGCTTTAAATACCACACACACACCTATGATTTCGGCGGCGAACGCTATTTAAGGACAAACGAAGTGTTACCAGCGAGCGCTGTCGAGGAGTTAAAAACCTTTGATGCGATCTTTTTAGGCGCCATCGGACATCCCGATGTCAAACCCGGTATCTTAGAGAAAGGAATTCTTCTTAAATTGCGATTTGATTTAGATCAATACATTAATTTACGTCCCGTCCAATTATATGACGACAGATTTTGTCCGCTCAAAAATAAAAAACCGGAAGATATCAATTTTACCGTCGTGCGTGAAAACTCTGAAGGCCTTTATAAAGGATTAGGTGAATTTCAGCATAAAGGGACAAAAGATGAAATTGCTATTCAAGTCTCGCATAACACCCGAAAAGGAGTGGAGAGATGTCTTCGTTATGCGTTTGAATATACGCGCCAATTTGGAAAAAAGAAACAATTAACCCTTTGCGGAAAAACAAATGTTTTAACCTTTGCCTTTGATTTATGGGAAAGGACTTTTTATGAAGTGGCCAAAGAATATCCCGACGTGAAGACAGATTACGCTCATGTCGATGCGACAACCATGTGGTTTGTTAAAAACCCGGAATGGTTCGATGTCATTGTTACCGATAATATGTTCGGCGATATTATTACAGATTTAGGCGCGATGATACAAGGCGGCATGGGAATTGCCGCTGGCGGGAATATCAATCCACAAGGCGTATCTATGTTTGAGCCTATCGGCGGATCCGCACCTAAATATACAGGAAAAAACATTATTAATCCTTTAGCCGCTATTTGTGCGATGGCGATGTTGCTACGTCAAATCAAAGAAACTAAAGCCGGCAATATGATAGAAACGGCTGTCAAAGAAATTGTCGTAACAAAACTCAAAGATCTCGCGGCTGGAAAAATGGGATATTCAACAACCGAAGTCGGTGATCTTGTCGTTAAACATTTAAAATAATTTTTTACTAAATATTTTACTAAAGGGGTCAAAAAAAGAAATGAAGCTTAAAAATAATTATCATATCGCTGTTGTTGGAGCCGGCGTTGTTGGTGTTGAAATGATCCGCGTCCTTCGTCAAAGAAACTTCCCTATTGAAAAAATAAAAGTATTAGCTCGATCGGCGCGTGCCATGACCGTTGATGGTCAAACATATCAAGTCGAACCTATTAGCGCGGAATCTTTTAACGGAGTCGATATTGCTTTATTTGCAGGGACAGAAGGAGAAAAAGGTGCGGCTGTTACTTTCGCCGCAGAAGCCGTCAAGCGCGGATGTGTTGTTATTGATAACGGCGCGGATTTCCGTATGGAAAAAGATGTTCCGCTGGTTGTTCCTGAAGTCAATGGCAATGATGTAAAAAAACATAAAGGCATTATTGCGAATCCAAATTGTTCCACCATTCAAATGGTTGTGGCGCTTGCACCGATCCATAAAAAAGTTGGGATTAAACGTATTATTGTGACAACCTTACAGGCGTCTTCTGGAGCAGGAAAAGCGGCGGTTGAACAGCTGAAAGAAGAAATCTCAATGATTGCCTCTGGCGGATTTAATAATGTACACGTCAACACGACAAATAAGGCGATGTCCCAACAGTTAGCTTATAATGTCTTTCCGCATATTGGCGGATTTGTCGAAGGCGATTATACAAGCGAAGAATGGAAGCTGGTTAAAGAAACACACAAAATCATGCACGACAATAAAATAAAAATATCGGCGACAACTGTTCGTGTTCCCGTTCGCACAGGGCATTCTGAATCTGTCTACATTGAGACACGCAAACCTATTACCGTTGCGGCTATAAAAAAACTTCTTTTAAAAGCTCCTGGCGTTATCCTTGTTGATGATCCTAAGGCGGCACTTTATCCTATGCCGAAAGATGTAGAAGGCAAGGATGAAACTTTTGTCGGACGCATTCGCCAAGATGCCTTTATTAAAAATGGTTTCTGGCTTTGGGTGGTTGCGGATAATTTACGCAAAGGTGCGGCGTCTAACGCAGTGCAAATCGCAGAAGTTTTAATTAAAAAATGATTTTATTTTAAAAAACAGAAGAGCCCTTTTCTGTCTATAATAAAAAGACAGAAAAGGGTTCTTCTTTTTCCCATGAAAAACTACAAAATAACGATAGAATACGACGGAACGTTCTTTAACGGATGGCAAGTTCAAACAAAAAATCTTCGCACAGTCCAAGGAGAAATTCAAAAAGCATTAAAAATTATTTTTAAAAGAAATGTTCTATTAATCGGCTCTGGCCGAACTGATAAAGGCGTCCACGCGTTAGGACAAACCGCGCATTTCAAAGCAGAAACACAAATGCCAACAGATGAAATCCTTCGAGCTCTTAACGCAAACCTCCCCGATGATATTGCTATTGTTCAAATTAAAAAAGTTTCAGAAAATTTTCACGCTCAATATAATGCCAAGTCAAAAACATATCGCTATACCTTATTAAATCGTGCTACGCCATCGCCACAAGCACGTCTTTTTTATTTTTTTTATCCTTATTCTTTAAATCTATCTCTTATGAAAAAAGAAGCAAAACATTTATTAGGAAAGCATGATTTTAAATCCTTTCAATCCAAAGATCCGTCGCGGCCTGAACGAGGAAAAGATACAATACGAACGATACTCTCATTAAACATCAAAAAAAAGAAAGGATTTATAATCATCGATCTGACAGCCAATGGATTTCTTTATAAAATGGCCCGCACCATTGTCGGGACTCTTATAGATATAGGAAGAGGCAAGCTCCCCTCTGGAACAATAAAAAAACTTCTTAAAGAAAAAAACCGTGCCCAAGCCAGCCCCACGGCGCAAGCTAAAGGCCTTTGCCTGCTGAAAGTAGAATATTAACGAAACAAAACATTTGACAAGCAAACATTTAATGTTATACTTTTAGCTCAAATTAGAAATATTTTATTTTTTAACAAAGGACTGCTCAAATATTATGATTCAAAAAACATACATGGCTAAAACTAATGCCGTCAAAAATCAATCATATCTTATTGACGCTCAAGACAAAATTTTAGGACGTGTCGCCGCTAAAGCCGCGGCCCTATTATTAGGAAAAAACAGTAAAACTTATACGCCTCATGTTTTCTCGGGGAATCAAGTTATTATTATCAACGCGGCAAAAATAAAAGTGTCCGGCAAGAAGCTAACGGACAAAGAATACAATAAATATACCGGATATCATTCGGGTCTCAAATTTATGTCTTTAGGCAAAATGCTTCAAAATAATCCCGTGCAGGTGATGAAACTCGCCATCACGCGTATGATTCCTAAAGGCCCATTAGGGAATAAAATAAAAACAAAATTAAAAATTTATGCTGGGGATAAACATCCGCACACAGCACAAAAACCGATTTTATATTCTATTTAAGGAGAAAAGGACGTATGGTAGAAGTTGTCAAATATAGCGCTACAGGCCGACGAAAAAGTTCCGTAGCTCGTGTTATTTTAACCCCAGGCACTGGTATCATCCGAGTGAATAAACGCACTTTTGAAAATTATTTTCCTCGAGAAACAGACCGTATTATGATCATCGATCCTTTAAAACTTACCAATACTGTGGGCAAATTCGATATTGAAGCTTCTATTACCGGAGGCGGTTCTACCGGACAAGCAGGCGCTTTTCGATTAGGACTATCTCGAGCATTAACTCTGTTTGATGCCCAAAATAAACCTGTCTTAAAAAAATCTTCGTTACTTACCCGTGACCCCAGGATGAAGGAAAGGAAAAAGCCTGGACAAAAGGGTGCGCGAAGAAAATTCCAATGGGTTAAACGTTAATTTATTTTGAAAAAGTTTAACCGCATCTTTTAAAAAAATTTTTCAGATACCCATCTCGCGCAATCCGTAAAAAGGCATTTTTCTGCCATAAAAGAGTTGACGAGATGGGTTTTTTATTTTATTATAAATCACTTTTATCGCCGACGTGAAAAAAGGCATTTCAGACAAAGGACATTCTTATGATTAAAGTAGGCATTTTAGGGGTCAGCGGGTATTCAGGCCTTATTCTTTTTGAGCTTCTTTTAAAACACAAAGATGTGCGTGTGACATATATCGCGGCAAACAACACTACAGGAAAAATCACGGATATTTGGCCGCATCTGTTAGGGCAAACAAATCTTTTCTGCGAACGTTTCGATATCAAAAAGGCCATCACGTTATGCGATGTGTTTTTCTTAGCTGTCCCGCACACAACAGCGATGAAGATCGCTCCCGAACTTTTAAAAGAGAATATTAAAGTAATTGATATCAGCGGCGATTATCGACTCAAAAACGCGTCTGTTTATAAAAAATGGTACCACGCAACACACACAGACATTAAAAATCTTAAAAAAGCTGTTTATGGGTTGCCCGAACTCTATCGAGAAAAAATAAAAAAAGCCGTTCTTCTTTCTAATCCTGGTTGTTATCCAACAGCGGCGCTATTAGGGCTCGCTCCCCTCACAGCGTTATACGGGAAAAAAATTTCTTCTATTATTATCGATGCGAAATCAGGAGTCAGCGGTGCTGGACGAAAAGCAGACCTGGCGCTTCATTTTTCTGAAGTAAACGAAAATTTTAAAGCGTATAAGGTTTTAAATCATCAGCATGTACCAGAAATCGAATTATATTTGTCAAAGATATCCCAACAGAAAATATCCGTTGATTTTGTGCCGCATCTGTTGCCTATTCATCGAGGAATTTTGGAAACAATTTATGTCGCCTTAACGGATAAAATATCTCTAAATCAAATTCATCAGACTTATAAACGATTCTACAAAACGGAAAAATTCATCCGAGTCCTTGATATGCCCAAACAACCGGAACTTAAAAACGTCTGTAAAACAAACTATTGCGATATTGGCCTGGCCATGCGCAAAGATCAAAAACTCCTTGTCATTACAAGTGCCATTGATAATTTAGTCAAAGGGGCCGCAGGCCAAGCTGTGCAAAATATGAACCTGATGTCTGGATTTAAAGAAACAGAAGGACTTTTATAACAATGCTTATTATAAAAAATGGCGGCGTCAGTTCGCCTTTAGGATTTAAAGCCAACGGAATTTGGTCGGGAATAAAAAAATCAGGAAAGCCTGATTTAGCGCTTATCGTCAGCGATAATCTTGCCACGGCCGCTGGTGTTTTCACAAAAAATTCTATTAAAGCCGCGCCGTTAATCATCAGCCAGAAGAATATCTCTAATCATAAGGCCCAAGCCATTGTTGTTAATAGTGGCAATGCCAATTGTTTTACCGGATCTATTGGTTTAAAACATGCCCAACAAACAACAGCGATTTTTGCAAAACTTTTAAAAATCTCTACGAAAAACGTTATCGTAACATCCACCGGCATTATCGGGAAACAACTTCCATTTAATAAAATAAAGAATGCGGCCCCTCAATTGATAAAAGGACTGAGCAAAAATGGGTCAATCCTCGCCGCAAAAGCTATTTTAACAACAGATTTGGCGATTAAACAAATTGCTGTTGAAATACGGCTTTCAGGCCAAAAAGTTATTTTAGGCGCTTGTGCGAAAGGTTCAGGGATGATCGCTCCTAATATGGCAACCATGCTGGGATTCATCACAACAGACGCGGCTATCAGTCCAAAGATGTTAACGCTCGCCCTCAAACAGGCCTGCGATGAATCTTTTAATGCAATCACAATAGACGGATGCATGAGCACGAATGATATGGTTGTCGTCTTAGCCAATGGCCAAGCGCAAAACAAAACCATTTCTCATCAAGGAAAAGATTTTCAGGTATTTTTAAAAGCGCTAAAACACATCTGTTTGTTTTTATCAAAAAAAATTGTTTTGGATGGAGAAGGCGCAACAAAATTTATTACGGTTAATGTCTCCGGAGCAAAAACGCCAAAACAGGCGAAAAACATCGCCTTAACGATAGCGAATTCTGTTTTAGTTAAAACTGCCGCCTTTGGAAGCAATCCGAATTGGGGACGTGTCGCGGCCGCGGTTGGTTCTTTAGGCCTTAAAGACATTACAGAGAAAAAATTAAAAATAACATTTAGCCCGTTCGATAAAAAAGAAATTGCCATTTACGTTAATGTTGGGCAAGGAAAACATGCGGCTAAAGTTTTTACATGCGATTTGTCGTATGATTATGTCAAAATTAATGCTGAATACAATTAAAAAGGATTATCTATGGAAGAAGTCATACAAAAAGCAAGTATTTTAATTGAAGCGATTCCGTATATTCACGCGTTTCGCAAAAAACTCTTTGTTATTAAATACGGCGGGAGCATTTTAGATAATGACCAAATCCGTAAAAATGTTTTAACAGATATTGTTTTCTTAAGTTATGTCGGGATCCGAACAATTCTCGTTCACGGCGGCGGGCCTAATATTACCGCGCGAATGAAAGAATCAGGGCTCAAATCAGAATTTCACGAAGGCATTCGTATAACCGACAAGGCTGCCTTACAGATCGTTGTTGAAGAACTCGAAAAATTAAATGACAAAATTGTTTCTGAAATCAAAGTTCTTAAAGGCGATGTCATCGGATTAAAAGGACATGAAAACATTGTTCATGTGGAGAAACGTAAAGCCTCTAAAGACTTAGGATTTGTCGGAACAGTAAAATCTATTGATAAAGAGATCTTGGATAAACATTTAAAAAAAGGGAATATCACCGTGATTGCTCCTATGGGAATTGGCGCAGATAAACACCCTTATAATGTCAATGCGGATGAAGTAGCCAGCGCTATTGCAAACACCATGGAGGCAGAAAAATTAGTTCTTTTAACAAACGTGCAAGGGGTGATGCGAAATCCTGAAGATCCCGAATCTCTTATTTCAACATTAACGATTGAAGAGATTGATAATTTAATAAAACTCAATGTCATTGACGGCGGAATGATCCCGAAAGTGAATTCCTGCATCGAGGCCTTAAATGCCGGCGTTAAAAAAACGCACATTGTGGACGCACGTATTCAACACGCGTTATTGCTGGAGTTTTTTACGAATCGTGGTATTGGGACACAAATCCTTAAAGGGTAATAAATGAAAAAAAACGATATTTTTGAATCATATAATAAATATATATTATCGACGTATACTCGAACGCCTGCGATTTTTGTCAAAGGCAAGGGAATGACTCTGACTGACATAAATGGAAAAAAGTATTTAGATTTTTTCCCGGGATGGGGCGTTAATAATGTCGGGCATTGTCATCCTAAAGTCATGGCCGGCGTGCGCGATCAAATCGGAAAACTTATTTTTGTTCCTAATAACTTTTATCATCCCAACCAAGCAAAATTAGCAAAAGAAATTATTCGCAGCTCTTTTCCTGGAAAAGTCTTCTTTTGTAATAGTGGCGCTGAAGGATGTGAAGCGGCGATAAAATTAGCCCGGGCTTATGGCCAAAATGAACGTTATGAAATCATTACCATGTCCAATTCTTTTCACGGGCGCACGATGGGAGCTTTAACAGCGACGGCACAAGGAAAATATCAAAAAGGATTTTCACCGCTTGTGCAAGGATTTTCCTATGTCCCCTTTAATGATATTGAAGCGCTTAAAACAGCTCTCACAGAGAAAACCATTGCTATCATGTTTGAGTTGGTGCAAGGAGAGGGAGGAATCCATGTTGCCTCTCAAGACTATGTAAAAGAAATAAGAAAAATCTGTGATGAAAAAAATATTCTGCTTATCTTTGATGAAGTCCAAACCGGCATGGGACGCACCGGAGAAATTTTTGCATTCAAACATTACAGCGTTATTCCAGATCTCATGGTCTTGGCAAAAGCTTTAGGAGGCGGGCTTCCCATCGGGGCATTGGTAGTTAAAGAAAAATTCGCGGATACATTAAAGCCAGGCATGCACGCCTCAACATTTGGAGGAAGCCCTTTGATTTGCAAAGCCGCTTTAGGCGCTTTTAAAGCCATTGAAAAAGATCATATGTTGCAAAATGCAAAAAAAATGGGTATTTATATCATGGAAAAATTAAAAACACTTCAAGTCAAATATTCTTGTATTAAAACTGTTCGAGGACTTGGACTTATGATAGGGATTGAACTATCCATTGAAGGAAAACCCATTTATGAAGAATGCTTTAAAAATGGCCTTATTATCAATTGCACGCAAGGAAATATTTTACGTTTTATGCCGGCCTTAACAGTCACAAAAAAACAAGCAGATAAAGCAATCTATATTTTAGAAAAATCATTACAAAACGCATTGGAAAAATCACAATGAAAAAAGACTTTTTAGCGCTCCAAGATTTCAGCAAAGAAGAGCTTCTTTATTTGCTCGAGCTAACAGAAAAATTAAAAAAGAAGAAAATAAAAAATCCTCAAGTATTGAAAGGCAAGTCCATTGGACTTGTTTTTCAGAAATCTTCGAATCGTACGCGGGTGTCTTTTGAAGTTGGGATTCATCAACTAGGCGGAAATTGCATTTATTTAGGTCCGAAAGAAATTAAGCTCGGCGTGCGAGAAGCGGTTAGCGATGTCGGGAAAACCCTGGAACGATATTTAAACGGCGTTGTGGCGCGAACGTATTCGCACCAATATGTCGTTGATTTGGCGAAATATACCCGCATTCCGATTATTAATGGATTATCCGATTTAACACATCCTTGCCAAGCGCTAACGGATATTTTTTCCATTAAAGAAAAATTCGGAACACTCAAAAATATCACTGTGGCTTATGTCGGCGACGGGAATAATGTTTGCAATTCGCTTCTTATTGGCTGTTCGAAACTAGGGATTGATATGAATATCGCAACGCCGCAAGGATATGAAGTGATAGCCCCCATCATTGAAAATGCAAAAACAAATGCGAAAAAATCTGGAGCAAAATTAATATTCACGCAATCGCCTCAAGAAGCGGTAAAAAATGCTCATGTTATTTATACAGATACGTGGGTGAGCATGGGACAAGAAACCGAGTCAGAAAAACGATTAAATGATTTTAAAGATTTTCAAGTCAACCAAGAATTAACACGCTTAGCAAAAAAAGATTTTATTTTTATGCATTGCCTGCCCGCGCACCGAGGGCAAGAAGTGACTGACGATATTATGGACGGAAAAAATTCAATCATTTTCGACCAAGCTGAAAATCGTTTACATACCCAAAAAGCGATTATGACATTTTTGTTTAAAGGATAATAATTTTACACCTTGCGCGAAGACGAAGAACGCAAGCGTTCGTTAACGACGAAGGAGTTATTTATGGCAAAAAAAGTTGTTTTGGCTTATTCAGGAGGACTTGATACATCCTGCATTATTCCGTGGCTCAAGGATAAAGGGGGCTATGAAACAATTGCGGTTATCGGCGATGTCGGACAAGACGCCGATTTTGATCAAATTAAAAAGAAAGCCTTAAAATCCGGAGCTATCAAAGCCTATGTTTTAAATCTTCAAAAAGAACTCATTGAAGATTACGCTTTTTTGGCGCTTAAAGCCGGCGCGCTTTACGAAGGGAAATATAATTTAGCTTGCGCCTTATCTCGTCCCATCATCGCCCAACATCAGGTCGAAATTGCTTTAAAAGAAAAAGCTGATGCCTTAGCTCATGGCTGTACGGGAAAGGGAAACGACCAAGTGCGATTTGAAACAACTTTTCGGCTTATGGCCCCGCACTTGGAAATTATTGCGCCGGTGCGAACATGGGAATTTAAAACACGAGAAGAGGAAATCGATTACGCTAAGAAAAAAGGCGTTCAAGTTCCTGTCACCAAAAAAAGCCCTTATAGCATTGATACCAATATTTATGGACGAGCTATTGAATGCGGGATATTAGAAGATCCATGGAAAGAACCTCCGGAAGACATTTATGCCATGACGGTTAGCCCTTTAAAAGCGCCCAATAAGCCGACATATATTGAAATTGATTTTGTGAAAGGATTGCCTAAAAAAATCAATGGGAAAAGTTATACTGCGGTCGAACTTGTTAAGAAACTCAATGAAATCGGCGGTAAAAATGGAGTGGGGCGAGTCGATATGATCGAAAACCGACTCGTCGGTATTAAATCGCGGGAAAACTATGAAAATCCCGCGGGAACAATTCTTTACACGGCTCTCAATGACCTTGAAACTTTAGTTCTTGATCGAGAGACTCTTCATTATAAACAACACGCGTCACAAAAATATGCGGAACTGATTTATTACGGGCTATGGTTTACGCCATTAAAAACACAGCTCGATGAATATTTCAAAAAAATTCATACCCAGACAACAGGAACAGTACGACTTAAACTGTATAAAGGAAATTGTACCGTTGTTGGGCGAAAATCTCCGTATTCACGATATAAACAAAAAATGGCGACGTATGGACAAGGCGATCAGTTTGATCAAAAACTCGCATCCGGATTTAATTCCTTATGGGCCATGCCCTATATGAAATAAAATTTCCATAAAAAGGATTTTCTTATGTCAAAAAAACTTTGGGGAAGCCGATTTGAAAAACAAACCAGTCAATTAGCAGATGATTTTAGCTTTAGCATTTCTTACGATAAACGACTGGCTAAATATGATGTCAAAGGAAGCATTGCGCATGCGACCATGTTAGGCAAATGCAAAATCATTCCTCAAAAAGACGCTACAAAAATTATTTGTGGATTAAAAAAGATCCTGACAAAAATAGAAAAAGAACAATTTTCTTTTGACTCTAAAGCAGAAGATGTGCATACCAACATTCAAACAGAATTAAAAAAACTGATTGGTCCTGCGGCGGATAAATTGCATACCGCGCGTTCACGCAATGATCAAATCGTTCTTGATATGAAAATGTATTGCATGGATGAATTGTCTACATTAATGACATTAACGACAAATTTACAAAAAAGCATTCTTTGTTTTGCAAAGAAAAATCCGGATATTATCATCCCAGCTTATACGCATTTACAAGCGGCACAAGTTGTTTTATTGGCGCATCATATGCTCGCATATATCGAAATGCTCGAACGAGACAAAGGGCGGC
>Ga0116156_10004208_pt1 | contig 12278 bp, 7 predicted proteins | sample AD_UKC045_MetaG_FD_89891 | JGI IMG/M metagenome (GOLD analysis project Ga0116156, IMG submission 89891) | Active sludge microbial communities of municipal wastewater-treating anaerobic digesters from USA - AD_UKC045_MetaG | ecosystem: Engineered > Bioreactor > Anaerobic > Digestate | place: USA... | reverse complement strand
TAGAAAGAATAAGAAACAAGAACTTGAATACCATTGGTTTTAAGTTCACCATCACCTTCATCAACAATATTTGATAGGCCTAAGTTGTAGCGAGCTTCAACTCCTAAATTTTCCATAATTTGGTAACCAGCGCCAATGTTAAGACCTAAATCAATAGGTTTCAAGAATTCCTTAATATCATCTCCATCATCTTCTGCTGACAATAAAAATCCTAATTGAGGACCAGCTTGCAGATTAATAGCGCCAAAAGAATACTTAACCATAATAGGAAGAACGATGTAGTTAAGTTTAAGTTTAGGATCACCGTCGGCATCAAATTTACATCCTGCTTGAGAGAACATTAATTCAGGCTGAACAGTCAGTTGATCGTTAATTGCATAGTTAGCAAAACCGCCAACCATAAAACCAATTTTCATTTTGTTATCATTAACATCACCGCTAAGGTTTGCAAGGTTAACACCACCTTTTACACCAAATTTTAGTTAAGCGCTTGCGCTAACAGCCATAAGGGCTACAACAGCGAATAAAGCAATTTTTTTAATCATAGTTTTAAAAATTTAATTGGGTTAATAATCAAAGTAAAATTAATACATTTTTCGAAAAACAATACTTATGCCAAAAATTTTTGTTTCCGAGTTTAATTTTTTTGACCGTATCAAGATTGGTTACTAACAGAATATGTTCTTGATTTAAAGATGTTTATAATATTTATTACTCTTGCGTTACTCCAAAAAAACTCACCAGTTATTTAACATACCTTTAAAGAACTTAACGTTTCCTTGGTGTATTATTTAAGTATAGTTGTCAAATTTTATAGCGTATTATCAAGTAAAATACCCTTCCTTAAATATAAGAAAGGGTATTAATCTATGTTATACTATAAATTATTCAACCACTTCCATCCTTAAAATTTGGGCGGCAAGCTTTAGTACATCAACTCTATTGCCTGGGATTAATAAATGATGGTTCCCAAATGGAGTATTTGTAAAATAACTGCTTGCAGTATCGGTAATTTCAACCTCAAGCTGTGTTCGGCAGGCTGTTTTTAACTTCGGGCGCGCGGTAACCCTTGCAACGGTTATAAACACTTTGCTTAAGCTATTGTCGAAACGGAAAATGGTTACCTCATCGGCTTTTACCTCGCCAGCCAAAGCTTGTCCTTTGTTGGTTTCGTAGTGCGTATCTACCTTAAAGCTACTTAGCAGGTTGGCGGGTGCAGTGCAGTGTGCAAACAGCGCTTTGTTACCCTCCACAAAAACGGTATTTGCCATCCACGGAATGGTGCCGCAAACCTCGCTGGCAAACATTAACCCTGCTGCACTGCAGTTATCGGCCTCGCAGGCCGAGGGAATTTTATCGTAGTTAAGTTTTGATAAAGCCAGGCAGGCAGTATGCCCAGTTTGGTTTACCATTGGGAAGCATTCCACTGACAATGCATTTAGTCTGTAAAAAGGCACAAGCGATGCCAGTCCCTCATAAACCTTGCCGCTCTCTAAGAGCTCGGTTTTATTCTCGGCATTTCCGAAGAGCGATGTAAAATCGGGGGCAACCTGCTTAACCTCATCAAAAACAATATCGTTCCAGCTAATATCTACCTGCTCAATTCCCATTCGGCTTTGTAGTAAAAATGGGCTAACGGTAGATGAAACTAACCAGTCCGAGGTATTACCCACAACGCCCAAACGTTGTCCGTGTAAGCGCTTAATGCCATTTACGGCGCTGTAAAAACTCTCCACTATGCTTGCAGCATTGGGGCTATCGGCATTAACCAGTACCGACGATATGTTGTGCTGGTTCATCCATGCCTTAACCTCAGTGGCCGATGCCCATGAGTTCCCATCCTTTGAGGCTAGTATCAGGTAAAACCTGTATTCTTGAACCGACTCTATGGCAATTTTTTCGGAGCCACCTGTAAGGAACATCAACACGTCGGGCTTGTCGTTTACAAATTCAACCTGCTCGGGGTTAAAAAGTCCCATGTATTTTTTCTTGGCCTTATCGAAAACTGACATCTCGGCAGCAGGAAAGGCAAGTAGCTTAACTCTAAGTCGCTCCAAATTTAAAAGTAAATTATCGCTCATTGGGTTTAGTTTGGTTGAGTATTAACAATATCTATCCCATACTTTAAGTACTCATGAACATCCTCGGGGTGTCCGTCAATCTTATCGTTATTACGGATATGTCCAAGGCGAACAATCACGGTATTCAAATCGGGAATCACAAAGATATATTGTCCGAGCAAACCACGAGCATAAATTACACTATGTCCTTCAAAATTTATCATCCACCATTGGTATCCATAGAAATCGCAAGGCTTTCCCGATTCAGAATCCGTTAAGTAGTTGGCTGGGGTAAACGACTCCTTTAGAAATTCTGAAGAAACTAATTGCACGCCATTCCACTGACCATTATTAAGGACTAATTGACCAAAACGGGCAAAGTCGCGAGCGTTGGTGTTAAAGCAGCAAAAGGCTTTCTCAACACCATCTTTACGGTCTAAACACCAAAGCGCATCGTGCTCAGCACCTATTTTGCTCCAAATACGTTCCGATGCATAATCGGCAAGCGTTTTGCCAGTTGCTTTTTCCACAATAAGCGATAACAGCTGTGTATCGCCACTCCTATACTCAAACAGCACACCAGGTTCCTTTACTGCCGTTTGGTTAAGAACTAGCTTGGGCAAATCTTTTCCATAATAACCCTTGGTGGTAAGGGAGAATAGAGAACTGTAAGATTCGTCCCAGCTTAAGCCAGAACTCATAGTAAGCAGATGCTTAATGGTAACCTTACCTTTGTCGCCATCCTTAAACTCTGGCAGGTAATTGGCTATTGGCTCATCAATACTTTTTATGTAACCATCCTTAATTGCACATCCCACCAGCAGACTAACAATACTTTTCGCCATTGAGAATGAGTTTGAGATAGATTCGGTTCCATATCCATCCCAGTATGTTTCCGATACTATTGCAGTATCCTTAATAACCAGATAGGCTACAGATTTGAATTTGTTGAAATATTCCAGTTGCTCGTTGTTAAAATTATAGGAGTTGTAGTTGGGTGATATTTTCCAAGGTTGACCTTCGCCCTTTTTTACCGTTCGGTTATGGAATAGGGTGTAGTCGTCAATATTTACGTGCTGGTAAATAAGTGCCCTAATAATAAAATGGTTTTGGGGTAACGCCAGATAAATAGACAGGATTGCCAAAGTTACTAGCCCGCCAATTTTGAATTTACGCTTCCAACTCATGGTGTTAGGTTTTATGGGTTCGAGTTATTGAAGTGCAATTTAGTAGATTAATTTCAAAGTTATATTAAAAAATAATCACTGTAATCTTCCCTGTGTTTCCAAAAAGTTGATTTCTAGTTTACTCTTTTGTATTATTGTCGTAACTTTAATAAAAATTGTTTATGCGTTTAGCTATTAGGTTTTTTGCAATTATTTCATTGACATTGATGTCGACCAATTTTGTGTTTTCTCAAACAGATAGTTCCAGCTTAAGCCTAAGGCTATACTCATCGGCATTTTTCGACAATAAGGAGTTTACAGGAAACATAAAGAAGGGTTATACCACTCCTGGTTTCTTTTTACAGCCAACATTTAATATTGAGTCCGCCAAATATAGCCTTGATGCAGGTTTTCATATTCTGTACCTTGCGGGAGGTGACAGTTTAGAAAAATTTGTTCCTGTTTTACGCTTAACCTACAATATTTCGCCTACGTTCAGCATGACCGTGGGAACAATAAATTCTAAGGAAAACCATTTTTTGCCCGAGCCTTTGTTTAAAACCGAGAGATTATACCTAAATCAGCCTGAGTTGGGTGTGCAGTTTAAAGTTGATAGATTAAAATACAAGGGCGATTTATGGATAAACTGGGAACGCTATATTAAAACCGGAAGCCCATACCAGGAGGAGTTTGCCGTTGGATTTGTGTCGCAGATAAAACCCTCGACTTTCGATACCAAATCTGGCATTTATGCTACCACAATTGCTCTTGCAACCCATAAAGGTGGACAGATTGATAGCACAGGATTACCTGTAATTACTCTTATAAATCTTGGAGGTAGCGTGGGGCATCGGTTTTTTATTGCTGACAGCGATATCATGGCTGGATTTGAGATTTCGGGGTATATATCATCGGATAAATCGCCAAACCCACAATCGAAATACAAAAGTGGGAATGCCATACATCCAAAGTTGGCTTTAATATGGCCTAGCATTCTTTTAGAGGTTGGTTACTGGCAATCAACAAAGTTTGTTAATCCAAGAGGCGAAGAACTTTTTGGTTCGCTATCTACAGTTAACCCTTCGTTCGATGAGGATAAGCGCAAAATAATCACATCAACTCTTGCTTTCAGCAAAAATATCAACAAAGAGTTTTTTGTTACAACAGGTTTTAATGCTTACTTAGATTTAAAAAACGAGAAAACAGAGTATTCGTACTTTTTCCGACTTGTATTCGACGGAAAGGTATTAACAAAGCCATAGCATGCAGCGAAGAGCTTCTCAATACATTATCTTAAGTTTTGCTGTTTTACTTTCAGCATCAGCCTCTTGCTTTGCCAATAATCAAATTGATAGTTTACAAAATCGTCTTAAACAAACAAACAGCCCAAAACAGAAACTAACTATCCTGCTTCAACTCAGCGAGGCAATGCTTCTTAAAGAAGACCACCACTGTTTGGAGTATGCCGAAGAGGCACTAATGCTGGCTGATTCAATTAATTCAAAAACCGAAATAGCTGAGGCAAACTACCTGAGTGGTTGCGCTTGGAGACTTTGTGGCGATAATTCTACCTCAATAGCCAAACTTTTTGCTTCGGTTGAGTTATTCAAAGAACTGAGTTTAACAGACAAAGAATCGCAGAGTCTTTGTGAGATAGGCGAAACATATAGAGCTAACGGAAATAGGGACCTCTCTTTAGAATTCTTAAAAAAAGCTCTGACCATTCAGCAAACAATTAATGATTCAGCAATGCTTGCCAGAACCTACAACAGATTGGCAGCATCGACCTATGAACTACTAATAAATGCTGAAAAATTTCAGGAATTGGTAAGAGCTGGAAAAACAACCAAGCAGGCATTGGATTCTGCAATAAAATTCATGCCTGATTTTTTATTAAACTTTGATTCCACTAGGTTCTATATTACACAATCGAACCGATACGCCAAGTCGAGCATCTATCCAAATCTCGAAATATCAAACCAAATTTTACTAGGAGCAACTCACTCAGCGGTGTTCGATTTTCAGAAAGCCGATTCAATTTTAGCCAACGTGCTCCAAGTAACCCAAAAGGAAAGGCTTGAAAATGATATGGCTCTGGTTTACTTCAACATTGCGCTCTTGCGTCGTAGCCAAAAACGATACCAAGAGGCCATTGAGAGCAGCTTAATGGCATATAATATTGCTCAGAAGCAGGACATTTCAATTTATCGACTAATCAACGCGAATATTCTTGGAGAATTATATCAAAGCGTTGGAAATTCCGAAAAGGCCATTGAGTTTATGAATATTGCCAGAAACGAGGTGGCAACTTTCTACAAGAATGATTTAGGCCTAAAAATAAACGCATTAAACTTTCAGAACGAAATTGAAAAACGAAAAGCAGAGCTGCAATACCAAAAATCCAGAACCCGAAATCAGATAATTTTTCTCCTAATAATTCTTGCGCTCACCGTTGTATTCTTTTCGGTTATATATTTCAAGAACAAAAAGCTGAACAAACTTAACTTGCAACTCAGGCGGAAAAATAATACCATTGAAAAACAGAACAGCGAGCTAAGCAATCTGAATGCCGAAAAGGATAAGTTCTTCTCCATAGTAGCACACGATTTACGCGGTCCAATGGGTACCTTTGTGAGCATTGCTGACCTTATTCTCGAAGAACTTAAACGAAAAAGGATTGATAAGGTAAAACTGCTCTCTAGCAACCTTCAAATCACAGCCACGCATCTTTTTGGCCTTTTGGAAAATTTGTTGGATTGGTCGCGTATTCAACGAAATGCGATTATCTATTCACCACAAAGAATTCAGCTTAGTAAACTTGTTGAGGATTCCATTGCAACTATTTTCGATAGCGCTAAAGAAAAGGAAATTGAACTAGTTTGCGACGTTGACAGGCATGTTGAGTTAACTACAGATCCGCATATGCTTCAATCAGTTATCAGGAATGTTGCCTCGAATGCAGTTAAGTTTACACCGCAAGGTGGTAGGGTGGAGATATCGTCAAAGTTTGCTGGACTATACGTTGATATTTACGTTTCCGACAATGGTATAGGAATGAGTCAGGATATTATCCGCAACCTATTTACCCTAGATAGTTCGAAAGGTAGACTTGGGACTAACTACGAACCTAGCACGGGACTTGGCATGGTACTTTGTAAAGACTTTATCGAAAAGATAGGCGGGAATATTCTTGTAGAATCAGAAGAGGGCAAAGGGAGTAAGTTTACGGTTCAAATTCCATTATAAACAAGGAGGAGCGACTCTGCTGCTCCTCCTCGTTTATCTAGTTATTTGTTTTCGGACAGTAAATATTTATCATCTGCTCGGCTGGTTTGTAGCCTAACTCTAATGCTTTATTAAAATCTTCGCATCCACCCTTTGTGTCCTGAACATTTATCCGAGAAATTCCTCGGTTATAGTATGCTTCAGGGTTTTTGGGGTCGGCACTTATTGCAACGTCATAATCGGGTAAAGCTTCTTTATGATTTTCGAGAATTGCTTTAGAAACCGCCCTGTTGTAGTAGGCTTGAGTATAGTTTTTGTCTAGCGCAATTACCTTAGTAAAATCGGCAATTGAACCTTTGTAATCCTTCAGGAAAGCCTTGCAAATTCCACGTCCGTAAATTGCTCTCAGATAATCGGGCTTTAATGCAATGGCCTTATCGAAACTTTGCATAGCAGCCCTAAAATCGCCCTTTCGAAGCAATGCCCCGCCTTTAACTCCATAAGCAATATCATATTTTGGATCAATGGCTAGGGCTTTATCAATATACTTAATTGAGTTACTGTAATCCTTGATATTGGAATAGGCATCGCCAAGATTATATAAAACCTCCTTATCCGTTTGGTCTTTTTCTGTTGCTATTAGTAAGTCCTTTACAGCCCCATCGTAATCTTGAATTTTTAACTTAAAAATACCTCTTTTTTTGTAGGCATCGGCGATTGCGTTTGAACCTTCGATCATTTTATCGTAATCGGCAATAGCGCCTTTAAAATCAGAAAGGTTTGCAAATGATTCGCCACGACTATAGAACGCCTCTAGATTTGTTCCGTCCAGTTCAATGCTTCTGTTGTAATCCTTAATTGATTCATCAAAGTTCATCATTGCTGCATTTAGCAAGCCTCTTTCGTAGTAAGCCTTAGAACTCGAATCATTTAAAGCAATTGCCTTGTTTAAATCGGCTAAAGCCAAGTTTGGTTGGTTTGTTTTACGTGAAGCAACACCTCTGTAAAGGAAAAAATCAAATCGGCTTGAGTCAATAGCAATTGCTTTGGAATAATCCTCAATGGCTTCTTGGTTTTTATCCATTCCAGCAAGAGATAAGGCCCTATAGTAATAGTAGTCGGCAATGTTTGGATTCATTTTTACTGCCTTATCGAATTTTTCGAAAGCATCTTTGTATTTAAGCGAATCGAGCAAAACAACACCCTGATTATAATTTTTCTGTGCCAGCTTGGGTCTCATTATAATGTAGCCAAATACTGCTATTACTACAACGGCTATTAGCGCAATCAATATATTCTTCGATTTCATGTTGATGATATTTAAATTTTAAACTCCAAAATTAAAAGCGTTAATTTACAAAAACGATCTTTACCTTAATAGTTTTAGTCCGCAAAATTATTGTGAACGAGTAAAACACAATTAACCTTAGCCACTTCGCGACAAAACTTAAAATTACATTCAGTTGTTAAATCATTTGTAGTGTGATAGTTTGTATCGTCGGCATTTGAAATAAAGAAAATGGACTTGTAACCTTTCAAGGAAAAGGGGAAACTATCGCTATACTCTTGGTATGTGTTATCGTTATTGGTTTTAAGTGAAGTGTATAGTTTACAAACTTCTTGTGCTTTTTTTCTTAAGGAAGTTGAATTTGAGTAATCAAGAATATTTACACACCAGTTTGAGGTGTCGGGGTTCGACCAGTATGCAACCATATCGTTGTTAAGCATCATCTTAATTTTTGAATTTGCTTGGAGGGATTTTCCTGCGTAATCATAACTTCCATAAAGTCCTAGTTCTTCAGCAGCAAAAGTTACAAATTTAATAGTAGTTTTGGGTCGAAAGTCAACTTTTTTAAGAACTCTAGCAACTTCCAAAGTTGTTGCAACGCCACTAGCATTATCGTTGGCTCCTGGAGCAAAATCAAAAGAGTTACCAGTCCCATAGCTTATTATGCAGTCGTGATGTCCTCCAATAATCGAAATACTGTCAGGGTAAACTACTCCGGTAAGAGTTGCTACTACATTATATTGCCATATTGGTTCAGCGGTATAATCGTACAGCAAGAAGGAGTCAAGTTTAACATTGGTATATCCTATACTCTCAAATTTTTCAAGAATTGACATTGCCACATCTCTTCTATTATCGGCAAGGGCAAACCTTGTGCCCATATCCTCCAATGTCTGCACATACTTTTGAATACTGTCTTCGCAAACATTTTGGGCAATAGATGCTATACGGGGCTCAAAGGTTATAGTTGACGAACCTGTATCTTCCTTTGAACAGGAATTTAAAAAAAGCATCACAACAATAAAGCAAAAGGTAATGCATTGTATTTTCCATTTGAACATAATTGGCTCCGTTATCTAGATTTTACTCAACATTATTTTCGTAAATATAGACATTCAAAACAAATTGGACATTAACATCAAAAAAATTATACCTTTGGGGTTGAATCAAAACGGGACTTTATGCTCAATATCGATTTCAATTCCTTCCGAAAATACAACAATATTGGAGGTTGGATTATTTTTGCCATTGCCTCGTTGGTATACTTGGCAACCATTGAACCTACTGCAAGTTTTTGGGATTGTGGTGAGTTTATTGCAAGTGGATTCAAATTAGAGGTTGGTCATCCTCCAGGAGCACCTTTCTTCATGCTAATGGTTCGGTTCTTTACCATGCTTGCACCTACCAAGGAGTTAATTCCTGTTTTTGCCAATGCTTTTTCTGCACTGGTTAGTGCATTTACCATATTGTTTTTATTTTGGAGTATTACTCACCTTGCCCGCAAAATAGTTCTTGGCGATACTAAGCAGTTGAATTTAACTCAACTCATCCTTATACTATCCACAGGTATTGTTGGAGCATTGGCCTACACATTTTCCGATACATTTTGGTTTTCGGCTGTTGAGGGCGAGGTTTACGCAACATCATCACTATTTACTGCTTTAGTTTTTTGGGCTATCCTTAAATGGGAAGATTCAGCCGATGAACCATACGCAAATCGTTGGTTGATTCTTATTGCTTTTTTAATGGGTATTTCTATTGGAGTTCACCTTTTAAACCTGCTAGCAATCCCTGCAATAGTTTTAGTGTACTACTTCAAAAAGTATACTTATTCGCATAAGGGAGTAATTCTTGCGTTGGCATTATCGGCAATTTTGCTGCTAATAGTTATGTACGGTATAATTCACGGGGTTGTTGTTTTTGCTTCGAAGTTCGAATTACTATTCGTAAATAGCTTTGGTCTTCCTATAAAATCAGGAGTTCTTTTCTATGCGGCTTTAATTATTGCTTTACTAATTTATGGGCTACGTTATACCTACCGTAGAGGTAAAGTTGTTCTAAATACTATTATTTTAGGATTAACAGTTATCTTAATTGGTTACAGCTCCTATGCTGTAATTGTTATTCGTTCATCCGCAAATCCACCCATGGATCAGAATAGCCCCGACAATATGTTCTCCTTACTTTACTACTTAAACAGAGAGCAGTATGGCGACAGGCCCCTTATTTACGGTCCAACCTTTATGGCTCAACCTGTAGATAAAAAAGAAGGGAAACCTCAGTATGCCCCTAAAAATGGTAAGTATGTTGTTGTAAGGAAAAGTTCGGACTATGCCTACGACCCAAATTTCGAAATGGTTTTTCCAAGAATGTACAACAGCAACGACCCTCAGCATGTAGAGGCCTACAAGGTTTGGTCAGATTTTGAGGGCAAACCTGTTATTGGATACTCTCAGGATAACCAAAAACAAACCCTCTATGTTCCAACTTTTGGTGAGAACATGAAGTTTTTCTTTAGATATCAACTAGGACACATGTACTTCCGCTACTTTATGTGGAACTTTGCAGGTCGACAAAACGATATACAGAAGCAGGAGCGAGGCGATGTTCTAAAAGGAAACTGGATTTCAGGCATTTCTTTTATTGACGATGCAAGGCTCGGGCCTCAGGATAAAATTCCTACAAAATTAAAGGAGAACAAAGCGAACAATAAGTATTACTTTTTACCTCTAATCTTAGGGCTGGCAGGATTGATTTTCCACTATTATCGTCGTAAGCACGATTTTTGGGTTGTTACATCTCTGTTTGTGCTAACAGGTATTGCCATTGTGGTTTACTTGAACCAAACACCTTATCAACCTAGAGAACGAGATTATGCTTATGCTGGAAGTTTTTATGCATTTAGTATATGGATTGGTCTAGGTTTGTTGGCTGTTTACGAATTAGTAAAAAAACTTAAAGATCATCCATCTACAGCAATTGCAACTACAACACTTTGCACCCTGTTAGTTCCAGGGGTAATGGCATCGGAGAACTGGGACGACCACGACCGTTCAGGTAGTTACATACCAACAGATTTTGGTTATAATATGCTAATTGGATGTAGGCCAAACTCAGTACTTTTTACCTATGGCGACAACGATACCTTTCCCCTATGGTATAATCAGGAGGTTGAAGGAGTTAGAACCGATGTTCGGGTTGCCAACATGAGTTATCTGCGTGGCGATTGGTATGTTGACCAAATGAAAAGGAAAATGTACGATAGCGATCCACTTCCATTAAGAATGACTCACAACCAATACTTTTCTGGTAAGCGTGATGTGGTTTTGGTTTATGATAGAATTAAAGAGCCAATTAACGTTAATCAGGCTGTTAACTTTATGCTTAGCGATGAGCCTGCAGCAGAACTTCCATCGCCATTTGATAGGAATGAAAAGGTAAACTATTTTCCTTCATCAAAACTGTACCTTCCTATAGACAAAAATCTGGTAGTTAAAACCCAGACTGTTTCACCAGATAAAGAACATTTAATTGTTGATACCATGAAATGGTCGCTGAATAAGCGAATGATTATGAAGGACGGTCAGGTTTTAATGGATTTGATAGCAACTAACAATTGGAGCAGACCCCTTTATTTTGGAACCACAGTAAGTAGCGAAACATATCACGGAATAGAGGGATATTTCCAACTAGAGGGTTTGATGTATAAAATTGCACCAATAGCAAGTAAAAAGCAATGGGGGTTAGGAAATGTGAATACAGCAGAGATGTATGAAAACCTTATGGACAAGTACCGATTCCGTAGTATTAGCAACCCAAGTGTCTACATCGATGAGAATAAGTTAAGAATTATATCGAACTACAGGAATCTATTTGCCCGACTAGCAAACGCTTTGATTGATGAAGGTAAAAAGGATTCCGCACTCAAAGTTTTGGATAGGAGCATGGAGGTTTTACCTGTAAAAACAGTACCGTTGAATTACTTTGCTTTACAAATAATTGAAGGCTACTACAGGGCTGAAAACATGCAAAAAGCTGTTGAATACTCAACGTTGATGTTCACTCAGTCCAAGGAATATTTAGATTTCATTTTTTACAACGTAGACAAAGCTAAAATACAAGGATTGTATAACGACTTACAGTTAAACCTAGCAATTCTACAGGAACTTTATAAGTTAGCTGAAAAATACGAAAAGGGAAATCATCAAAAGCAACTCTATACTGAATTTGAAAAGTACATATCGATGTTGCAATAGGGTGATTTATGATTAATCTTAGTCCTCCACGTTTTTTTCAACGCTTTTTCCCAAATTTTATTTGGAACTTTCCAGATGAAAAAGAGGGAGTGTTTCTCACATTCGACGATGGACCCACTCAAGAAATTACACCTTGGGTGCTCGAACAATTGAGGAAGTACAATGCCAAGGCAACCTTTTTTTGCCTTGCAAAAAACGTTGAGATGAATCCAGAAATTTATGAGCAAATACTTGCCGATGGTCATTCTGTTGGCAATCACTCATACAGTCATATTAAGGGCTG
>Ga0116156_10004206_pt1 | contig 12281 bp, 3 predicted proteins | sample AD_UKC045_MetaG_FD_89891 | JGI IMG/M metagenome (GOLD analysis project Ga0116156, IMG submission 89891) | Active sludge microbial communities of municipal wastewater-treating anaerobic digesters from USA - AD_UKC045_MetaG | ecosystem: Engineered > Bioreactor > Anaerobic > Digestate | place: USA... | reverse complement strand
GTCTTCCGGAAAAAGAATAAATAATGCAGCCGACGATGCCGCAGGTCTTGCGGTATCGGAAAAATTTAAGACTCAGGTTAATGGACTCGAGCAGGCGGAAAAAAATATTCAAGACGGCATATCTTTGTTGCAGACAATGGATGGAGGTTTTGAAGAAATCACAAGTATTTTACAAAGAATTCGCTCGCTTGCCGTTCAATCAGCTAATGATACTTTAACTTCTGACGACAGAAATCTTATACAACTTGAAATTAATCAGCTATTATCAGAAATTGATATATTGCATACTTCCGTTCAATTTAACACTAAACAATTATTTAACCCTCAAAACATTCAGCAGACCGCTTACGATTCGTCTCAAGCCGGAACCAACGCGGTTATGGTAAAAAGCACTGGAAATTATTTGGATATACCTCTATATACAAACGACGGAAGATTAATTTACAGCGAATTTACGGGGGCAGGAGGGGGAGGAGATTTTGAAATATGGATTGAAACCGCAAAAGATTCGGGAATATTTACAAATATAACCAATGCTCCCGCATTAGATCAAAGCGGCTGGGTTTTATCGCCGGACGGTCAAACGATTTATTTTAACGAAGCTCCATGGATGGGCGGTAGTAATCCGAATGTCGGCAAAGTCAATATTGACGGAACGGGGAAAACCGTATTTGCATGGAATACCGGAAGTTGCGAGGTTGTATTAGGAGTATCGCGCGACGGAAGTAAAATAATCGTCGGAAAAGGGGCGATATCCACGGTAAATTGGTATTACGCAAACTCTGACGGGACAGGCGGTTTAAATTTAATTACAAATAGAACCGGAACGGCGTCCAACAGCGCGGCTTTTTCAAGAGATGGAAACGCGCTTTTTTATACGGCGCAAGTGGGCGGCGTTTATCAATTATTTTCTATGCCTTCCGATGACAGCGGACCATCGACTCAATTAACTTTTGGAACTGAAAATTATCATCCTAATTTAGGAATAGTTTCATATAATACAACCGATAAATTGCTTGTTACCAGAGAAAAAGTAGCGGGTTCCGGCCAATACGGTTTGTATACAATGAATTATGACGGTAGCGGCATACAATTTTTGGATATATTGCCTGGAGCTTCTATTAGCGCGCCTAAAATAAGCCCTGACGACTCATGGATTGTTTTTTCTTCAAATGAAAACGGTCAATGGGATATTTGGAAAACTCATTCAGGAGTTCCTACAATCGATAACTCCGGAGCAGTTCCGGAAAATAATAATATTGTAATTCATTGCGGAGCAAATAAAGACCAGACAATTGAAATCGAATTAAATAAAATTAATACGACTACTCTTTCAATAAATAATTTATCAGTATTAAATCAAATATCCTCTGAAACAACATTAAATAAAGTTGACGCCGCTTTACAAAAAATATCCGAATACCGTTCTTTTTATGGAGCAAAATATAACAGACTTGAGCATATTAAAAATTTCAGCGGCATATCAAAAGAAAATCAGACGAGTTCCGAATCGAGAATCCGGGATTTAGATTTTGCGGAACAATTTATGAAATACACAAAAAATCAGATACTGCATAACGCTTCAGTTTCTATGCTTGCGCAGGCAAATATAAACCGTTCGTTTATGATGAGATTTGCATGATAATAATTTTTAAAACGATTCCTGAATAGATTCCGGCGATTACGTCGTCAATGACGATTCCCCATCCGCCTTTTAATTTTTGGCTGACGTTAGCGGGAAAAACTTTTACAATATCAAAAAATCTAAAAAGTAAAAAAGACATTATTATCAATTGAGTATAAAAAATTTTATTTGCGGGATTCATTAATTCCGGCAGGTTGAACGAAGGAACAGAAAAAACAAGTATTGTAACATAATAACCCACGACTTCGTCGATTACTATTTTATGCGGATCTTTATGACCGTAAATATTTTCAAACATTGAAGAAATCGGAATAGAAATTATTGTAAAAAATAAAGTCGTATAAAGAAATAAAAAACGGATATTATATTTTTGTTCAAGATAAATCGTAAATAACGCGAAAGGAATGGTTGCGATAGTAGCGAACGTTCCTGACGCTTTCAAATAACCTGTAAAAAACCATGCGGAAATTATTTCTAAAGGCAAATATTTTATTTTCATTTTAATATAAAAGAGTAAATGTAATATAATGATAATCGCCTATATCTCCGTAAGGTTTATAAGCGTATTCAAAATTCATAAGAGAAGATTTTTTGTTGTTTAAAGGCATTGAAATTCCAAACCCTGCAGACAATCCAACGTCAATATCGTTTCTGCTGTCAAAACCGGTGCGCAAAGAAAAATAGCGCGACAACTGATAATCGATTCCAAGAGTAAATTCAACCGGCGCGTTTCTTAATAGTATCAAATCTCCGCAAACCATAAGCGGAGAAACTTCAGTATTGCAGTAAGCGAATCCGGTTTTTAAAGTTAAGGGAAGCTTATCTCCTTCAGAAATATATTTTAATTTATTTCCGCAATTCAATATTGATACGCCGAAGGAAAACGGCGAAAGTATATTTTGAAAAAATATTCCCGCATCTGCCGCAAAAGCGTCGGCTTTAAATTCGGCTATTTCCGATTTTAAATATTTTAAAGTTACGCCGTATGAAGCCGTTAAAGATTTCCCGAATACTTCGATTGGATTTGCGCTTTTATGAGCGAATGAAATTCCGGCGGCTACGTCTTTTATGTCAAATGTTCCTGTTATAGAATATCGGTCAAAATCAATGAATTCAGTTCTTTGAATTTCATCGGATCTAAGCATTTTAGCAAAAAAACTGAACGCCTTGTTTTGGCCAAATGGTTCTGAATACAACAGACTGTTCATTTGCAGATCAGATAAAACGCTTATATGCGACATTGAAAGATTTAAACGGTTGAGATAAGCCAATGACGCCGGATTATTTTCAAGACAATTAGCAAATCCTGCAACCCCTGCGCCGGAATTGCCCAAAGAAACGTTTCTTGCGTCTATAGGCATACGTAAAAGAATGCCGCCGGAATTAGCTCCGCTTTTGGCGAAACCTGCCGGGGTTGAGCATATCAATATCGTCCAAACCAGTAATAATTTTTTTATATTAAATAATCTAAAAATATTTACCACCTCTCTAATATTTTTCTATTTGCGAATTTGCGCAAATTCGCAAATAGATATTTTTTTCAGCGCTTTGTCTTTTTTTTTGCCTTTTGTGTGACTTTCTATTTCTTTGTCTATAGATTCTTTGAGTCTAATTATCTCACAACCGCTATTTTTTTCACTAAAGTTTTTTTACCGAACTTTATTACCGCAAGATATAATCCCGATGCGCAGCTTGCTCCATGTTTATCTTTAGCGTCCCATACTGTTACGCCGTTTGCCAATACTTTTCCCGAAGAAACTTTTTCTCCGAGAAGCGTATAAATTGTTATTTCCGAGTTTAACGGCAATCCGTTATCTATTGTTCCGTCATTGTTGGAATCAATTCCAAAATGTATTCCGCCCGCCGCTTTAGCGAGAGAGCCGCCTCCAATATTTTTATTGGGTATATACGGGTTTGGAAAAACTGCGACATTATCAATATCCATTGCGGCGCTGATTGATTTATTAACAACGGTGTAAATAGAAAAATGTTTGATATTTGCCGCAATAGAAGTATCAGTATAAATATAATTCTCTTTTATAACTTTTCCATTTGGCATATATTCATTATTTATTTCATACCATTTATTGTTTATAGCGGCCGCCGTAAAAATACCAAAAGCCCGCGTTCCTAAAGAATTTATTAAATTTTTATCTATTTCAAATTCAATATATGCGTTATTAAAAATTTGTTCGTTACTATCAATTCTATTATAAGAACTATCATATAAAATTAATTCTATAGCGCTGTTTTGAGATTCTGAAAACCTTTTTGCGTAAGTAGTGTCAATTGCAAGATTGGAATCCGAAAGCGAATTAAAAACTAATCTGACCGGCATTTGAACCGTATTTTTAAAATTCATTTTTAGATAAACAGTATCAAAATTATTTTCCGCATAATTTGATACGGACACGCCGAAAGACGGAGTTAAATTCCCATTGTTGAATTGAATAACGAGCGAACCCGTATCAGAGATTGTATAAACCGTATCCGGTTCATATTCGACGAAATTTTCAGCCACAAAAATTACGAACTGGCAGCTATCCGACAATCCGCTTTTATCAGTTGCAAACAATTTTACGGAGCTTATTCCCGGACGAACGGATATATTCGCGTTAAATAAAACTAAAGTATCGGAAATAATTCCAAGCGTAAAATAAAATGTTTCGTTATTTATAAGCATATAACCTGAATCGATATTTTTTTCTTCGATATAACCGTAATAATTTTGTCCGGATTGTATTAAATTTGAATCTATTGAAATAATAAATTTTGGAGCGACATTGTCTATAGTAAATTTTAGAATATCCGAATAATTTTTATTTCCAGCGGTATCGAAAGATACAATTCTCCAGTAATAAACGCTGTCTGCAAGCTGCGTAATATAAGTAAATACCGTATCGTAAAAATATTGCGAAAAAATTGTTGCTGAAAAACTCGAATCGCCTGATAATTGCATTAGATAAGAATCCGCGTCTGAAACTTGAGACCATTTAAAAATTGGAGTTCTATCGTGAAAATAAGAATTATTTATAGGTTCTGCGCAAACTGATTTTCCAACCGTATAATCTATAACAAGTTTATTGAAATTGGAATAAGCGTAATTTCCAAATCTGTCAATAGCTTTGATTCTCCAAAAATATGTCCCCTGAATTTCAAGAACGCTGTCATATCGGGTGGACGAATCCGGTATGTTAATGTTATCAAGAACAATATCAAAAATAGTATCGGAATCTAATTGAAGTTGAAATGAAACCGCGTCAATAGTCGGCGTCCAGACGAAACTTATAAAAGTATCTTTGGATTCTTTTAAATTTACGGGCGAAATCAATGAAGTCGAGTCCGCCGCGCTATCAATTATATAATATTTGGTATCCGTCGCGGTCGTATCTCCGGTAGGATCTGTTCCAATAACATACCAATAAATCGTATCGCCGGTAAAGGTTGGATTCGGCAAATCCGAATTTAAAACAATGTAAGTATTCGCGGTTGTTTGAGAAAAATATTTTTGACTGAAATTTGACGTCAGCGAATATACTACATAATAAGAAACCGCGCTTATTGATTTTTCCCAAATAAATAACGGTCTTAAAATATTCGTGTCTGTTCCGGAAACCGGAGAAATGGAATTGAAATAATCCACGCCGCGTATAATTATTTTATTTACCTGCGAAATATTTGTATTTCCCGCATTGTCTGAAACATAAACATACCAAAAATAAGTGTCTGATACGACTTTCCCGAAAAGCGTATCATAATTTCTTGCTTTGTCATAAACGCCGCTGTCAACGGTTTTAAAACCGTATCCGGTATCGGTTCCGAAATACCAGATATAAGAATCGGCGTCTGTGACAGTCCATTGAAAACTTGGCTGATGGTTTATCGTATCGTAATCATTTAATGGATAAACCAAACTCGGCGGATTCACATACGTGTCGATGCAAATAAAATCCTGATTCGGAATGCATAACGCGGTATTTCCGGCGTTGTCTTTGGAAATTATTCTCCATTGATATAAGCCGCTGTCAAGCGTTAAATTAATAAATACGGTTCCTGCCCCGATTTCTTCTGAATATTTAAAACTTGAAAAAGTATCCGAACTCAATTGAAAAATATAAGAGTCTGCGTCGGAAGAATAAGACCAAATAAAAGTTTCGTTAAGAATATTTGTATTTGCTTTTAACGGAGAAACTAAATTAACTGGTGAAACGCCGGTATCTATTATCACAAAATCTGATACGGCTGAATCGATACTCCGGTTTCCAGCGGAATCATAACAGAATATTTTAATCGTATATGTTCCCGCAACATTGACATTCAAATTATAATAATTCAGCGCCGTAGAGCAGCAATAAATATATTGTCCGAAATTGAAATTATAAAAAATTTTATAAAATCCAAAATCCGCATCTTCGTTTGCTGACCATAAAAAATATAGCGACGTATCGTTATCAAATCCAGAAACCGCGTCGTCAGAATGAATCGGTTTATTAGGATTTGAAACTGCGCCGGTATCGACTGTTACGTAAATTGAAGGCGCTGAAATCGGACTTGTATTTCCCGCCCAATCAATAGCGTCAATTTTTAAGGAATAAGAACATCCGTTAGCGGCGGTTAAAATATAAAATATATTAATCGTAGTGTCATATAATAAATAACCGGCTCCCGAATCTACGTAAATTCTGTAAAATAAAATATCGGTATCGGACGCGGACCAGCTCCAGTTTATAAATAAATCCGTGTCAAAATTTATATTATAAACAGAATCGGAATGAAGCGGCGCGTCAGCAACCGGAGAATAAGTATCGGAAATTATCGCCGAAGATTGAACTGAAAAAACGCTCAGTCTGCCTGATTTATCTATGGATTTAATTTTAGCCTTATAACTGTTGTGATAAGTTAATTTTGAATAATTAAAATAATTATTTGTTGTATAACCCGCTAAACTGTCGGCTCCTGAATTTATCGATATATATACCGCATAACTATCGACGTCCGAAGCAACCGGCAAAGTCCAATAAATATAAATTGAACCGTCGTTGTCAAATCCCGGATAAGCCGCCGGAATCTCAGTATCTGTAATGTAGACATTGGAAGGCGCGTCCGGATCATAATTATCCGGAATCAATTTGTCGGTTGAAGAATCGGAATTACCGGCGTAATCCGTTAAAACGTTTGAAGGATTAATATAAGACGGATATATTATTGAAGGAAAAGACCCAAGCTGAATTTTCAAGATTGTATTGTAATAATCCCATTCTAAAACTATGTTTGAAATATCTCCAAAATTAACGTTAAATATTGAATTGACGTTTGCCGGAGTAATAACCGCAGTATTTATAGATTCGCTGAAATATAATATTATTGTATCGCCAAAAGTGAATGCGGCGTTGGAATCGTTGTTTATAGAAGAAATCCGGTCGAGAAACGGTTTAACAGAATCCGACGGAATCGAATAGGTATTGGCTATAATATTTGAATCCGCATAATCAGTAACATTTGAAATATAAAATGAATCCTCTAACGCTTTAAATTGCGTATTAAGAGTTATTCTTATTGAAGTAGAATCTTTTAGAATTATATTTGATATGTTTGGATTAGAATAATTAGCGGGATTTAACGCTTCTGCTGAATTGATGGATTCGTTGAAATATACGTCTATTGTTTTGTTTAGAGTATCTCCCGAAGAAACCGGATTAATTATTGAATACAATATTTCCGGAGGCGTAGTATCAATAATATTCTGCGCTGTCAGAGTAGCATTCGGCGCCCCATTTTTATCGAGAATATCTTGAGTTAAAATCAAAAATTGAATTGACGCGTTTATCGGATTGGACGTTTTTATTCTCAATGTCCTGCTGTCAACCGCTGAAGCTGAATATGCGGAATTGTCGGTTACATAATAATAAGCAGGGTTCGAGATATTTGAAGTATCAATAGGAACGTTAAAAATAATTTTCATAGTTTTGGAATATGAATCCTCGTTTGTGTCGAGATATGATAATACGCATTGCGGACCCGCCGTGTCTTTTAAAATTCCAGACATTTGATAACTAAGCCCGTAACCGTTAGCGTCTTTAATTACGTTTAATAATTGGATTTCGTCGTTATGTCTTGCAGTAAATCCGGTTCCTAAAGATATATTCAAATATCTGTTGTCAAGCCATAAAGTATTAACGTTAGCGCCGAGATTTCTGGTTATGCCGGCTATTTGGGCAGTATCTGAAAAATCAAAATAAGTAGAATTATTTAAAGTCATCGTATCCATCGGTTCGCTGAATAAAATCGTGAACGTATCAAACGGACTGAACTCTGAATTATTGTCAGCATCGGTAAAAACAACCTGTATGATTGTAGGCGGAACAGTATCTTTTATATAAACTTCCAGAGGCGCAATGTTAAAATTATTATTAAAATCTTTTATGCCGGAAATTGTTAAAGTATCATTATGATGCAATACCGGATTTGTTCCAAGAATAATTTTTATCGTTGAACTGTCAAAAATATGAGAACTCGCTCCCGTTCCAAACGTGTTCGTCGGATTACTAAATGTTAAATTTGAAATGTTATAAGTATTAGTGTCAATATTTTCACTGAATTTTAATATAAGCGTATCGCCGGTTGAAAAAGAAGTGTAAGAGGTATCGCAGTTTTGAAAAATTGTTTCAATTAAATATGGCGGAATACTGTCCGTTAAAATTATCGAATAAAATGAATCTGCGTAATTGCCGTGTATGTCCCGTATACTTGGATAAAAAGAAATTGCATCGGAATACTTTATCGTAAAATTTGAGGAAAGATTAATAGCTACAGTGTTCCCGTTATAAGTATAAGACATTGAAGACGCCGCTCCGAAATTATTTCCCGCAAAATTATTTACGAGAAAATTACTATTAGCGGAAGTCAAATCCGGAGTATAAATCGGTTCGCTAAAAATTAAATTAATTTTATCTCCGGCTGATATAGTAGAATTCAAAACCGTATCATAATTAGTGTGTCCAACGCCGATTATTACGGGACCTGCGTTATCTCTTACATAATTCGTATCCGCCGAAATATCAGGATTTCCTGAAACGTCTTTTATAAGCGGCGACGGATTTATCGTGTCTCCGTGAAATAATGTAGAACCCGCTCCCAATACTATAAATATTTTTTTGTTGTCCGATGAAATCGAATAATTGAAATCGCCGTATGTGTCTCCGGTAAGTCCACCGTTTATAGGAAAAGAATCTATAAAAATTTGCTTAGTTAAAGTTGAAAAATTCATAGGTTCGCTGAAAGTTATAATAATCGTGTCTCCGGCGGAGATTTGAGTATTCCCGAGCGCAGTATCATTATTTAAAAAATAGATTGTAACTATGTAAGGACTATCTATGTCGGTTATAGTAAAATTTGAAAGTTCGGTTGAAACGTTATTTAATATTGCCGTATCTCTAACATCAGAAGTTAATCTTATCCAATCAATTCCAGGGGTTATCGCAGAAGATAAAATTATATAACATTTATCCGTATCATAAGAATTTTGCAAAAATACCGAGTCAGGCGTTCCTTTTGAAGAAATGAAATTTGCCGGAATCATTGTGGAGAAATCTATTGGTTCGCTGAAAGTAACATTTATTGTTTTTCCTGACGAATCAAAAACAGTATCAAGATACGCTGAAATAACATTTAATCCGATAGTATCGTATAATGCCGCGCAGTAAATTAAATTTAAATCCGTATCGGGCCGGTTTCCGAAAATATCGGTTACGTTATTTGATAAAGAGATTTTATCTCCATCGTCAATTGTTTTATTATAGCCAAGCCCTATTTCAATAGTCGAACTGTCAATCCAAAAAATCAAGGCTGTGTCGCCAAAACTTTTTGTTTGTCCAAAATTTATTTTAAAATTATTTTGAATATTTGTTTTTATTCCGTTTGTAATAAAAGACGTGTCGACTGGTTCGCTAAACGTCAGAACTAAGCTGTCTCCTGAATTAATTTTAGTCGAATATCTTTGCGAATTACCGTTATTGATAAGAACAGCGTTTTTTAATATTGGTCCGGCGTTATCTGTAATCATATATACGATTGAAGTATCCGCGAAATTTCCGAATACGTCTCTAATTGATTCCGATAAATGAAAAGTATCGCCTGATATTAAATCGTATCCGGCAGGCAGAGTAATTATTAAACTGTCATAATTTGAATTCCAGATAAATGACGCTACTGTTCCTAAATTTTTACCGTTATCGTTTATTATAGCAGTGTCTATTGAACTGATGCAATTTGAGTTTAAATAATTATTGAACGTAAAAATCAACGAATCGCCCGAACTTATTATTGTATTTGAATCTGCAAAATCATTGTTCAAATGCAAAATATTTGAAATTGCCGGAGAATTAGAATTTATATTAATTGTTTTGGAAGCCGAAGGATATGTTTGAATAGCGGAAGGTAATTGAATATCGCTGTAAATATTTAAGTTCCCAAAATAATCTTTTAAATAAATAACCGGATAAATAATTCCGTCCTTAATAAATTCGGAAGGAAAAGTGATAAGATAAGTTTCAGATATAGATGTAAAATAAACAGTATCCGAACCGGCGATAAAACCGGTGGAATCTTGATTGCCGTTCTGAGAATAAAATTTTAAATATACTGTGTCAATAGGATTACTGTCGGAAATCACTAATTCAAAACCGTATAATGAATCCGCGTTTGTATTCCGTGAAAAAGTCAAATCAGATGAACTATCGGCGGCATTAAAAATATTAAAAATGGATACTGAAGGACCCGCAGAATCGACTATAACCGTTTTTCCGGAAACCTCTGTTACAAATATTGAAGACGAAACTGAATTGCCGGCTTTATCTGTTCCGGTTACCCAATATTTTATTGTATCTTGATTTGAATAAGACGATACCGGCAATACTGCGCTGAATTCGCCGGAGTATCTTGAACCGTTATAATTCATTACGGCGGTCTGTTCAATTCCGCCGATTTTTTTATGATGTAAAATAAAATTTCCGGTTTCTATGAACATATCGTCTGAAACTGTTATTATAACGAGCGTATCCGAACCTTTTACAAAACCGTAATAAGAATCCGGCGAATTAATTGAGTTTAGAATCGGAGCTATTGCGTCAATATATAATAAATTAGCTGAAGCCGAGTCTGTTAATGAATTTTGAATTAATGCGGAAGTAAAATTATTTCCGTCTTCGGTATTATCTGAAGGTTCGTCGGATAATCCAAAAGTATTATCAGTTCCGCTTATCCAGTAAGCCGCCACAGTGTCCGAACCGCATAACGATACTGGAAGAATTGCCGAAACATAATAAAAACCTTGCGTTTCAGCGGATATAACTGTCATAGGTATTGAGTTTGCATTATTAAGACTAACAGACGAAACCGTATCGGATTTGAAACCGTAATTTAAATGCAGATTCCCTGAAACCAGCGAATTATTTTCGTAGACGAGTAAAGTAACTTGAATATTGCTTTTTGAAACGTAATTCAAATGACTTGAATTTGAACCGTATAAAGATTGCAATACCGGACCTTGAGTATCGCATTTAATTGAAACTGAATTAGAAGCGTCGCTGTAAAGACCGTCAAACCTATCGTAAGCTATAATGGAATAATAATAATATTTATCGTTTTCAAGCGACGAATTCGTATCCGACCAGTATGTAAATGTCGGGGGATATCCCGAATTAATAGTTTGAAAAACAGTATCCGCTAAAATGCCTTCTGTTATTATAGTTTGAGTATCTGCGGAAGTAAACGGCGATACGGCTTTTCTGTAGACATAATAAACAATATAACTTTGATGTATTCCGGTCGGCGTGTCGTTAGAACTCCGCATATTCAGCCATTTAATATCGATTTCCCCGTTTTTATCATTGGCTATTTCAACGATTGTCGGATTGGAACTGCCCTGAGGCGCGTATGCCGGCGCCCCGATTGCTAAATTTTTTTGCGTAGCAGTTAAAAAAATAAAAAATAAAATAAAGGAAATATAATGTATTTTTGATTTTTGCATAATAAATAATAATAAAAACAAATAAGCATAAAGTCAATTAAATTTTTATTGATTTTTATTATTTTAAAATCAAACCATTTATTCTGAAAACCGTATTAAATTGATTTTGGAAATTACAAATGCGTTTTGAAGTTGGAAAATGTTTGCTTTTAATGGAGCCCATTAGTGGATTTGAACCACCGGCCTGCTCATTACGAATGAGCTGCTCTACCAGCTGAGCTAAATGGGCATTGACAAGATATATTGAATGAAAATAAAAAATATTTTATTATTGGATTTATGATTTGTCAATAGTTTTTTTTAATCTAAAACATTTAGCAAAATCGACGAGTAAAATAAAAGTCCGATAAAAATAATGCTTTAGAAAAGAAAAAGCCGGCAGCAAAAGTCGAAACCCATAAAAAAATCATAAAAAATCAAAAAAAATAAAATTTTATAAAAAGAAACAACTCTAAAAATCAGGGAAATAAAGACAAAAATCCCCGTCAAAAATCAAAAGGAAATTATAAAAAATCATTAATCCCGAAAAGCCAAAATTTTACGCTGTTTTAGGTTCGATAAGAATCGCATATTTTAACGAATTCATATCGTCAGCCGATACTGATTCGG
>Ga0116156_10004200_pt1 | contig 12287 bp, 12 predicted proteins | sample AD_UKC045_MetaG_FD_89891 | JGI IMG/M metagenome (GOLD analysis project Ga0116156, IMG submission 89891) | Active sludge microbial communities of municipal wastewater-treating anaerobic digesters from USA - AD_UKC045_MetaG | ecosystem: Engineered > Bioreactor > Anaerobic > Digestate | place: USA... | reverse complement strand
GAGTTTGGTCAACATAAAATCACCTCCTTCTAGGTTGGTGATTTTATTGTAACCCAAGAGCTACGCTATAAAGGCACACACCACGCTTCGCGTGGTGGTTTACCGGGTTAAACAAAAACCCGCCTTTGGAAGGCGGGATGTTTTTTGCTATAAAAAGAAATTTATTTGACATCAATTATCTTATATTCGATTTCTCCACTCGGAACTGAAACCCTAACACTGTCACCGCTTCTGTGCCCCATAAAAGCCTTGCCCAACGGAGATTCGTTGGAAATTTTGAAATTGGCCGGATCAGCCTCATTTGAACCGACAATTATAAATTCCATCTCATTTTTGCCGACTTTAACCTTGACGACAGACCCCATCTGCGCTCCTTCGTGAGATTTGTTTTTTTCTACAACTTCAGAATTTTTAAGAACCATTTCCAGTTCGGCAATTCTGGATTCATTTTCATTTTGTTGGGATTTGGCTTCGGCATATTCAGCATTTTCGCTGAGATCACCCTGCTCTTTTGCTTCTTTAATAGCTTGCGCAATTTCTTGCCTAAGTTTTGTGCGTCTTTCATCCAACTCTTCTTGAATTTTTTTAAGTCCTTCTTTAGTTATGAGTCTAGCCATAATTATTTTCTTTTTTTAGTTATTAAAAAATACCGCTGAATAACGGCAAAAAACATGCCAGAAGCAATGTTTTTTTAATTAACAAACATAGAATATATTAAAAACAACAATGTGTCAACCCCGCACTAACTTTGCACAAGCGCGAAGCGCTAATTGGCGAAGCCAGTGCAAAGTTAGTGCGGGGTCAAGCCCCTCCATTTGTTTTAAAAAGTGCCAATTTGGTGCGGGGTCAAACCCCTTCTTTAATTCTTTGTAAGCGCGAAGCGCTAATTGGCGAAGCCAGTGCAAAGTTAGTGCGGGGTCAAACCCCATGGAAATTATAAAATACCTTTTATTTTAGCCAGCATTTCCGGAGTAAATATTTCCCTGACCGTTATAAAAAGCATAAGAGCTAAAAGCAAGAACATTCCTACTGTATGGAAAGCCTGTTCAACTTTCTGGCTGACCGGCGAACCTTTTATTTTTTCAATCAAAATGAACAAAATTCTGCCGCCATCCAAAGCCGGAAAAGGCAGGGCGTTTATGATTGCCAGATTGATGCTGAATATGGCAATGAACCTGAGAACAAATACGAAACCCAAAGGGATTATCTGGCCAGTAAAAGCAGCCAGTTTTACGGGACCCATAACTTCAATTCCTGTAACTTCGCCATAGAACAATTCTTTAACTAGGTGGCCTATTGCAATGAACATATTGCCTATCTCGGTTAAACCTTTCCAGAGCGACTGAAAAAATCCGTATTTCATAGCAACAACTTCGCCCAGGCCTGAAATTCCTAAGGCTCCCTGTCCCTCCTGAATATCGGTACGCGGCGTGCCGGAAAAAGAAAATTCTTTATCTTTCCTTTGCACAATCAATGTTACTTGTTTGCCTTTATTTTCATTGATATATTTCTGGACATTTTCCACTGATGAAAAAATTTCTCCATTTTCATTTTTAACTATTATGTCACCGACTTTCAACCCCATCTTTTCAGCTGGAGAATCTTTTTCCACGCTTTCGATTAAAATTTTTGATCCTTCCCTGTTTTCTCCGGTCACATCCTGATATGATCCCAGCATAAAAGTCGTCGAAAGCAGCACCCAGGCTAGAATAAAGTTCATAATAACACCGGCTGCCAGAACCTTGACGCGCACCCAAGAAGATTTTGAAGCAAAACTGTCCTCTTCTTTTTCTCCCTCGCCGTCTTCGCCTTTAATTCTGACAAAACCGCCTATTGGCAGCCAGTTCAAAGAATAAATTGTGCCGCCTTTGAATTTTTTCTTATGCATTTCGTGCAAGTCCTGTTTTTCGTTTTCATCATCTCCGTCACGGCTGCCCCAGATGATCCGCCACTTTCTGACAGGTATTTTTTTCTCAACCGTGTGGATTTTTTCGGTTATTGTTTCCTGAATGATTTCTTCATCGCCCATTTTGATGTCGGATTTCTTGATTTCCAGGCTTTCAATCTCTGACACTTTCTGTTTCTCCTTGCCTTCCAGAAACTGCACACCGAACATTCTTGGCGGAAATCCCAAACCGAACTCCGGAACTTTTATTCCATTTCTCCTGGCCATAATAAAATGCCCGAATTCATGAACAAACACTAATATTCCCAATATAACCACAAATACAACTATAGTAAGCATTTATTTTTTATTAATAATTGATTAAACAAACGTAAAAATGACAAATGGCCAATTTCCAATGTCAAATCAATGTCAAAGCTCAAATATTAAAAATTTGTCATTTGGATTTAGGATTTGATTTGTCATTCGTCATTGGGATTTTGACATTTTCATTAGACTGTCATTATTTCCGCTTCTTTCTTGGTGCGAAATTCTTCGATTTTTTTGTTATAGTCATCCACAACTTCCTGCAATTTTTCCTTGCCTCTGAATTTGTCATCTTCAGAAATCTTTCCTTCTTTTTCTGAATCCTGAATATCTTTCCATATTTCTTCACGGATTGAACGCACGGCAATTCTTCCCTCTTCCGCTTTTTGATTGAGAATTTTGACCATTTCTTTGCGCCGTTCTTCGGTCAGCATTGGAATGTTGATTCGAATCAAAATTCCGTCATTATTCGGATTAAGATTCAGATCTGATTCGCGAATAGCAGCTTCAATACCTGTCAAAGCTCCGCGATCCCATGGCTGGATGACAATAAGGCGCGGTTCCGGCGTGTTGATGCTGGCAATCTGTTTCATCGGAGTTTTGGTCCCGTAATAATCCACCAGCAAATCTTCCACCATGGACGGATTCGCCCGGCCAGTCCTGATTTTTCCCATTTCTATTTTTAGATGCTCCATGGCTTTTTCCAAATCGTCTTTTCTTTTGTTTATAATTTCGTTGTACATAAGATAAAAAATTTTAAATTAAAAATTTTAAATTAATACTATCAGAATTTCCTGAGGCCCGCATAAATTTTGAATGAATCCGCATCGTCATAGCGCAATACGCTTATTTCTTTGCCAGTATCCAATTGAAATGTCGCCCAAGTTTCCCCGAAATCAGATGATTTGTAGATTGCCTTGGCTGATGAATAGAATATTTCTTTTGAGTTTCCCGGATTTATGGCAATGGCTCTAATTGGAAAAGCTTTTGAGCTTTCAATGATTTTGACTTCCGTCCAATTTTCATCCTGAGATCTGCGATAAATTCCCTCTTTTGTCCCGACATAAACAACGCCGGAAAGATAGGGATCAGCAACAATAGTAAACAAGCTCAAACTGCCTATGCCGCTGCTGAATTTTTTGGCTATATCCTCAATGGTTTTTCCGCCATCTTTGCTTTCCATGACTCCCTTCTGGAAAACTCCGAAAAAAACATGACTGGAATCAGCACTGTCAAAAACAATGCCGATGATCGGACCGTCAGCTTTTCCAAGGCTGGCCCAATTTGCGCCCCCGTCAGTTGTTTTAAGAATTACTCCCTCGCTAGTGCCGGCATAGATTATTTGGGAATTATTTTTATCAAAAGCTAAAGCAGAAATAGTCGTATTGTCTGACGGCTCAGTGTAAATTTCTTTCCATTCCTGTCCCTCTTCCAAACGCTTGTATATTTTGGCTCTTTTGTTGAAAACTCCACTGGCATAAATCAGATCGGGATTTTGCGGATCAAAAAATAATCCATAAACCTTGTTGGCAAAAGCAACGTTTTCCCAGCTATTGCCGCCGTTTTTTGTCATAAACAATCCATTGCCCTCAGATCCTATATATATTTCATTAGAATTAAGAGGATTTATGGCTAAAGATAATACGTTTATTCCGGCAATTGTTTTTCGGTCATCAATCCTGGTTTTTGGATTCCAGGTTTTCCCCCCATCTTCAGATTTTATTAATGTAGCATCTGCCATGCTCAAAGGCACCTGTTTGGTGGTGGTGCTGGTTGAACCACAACCGGACAAAACAAACGCTGCCATCAAAAGCGATGATAATAAAAATATCTTTTTTCCGCCCCAGGCGATCCCGCCTAGGCGGGACATATTACTTTTAATCATACTAAATTTTTGCTAATTTATTTTATATTTAAAGTATATCAAATAATCCCAAAATGAGCCAGAAATGAAAAAGAGACCAACCGCGATGTTTCTGCGTGACCTCTCGTTTTATTTTGCCAGACAATATGTTTATAGGTGCATTGCTGCGAAAACAATCGTCATGAAGCCTGCACACGTTACTGCAGGCCAAAAAACATGGCCCATTTTTATTTCAAAAATAGTTAGTCCAATTGCTGCAAGTATCATTCCTATTATCAATATAAAAATAATAATCATTTTTACCCCTTTCTGACATATTTCAGTCAATTTCATCGATTTTTTAGCCTGCGGCAAAGCTGTGTATTAGATAAACACAATGTGTCTGGCTGCCGCTTTGGATTTGGCTCGTGCTTCCCTGTACGCATCAGCTTCCGAACTTTTTTCTAAGATGCGTACTATTATTCCCGCCCAATCGCAATTTTTCCATAATCGGTCAAATTCTTTAGGAGATATTTTTTTCGGCATAGTTTCCTCCTTCTTTAAAATTCGACATCAGGATTTTCCTGGTTATCTTTCTCTATCGCCAGCGCCAAATCATTCAAGACATGCAAGGTGTTCATAGACCTGCCTCCACCAGGAAGTATGGCAAACTTAACAATCCTTATTGGTTCGGTTTTATTGTTAGGATCATATATTCCCACAGAGATGTCGCCAATCTTATCCTCACTAATTAAAAGCTTTACATATGGGTCATAGTCACCAACTCTTTCATAAATCTTATCATACTCCATAAAAGGTAACCTGTTTTTCTTTTTATTGGCCATGATAAATCCTCCCTTTTTTGTTATTTTTATATCTTATTATTTTTAATTTGTAAAAAACTGTCCTAGCTAATCGTTAGGATAATTTAGCATCCGGAGCGCGTTTGTCAAGAAATTGTTATATTGACTGATATTTTCCTTGTGGTACAATAGAAAATGTTGTAATAACTGATTGTTAAAAATATGCGTCGTTAGCTCAGCTGGTAGAGCAGTGGCCTTTTAAGCCAATGGTCGGCGGTTCGATTCCCTCACGACGCACATTTAAAAAAACTCCTGAAAAGGAGTTTTTAAAATGTCTTTAAAAATTTTTTTACCCCGCACTAAATTGACACTGCGCCAAAGGCGCAAAAACACTAAGCCAGTTTTTAATTTATTAATAAATGGTTATTTAAAGTTATTTTGAATAATAAATATAGCAGTAAAGTGTCAAAATAGTGCGGGGTTTATTGTCTTTTCTTCAAAAGAATCAAGAAAATCAGCGGCAAAGTTGCCCATAAAAATCTCCACCAGGGATCAATAAAGTATGTCATCGAATTATGAGAAACAAAGTTCGGAATGTCTTTGCTGGCTAAATTGGAAAAAATAACACTCAAAATCAAGGTGACTTCCAAAAAACTCAATATGAAAGATTTCCACAATGCATAGCTGGGCCCTGATTGATAAATATCAAAAAGATATTTATTCATCAAAGTTAGCACAACAATAAGCAGAACGAAAACAATCACGTAGGAATTTTTCATGAACAACATTATATCCTGCGGAATCACGCTTACCAGCGCCATTGATATATATATGTTAATGAGACAATTGTGCAAACGATATCTGCTGATGACAAAACAAAAAACTATGCTCAGAATCAAGATAATCGAAGCCAGAGTCGCCAATTCTGCCATATTGCCGGCTAGTCCCAAATTTACAAAAGCTTTGTTGAAAGGCATAAGTTTTTATTTAATATATAAAGTATACACGATTTTTAAAAATAGAACAGTAGACAAAAGTCTGTCATTGGTTTATAATCATATTTGTTAAATGAAACTTAATGGATAAAACACCTTTGCCTAAGAGAATATTTTTTTGGACGCTTGTCGCCCTTTTTTGGCTTGTTTCGGCCACAATTATTGGTTATGCTTTTGGCTATCGATTCAGTTTTGATAAAGGCATTTTTATCTATGGAGGATCAATAACAATCAAAATCACTCCTGAAAATGCCAATGTCTATTTGAATGGGGTTATGGCTTCCGGATCTTTCAGTTTTATCAATAGCTCCTACCATATCAGCGGAGTTAAGCCGGGCAAATATCTTTTAGAAGTGAAAGCTGACGGCTATCAAAGCTGGTCAAAAAATATTGTCGTCCATAGCGGCATCTCGACTGAACTGTGGAATATTTTTTTGGCGGAAAATTCCTATGAGCGCGAAAATTATAATTTAACCGGAGTTGGAAAATTTTTCATTTCGACCCAGAAAAATCTGATTGCTTTTTCAGAACAGCTTGAAAATAATTTTTCCGTGAAAGTTCTTGATCCGGAAACATCGGAAATCCAATCGGTTTTTTCTTCAAATGAATATGTTTTTACTGATGATGAAAAAGAAAATATTGAATGGTCTCCGCAATCTCACCGCTTAATAATCCCTGCCATTAGGGAGGGAGAAAAAAATTATTTCATAGTCTCATTGGAAAAACAAGAAACACTGGAACTCAAAAACATTTCTCAACTAGAAAGCCTTTCTCATGTTCGCTGGGATCCAAAAAATAAAGATATTATTTTCTGCCTGTCCGGCAGTGATTTGTATCGCATAGATCTTAATGATATCCAAAACAAAAAAATAATTGCCAAAAATATAGCCAGCTACGATCTTTCGCAAAAAGGCCTTTTCTATTTTCAGTTGCCGGAAGGCATTGTCTACCGCACGAGCTTGGATGCGTTTGAATCTCCTTTGCAGATAACTTATTCAGCGCCGGAAAATATGGATGACAATTCTTATCAAATAATCGTCTACGATGAAGACCGCATAACTTTCCTAAATAAGAGCCGAGATTTGTATATTTATAACAAAGGAAAAGAAAGCACTTACTTCAAAAAACTGGCTGGAGGCGCCAATGGTTCCCAATTTTCCGACGATGGCAAAAAACTGCTCTATTGGACAGACAATGAAATCTCCACTTATTTTGTCAGTGCTTGGGAAGTCCAGCCAACCAGAGTTGAAAATGAAAACATGTCCATAACCCGCCTTTCAAATCCGATCAAAAATGTCCAATGGACCCGCGACTATGAACATGTTTTATTCATTAATGAAAATAAAGTCAAAATAATTGAGATTGACAATCGCGATCATCGCAACATGATGGACGTTTTAACACTCAATAATGACAAACCTCTTTTTATTGATAATTTTAGAGATGGAAAATTGTATTTCACTGACAAAAACGAACAAGAGCAAAACAATCTCTATTCAATAGAATTTCCCAAACAAAATTCCCTTCTTCAGGGATTCGTTCCGGGAAACAACAATCAGACAAATTAGCTTTTCAATGATTGTTTTTCCTCTAAAATAAGATTTTTTTATTACTACCTTTAATTATACCATAAAATTAATAAAAAATCAAATCAGATATTTTCTGCTTACAAAAAACGCCTAGATAGGGCGTTTTTTGATAAATTTACATCTGAACATTTTTATAAATCTGTTTCTGCAACCCTATGGAGTTGATGTTGCTGGCGCTGCCGGTGCAGGCTCAGGTGCTCCTGCATTTTCTGCAGGTACCGGAGTTTGCTGCGGATTTATGTTTTCCGGAGCAGTTATGGAAGGAGTTTCAGCTGAAGGAGCTTCAGGTTCCTGAACCTGGGCTTTTGGACTGTTGGAAATTCCCATTCTGACATTGCTTATGAATTTCTGTATTTGTTCTTTGGCTTTAGTTGAATCCTTAGGCAGAACATCCAAAACTTTTTGGTATTGTTCGATTGCCAAATCTTTCTTCTTCTGATTTTCATAGAGAAGCCCCAAATTCAAATGGGTGTTGATATCGTTCGGAGCAACTTTCAATATTTGCAGATAGATAGCTTCAGCCGCCGCGATATTTTCATCTCCACCTTTTTTCTGAAGCAAAGATCCAAGATTAAACAGGATATTGATGTCTTGCTTGTTTACAGCAAAGGCGTTTTTGGCTGAGTCCAAAGCTTTGTCGAGATCGCCATTTTGATCCTGCATCAGAGAAAGATAATAGTAGCCCGAAGCAAAATTCTTTTTTTCATCAATGGACTTCTGAAACATGTCGGTGGCTTCCGAAAGCAAGGTTTTTTTCCTGGCCTCATCTTTTTCGACACTGGCTTGTCTGGCTTTCAACTGTCCAATTTTCAGGCGAAGATCAGGACTGTGCGGACTCAAAGCCAAGGCTTCTTCATGGGCCTTGATTGCTTCGTCAAAAAATTGTCCCAAATAAGTTGATCTGTTTTCATACGCTTGAGCCGCCGCAGAAACTGCCACAATATCTTTTGGCATAAGATTCTTGCCGCTTGAAGTCAGCGCTATCGACTTTTCCAGATAGTTTCCAATCAATGTTGCGTTGGCATCTTTGCCTTTGAGAAATTCATTGTTAGCCAGAGCAATATACATTTGTCCGCCCAAAGTATAATATCTGCCTTCCTTATTATACAGATTGATGGCCTTGCCTACTTTGCTGATTGAATTTTCTTCGGTCAGGCTTTTTTGTCTGCCGGCTATACCTGCCATCACATCAGCAGCGTATACCCTGCCCAAAAACACAAAAAGGAAAACCACGCCGGCACTCACAACCAAAAACACGAAGGCTAAAGCCAGAGCATATTTTGGCGAGGCTTTCAGGGAAAGGTTCAGATTTTCTTCTTTTGTTTCTCCTTCCGCCAGGATCGCACCCATGGCCAAAGCTGACAAAAGTACGCCCAGAATTACGATGGATCCATCCAGCCTTATAAAAAATGAAGAAGTTATGATTGTCAGTACAGCTGAAAGTGTTCCCAGAGAATATATTTTATTCTTGCCCTTGTCTTTGCTGATAAGATAGATTGTCACACCCAGGAAAGAAACCAGCAGCAAAAGGAAAGCAAATGTTCCCAAAGCGCCGACTGTTGAAAGGGTTTCCCACAGAACTCCGGAGGCTTGGTAGAAATTAAGAGTATATAAATTGTTCAGATTAAATTCCTGCGGGCGATGAAGAGCAAATGAATGGGAGTATGTTGCCGGTCCGCTGCCCAGAAAAAACTTATCTTTTATTGATTCTTTGGCTATTTGCCACGAAAGCTGATGCTGCGGACTCACTTCCGCCGGCAACTGGATTGATACGAGATTGAAGCTTGAAGAAACAAAATTGCCAATCAAAAGGATTGCCAATACGCCCATAAAAACGCTCATCGGCAGCCAGGTTGAACCTTTGCCAGGATTGATGATGCGCGCCATAATGTATACCAGAAAAAATACCACTCCGACTAGAATGCCTTCTTTTGGCATAAAATTAAAGAAGGCCAACAAAACATACAAGGAAGCCAAAATTATCACGGAAAGAACAGCCAAGATGGCTATTTTTTTTATTTTTTCCAGATTGCTTGATTGCGTTTTCAGGAAAGCCGTGACTGCGATAATAATCAGAACGCCCAGAAAAACCGCAACGCCGGAAATTGAACCCAGCGGACTGATTGGCAGATATTGCAACCAAGGATGTGCACTGACAAAATTCTGATCCAGCCCTTTCAAAGCTCCGTTGATAACCAGGATTTCCCAAAGAATAATCAGTGATCCGGATGCCAGAAGCGAACCGAGCATCATTTTCAAGCGTCGCAGATTGAAATGGCTAAGAATCAAATAGAAAACAATGATGCAGGCAGTGACATTTACGAAACCATGAGTCGGATCGCCAAAGAATCCCCAGAAACTGTGCCACCTGTCGACTGAAAAAATCGTAGCCAAAAGATAGAAAAGCCAAAAAATAATTATCGGTACATCAATCGGCGTCCGGCGTATTTTCATTTCACCCCGAATCACGCCATTGGAAGTCCAGGCGATCAGCGCCACTAAAATCCAGAAATAGAAATATATCTGTTTCTCAAAGGAAATTCCCTGCGACGTGAAGCCCGTAAAAAATATCGGCAATCCGAAAAAGATAGCCACCAGAGAAACTGAAATCATGATGTCAAATATCTTGTCTGTCCATTTAGAGCCTTCATGATTTTCTTTTTCGCTAGGCATTGGCTGCGAAGTATTTTCTTCAAATTTTCTTCGCTGCAAGTATTCTCCTTGCGATCCCGGATGAAATGCTGGGCCTTGGGATGACCTGACTGGAATGTCCATATTTTTTAAATTAATAGTAATAAATTAATTGACAAATATTTTTCTAAAAGCATGAAACAAATACAAACATGCAAATACGCTCTTGTATATTTGTAATTTGTATATTAGTTTTTGTGTTTGTTGTTCAGGCTTATTTTAGCACATATTCCGCAAGTTTGCCAAATGACCCGAAATCACTTTTCCTCGATGATTTCATTGCCGAAAATTTGATCTTTAAACGGCTGCTCATGGCTTGACCAGAATTTTTTGGTGTCAAATTCGGGAAGATTCAGCTTGTATTGGCGAGCTAGGATTGTTTTTTCTTCCATTCTTTCCATTTTTTCATTTTCCTGACCGAGTTCTGACTTTTTTGCTTCCACTTTTTGAGTTTTGGCCATAGTCAGGTCTTTCATCTCTTTTTCTTTGATTTTCAGTTTAACGATCAGATAGCTGTTTTTTTCCGTGTCGCTCCATCCGTGGCCTTCAGGAAAAATTGCAATCACGTCGCCTTTTTTCAGCGAACTTCTGGCATCTTCCACGGGATCAGTTGTTTTTTCATCGACAATATTGACCAGCGCTTCATATATTGCGATTTGATTTTCAGGTTTCTGATTTTCCCTGATTTTAAAAACAGCAAAAATCAGACCAGCGATGGCTATTATTATCGCCAAAAATAAATATGCTTTTTTATTATTTAAAGACTGCAACATAAAATTAATTTAAAGCCAAATATTTTTTAATTTTAAATTTATTATTTTGCCTTTTGATTTTAATATATCAATTCATATTTATTCTGGTATTCTGCAGAATACCAGAATGTCTTTTGATGTAATTTTTTAAAATATTAACTAACAGCAAGTCCGCTGGGTGCAGCGGGTGCTGTCGTGTCAGATGCTTCGGCATATTCATATGCGCCAATACTCCAATTCGACCTCTCATTGCCGTCCTTGTCAGTCGAAAAATAGGCGGACAAGTCCACACCAGCATTGTTATATGGAGAACTTACTGTCGGTTCAAAGTTTGCATTTAGAGCAGGGTTTTGAGTGGCATTTGTCGGAGATTCATTGATTCCCGATTGAGTCAAGAAATTAGCCCAAGTGTATAAAATATCATCCCACTTACTATTGGTAGTATAAGTACCTGAGCTTGCATGTACTGTATTGAAATCAATTATCACATCAACGGAATTGCCCCAGTTGCCATAGGTAATGGACCCATCTCCTGTTCCACCTAGTAGCAGCACTGCTTCACCAGACAGAGCGCAATCAAAAAATAAATTGTTTGCAATAATTATATCTGACACATCTGATGTCGAATGATCTGTCTGAAAACCCAGAAATAACCCGAATTTGTTTGTGCCAATCATTGTATTGTTCATAAAATACAAATGATTTAAAGTTGTGCCGGGTTGTGGAGACAATTCCACTCCGCGCCGCACATTTGTCCCCTCAGCAAAGGTCAATGGAAGCGTCTCATAAAAAAGGTTATTGTAAATCCAAATATACATTGGATTGGGATTATTAGAAGTTTCAGGGTTAAACCGTATGTAAGAGTTTACATTATTGTCATCTGCTCTGTGAAAACCATAAAACTTGTTATTGTAAATCTTAGAATATCCACTCCACGCCTGTATTCCATCAGGATGATCAAGCAAGTACGTGCCTCTGTCGCGAATAGTGTTATTATAAAAACTCACACCTTCAGCTTGCAATGTCACCCAATCCGCATGAGAGTCATAAATGTCATTATGATGAAACTTGATCTGGTCGTAAGATGTTCTGGTTCCCGTATAGGTCTGATAAAACCTAACTTCTGCATCGGTACGATTGTTGTGAAATTTACAATGATGGATTTCAGCCAAAAGTCCCGTTGCAAGTGTAGTCGGATTGGTTATATAAAGACCATAGGCAGCCCCCATATACCTATTGTTCTGCTCTGTTTCAATATACGCAATTTCTATATTTGAAGATGCTCCACCTACGCTAATTCCGCTATAATAAAAATTTTGAACCTTGATGTTTTGAGTACTGCCCGACCCTACTTGGCCAGACACCTTCAAATAATTCCTCCCAGTTATAGTTATCCCGGGAT
>Ga0116156_10004197_pt1 | contig 12288 bp, 9 predicted proteins | sample AD_UKC045_MetaG_FD_89891 | JGI IMG/M metagenome (GOLD analysis project Ga0116156, IMG submission 89891) | Active sludge microbial communities of municipal wastewater-treating anaerobic digesters from USA - AD_UKC045_MetaG | ecosystem: Engineered > Bioreactor > Anaerobic > Digestate | place: USA... | reverse complement strand
TCGCTTCGCTCTTGGCCAAGAAACTCGGCGGTCGTTCTCTTATAATTTGCCCGCCGGTGTTGAGGGAATATTGGGAAGAGACCATGCGACAAGCCGGGGTGGTCGCCAAAGTGGAATCGCACGGCAAACTTGATCGGGTTCTGATTGACGGCGTGGAAAACTATGATCATGTGTTCGTTGATGAAGCCCACAGGTTTAGAAACGAAATCACTCAGGGTTTTGAAACTCTGCACCAAATCTGTGCCGGCAAAAACGTTATTCTGGTCAGTGCCACTCCTCTTAATAACCGTCCGAAGGATATCGCCAGCCAGCTTTATCTTTTCCAGAATAAATTAAACAGCACCATTCCAAATTTAAAGAATTTGAAAAAGTTTTTTGGTCATCTTGAAAAACGCTTGGATAGCAAATTATCCAAGAAAGAATATCTGCAGGTCGTCAAAGAGAATTCAGTTGAAATCAGAGAACGGGTTTTGAAATATATCATGGTCAGAAGAACCAGAACCGAAGTTGAAAGATTTTATAAAGAGGATTTGAAAAATCAGGGAGTTAAATTTCCGACCTTAAAAAATCCGACTAAACTCTTTTATCAGTTTGATGACGAATTAAACCAAATTTTTGATAAGACCTTACAGATCAATAAAAAAATAAACTATGCTCGTTACGCCCCGGCCAAATATCTGAAGGATATTCCAAGTTCCGAAGACTTGCAGATACAGCTTGTCTCGCAGGAAAACATCAGGGGCTTTATGCGATCTCTTTTGGTTAAGCGTTTGGAGAGCAGTTTTTACGCTTTCAAGCAAACACTCGGCAGGTTTATCAAATCATATGATGACTTTATAAAAATGTTTGATAAAGGCACGGTTTACGTCAGCAAAAAAGTGGATGTTTATGATTTTTTGGAACGTGGATTTGAGGACGAATTGATGAATTTAGTTGAGGAAGGCAAAGCCATTAAATACTCCTCAAAGGATTTCGTTCCTGAATTCAGGTCCGTGCTTGAGCGGGACCGTGAATTCTTGCAGGAGCTTTTTGATGCTTGGAGCAAAATAAATCATGATCCGAAGATTGAGAAATTTATTGAAACCTTAAAATCGGATGATGTTCTAAACGACAAAAAACTCAAGATGATTGTCTTTACCGAATCTGAAGAAACTGGCACATATCTGGAAAAAAATCTTAAGGATATTTATAAAGACGCTGTTTTGTTTGTCTCTGGCAAATCTGGTTCTGGCGACATTAGAAAAGCTAAAGAAAATTACGACCCGGCCAGCTCAGTTAAAAAGGATGATGTCAGAATATTGGTGGCCACCGACATTCTGGCCGAAGGCGTTAACCTGCACAGGGCAAATATAATTATAAATTACGATATCCCTTGGAATGCGACCCGCATTTTGCAGAGAGTCGGCCGTGTTAATCGTGTCGGCACAAAACACGACGTTGCTTATATTTATAACTTCTTTCCCACTGAACGAGCCGAGTCTGAGATTAAACTGGAAAAATTGGCAGTGGCTAAAATTCAGGCTTTCCACGACACTCTTGGTGAGGACGCCAGATATTTAACTCAAGACGAGGAATTCAAATCTCACGAGCTTTTCAGTCGCATAAACTCAAAGGAATTTTTAGACGAAGAGGATGAGGACACTTCCAGCGAGCTTTATTATCTTAAATTGATCAGGGACATTAGGGACAATAAGCCGGCTATTTTTGAAAAAGTCAAACGCTTGCCGAAAAAAGCTCGAAGCTCCCGCAAAGAAACAAAGACCGCCGGTCAAACGATTACTTTTTTCCGCAAGGGTCATCTTAAAAAATTCTTTATAGCTAATCCTAAGGAAGCCCGGGAGCTTGATTTCCTTACAGCCGCCGGATTGCTAAAAACGGACGAAAAAACTCCCAAAGCCGATTTGCCGAAAAATTATCACGACCTCTTGGCTCTCAACAGAGACTCTTTTGAGAAAAGCATTGAAGATGAGAAAGATATTGAAACTGGCAAAAGTATCACTGGCAATGAGAGGACTCTTTTAAAGACGATCAAAGTTATTGGTGCTTTTTCTGGACTTACCGAAGACGATGAGTGGTATCTGACACAGCTCCAAAAAGCCATAGAGGAAGGTTCTGTAAATAAGAAATCCATCAGTAAAATCGTTAAGGAAACCAAAGGCATGAACCAACCGCTTAAAATCCTGCATTTGATCAGAAGCCATGTCCCGGAGAAATACCTTGAAAACTTGGCCAAACGAGAAGGCCGACAAACTGGCAATAAAAAAGAGATCGTTTTGTCGGAAAGTTTTATCTAAAATAAAAAATTATGAAGGAATTTTTAATCGAGACTTTAACCAACAAGTTTGACTCGGAAAGCTACCAGAAGTTTGTTTTGGAGTTTTTCAATGATCTTGTGCCTAATATCAGGGAGCTTGATATCAATCCCGGCTACACCAGCCACATTGACAGTTTAAAGCTGGTCGGAGAATACACCGACCCGGCAGGCAAAAAGATGCATGTTTTGGAAGTCCGATTAAAAACTCACTCCAAACTTGAAAACGCGCGGACCGCTCAAAGAAATATAGTCGCCAAACACATTAAGGATCATTGGCTTGATGGTGCTTTGGTGGCTTTTTATACTCCCGGTTCGTCCAGCTGGCGATTATCGTTCGTTAAGATTGAATATAAATTTGACGGCAAAGGCAAAACTAAAGAGGAATTGACTCCTCCCAAGAGATATTCTTTTTTGGTCGGCGTAAATGAGCCCTCCCATACCGCCCAGCAACAGCTTCTGCCTTTGGTCAAGGAAACCGATTATAATCCCACTCTTGAGCAGGTTGAGGATGCTTTCAGCGTTGAAAAAGTCACAAAGGAATTCTTTGCCAAATACAAGGAGCTGTTTGAGATAACGGTTAAAGAGCTTAATAAAAACCATACTTTCAAAAATGAGGCTTCAAAAAATAACATTATCACCGAAAATTTTACCAAGAAGCTTCTCGGTCAAATTGTCTTTTTATATTTTCTACAAAAGAAAGGGTGGCTTGGCGTTCAAGCCGGCCAGTCCTGGGGTGATGGTGACAGAAATTTTTTGAGGCAATTGTTTGAAGATTCTAAAACTAAAGGCAAAAACTTTTTTAATGATTATTTGGAGATTCTTTTCTACGACACTTTAAATAATCCACGCCGGAACACCACTGATCCATCTTTCAGCAAATATTTCAATTGTCGGATTCCTTTCTTGAATGGTGGTCTGTTCGAGCCGGAGTATGATTGGCAGAATAGTTTTATTTATCTGGACGACAATATTTTTGAAAAAATCCTGAATGTCTTTGATCTTTATAACTTCACGGTCAAAGAGGATGAGCCATTGGAAAAAGAGGTCGCCGTTGACCCGGAAATGCTCGGCAAAGTTTTTGAGAATCTTTTGGAGGAAAACCTCCGCAAAGGCAAAGGCACATACTACACTCCCCGAGAGATAGTGCATTATATGTGTCAGGAAAGCTTGATCAATCATCTTGTCACCGAAACCAAAACGCCGGAAAAGAAAATCAGAACTTTGGTCACCAGAGACATGGGACTTACCAAAGAGGATGTTATAAACGCTCAAAAGAGCCGTGAAGGTAAAAGCAAGGCGGTAGATAAAATCTTGGTGTTCTGGGAAGAGGAAGCCCAAGCATTGGACAAAATTCTTTCAAATATAAAAGTTGTTGACCCGGCTTGCGGTTCTGGTGCGTTTCTTGTCGGTATGTTGCAGGAGATCGTCAAAGCTCGCCAAGTGTTGCAGATGTTTACCGACGACTCCCAAGTGGATGAATACCACCTTAAAAAAGAAACGATTCAAAACTGTATTTACGGGGTTGATATTGATCCCGGTGCCGTTGAGATCGCCAAGCTTCGTCTCTGGCTCTCTCTGGTTGTGGACTACAGTCTGGAGGAAATAGAACCGCTCCCAAACTTGGATTACAAGATTATGCAAGGCAACAGTCTTTTGGAGGAATTAGTTTTGGGAGATACCAGCATTAAACTATTTAATAATCAGGCATCCAGCCGAAAGCGTGGCGTTAATAAGCAGGAATTCCAAGAAGTCTTTCAGGAGAGACTGTCTCTGGGAGGTAAAAAAATCCACGAAGAGAGCAAAGAAAAACTGCTTGAGAAATACAGAAAACTGCAGATTAATTTTTTCAATGAAAGTGACCACGACATCAAGAAAAAAGTCAAAGAGCAATTAACGAGAATTGAAACTGATCTAATAGAGCAAAGTGTTAAAAGCGAGATTGAAGAATTGGACGCACAAAATAAAGGTTTGGGCAATTATCTTATTCCCGGGCTTGGCATGACCAAAAAAGACGCAGATAAATTTCAGAAGAACCTTTCCAAACAGGCTCAAATAATGAAAGTCCTAGACGAATTCAAAAAATCTGGCGTCAAACCGTTTTTCTTGTGGAGACTTTATTTCGCTGATGTCTTTGAGAATAAGGGTGGATTCGATATTGTGATCGCCAATCCTCCTTATGTCAGCTATGGCTTACGAGGTGGCCAGACCATGACGGCTGAAGAGAAAAAAATGGTCAAGGAAATATTTCCGAATTCCGCTGAGTATAAAATCAGTCTGTATGCGATTTTTATGGATAAAGCCATACAGTTGGCCAAAAATCAGGGGGTTCAAACTTTTATCGTCCCAGATAGTTTTTTGCTTGGTAGGTTCTTTTCAAAGATTCGCAGATTAATTTTAGATGAAAACAACATCATTGAATTTTTGCTTTTACCCTATAATGTGTTTGATGCGACCGTTGGTTTCTCGCTAATTTATCTTTTCCAAAAAAATGACGCCACGGATAAGGCAAAGAATATAACCGCAAAGACGGCATTTAGCAATAACGAGGTGGCAAAAAATGATTTCAAGCAGTTTTCTTATCCTCAGAAATATTTCGAGGGCTTGAAATATAATCGTTTCAGACTATTTTTTGATCAAAACACGATGGACCTTGTTACTAAGGTTGAAGGCAAAGCAATTCCTCTGGGCAATATTATTGATTTTAATAGTGGCCTAATCGGAAAAGATGGTAAAAAATCCATAGTCAGCGATGAGAAAAAAACCAAAGATTGGCTACCTGGCATTATATCTGGAGGCGAGATTCAACGATACATTCTAAAACCAGAAGGTTACTTTTTGCTTTATAAAAAAGAAAAAATTCACAGCGGTTTTGATTGCGTGAATTACTTTGAGGATAAGATATTTATGAGGCAGACTGGAGATTCTCTTATATCTGCGATAGATGACATTCACCTCCTGTGTTTGAACAATGTTCATGTTGGTAATTTGAAGGACAAAAAATATTCTCTCAAATATGTGACAGCTGTTATTAATTCGGTATTGATGAATTATTATTACAAATCGTTAGCCCTTGAAGGAGGCAGGACGATGGCACAAACAGATATTGAAACTATTGAGAGTCTACCAATTAAAGAAGCCGACGAGAAACAACAAAAACCGATCATCTCTCTGGTTGATAAGATTATGGCTCTTACTAAAGCTGAGGACTATCTGCAGGATCAACCCAAGCAGAAAAAAGTTCAGGAATACCAAGAGCAAATTGATGAGATGGTTTTTGAGTTATATAATTTAAATAAGGATGAGGTCAAAATCATTCAAAATTTATGAGCCGATTAACAAAGACAAATCTAAAAAATAAAGTCATATCGGTTCTCAAAAAGCAGGGCTACCGTGTTAACAATGACGGGTTCGTCCTCAAAGATGATTCAAGGGAGGTAAAAAGAGAAGCACACACTTTCGCTAAGGCCGAGAGAATGTGCAAGAGTGAGCAGTTTGTTTTAAATAATATTGATCTGGTTAAGAAGTATTTGATTGATGGCAAAAAGCTGGATATTGATAAAATTGACCCCGAAATCATCGAAGTTAAAGAGAGAACCGATCACGAAACTATCTTTAGGTGGTGGAATTTAGTTTGGTGGAGTTTGCCTTATGAGCGGGCATACGGCCGGCAGATTCGGCTTGTTGTCTGGGATAAATATCACAATGCTCCAATCGGTTTAATTGGTCTGCAAAGCCCTATCTTAAGCTGGAGCGTCAGAGATAATCATCTCGGCATTAAGTCGGAGGACCGTGATTATTGGGTCAATCAGTCAATGAGCGCGCAAAGGCTTGGTGCCTTGCCTCCCTATAATTATGTCTTGGGTGGCAAGTTGGTTGCTTCCTTGATGACTACGGATAATGTCAGGAAAATTTTTGAGAAGAAATATCGAGATCAAAAAACAATTATCAAAAAACGCAAATTACCGTCTCGGTTGCTGTTTATCACTACCACTGGGGCATACGGCAAAAGCAGTGTTTACACTCGATTGAAAATAAACGGAGATCCCGTCTCTGAATTTATCGGTTATACCAATGGCAGTGGCACATTCCATATTCCCAATGAGCTTTACGAAGATTTTATAAAATATCTGTCCAAGCGTGATTATAATGTCCGTCGTGGTTATGGCAGTGGGCCTTCCAGAAAGTTGAGACTGATCAATCAAGCCATGGAATGTCTCGGCATATCCAACGGGGCAAATCACGGGATCAAGAGAGCCATATACCTTTTTCCGTTTGCCAGTAATTTGAAAGATGTCATCGAGAAAGGCAGAGCTCCCAAACGGATAAAAAGAAATATTGCGGACGTCACAGATTTTTGGAAGCAACGTTGGGCAGTCCCAAGAGCAGAAAAAAATAAAGAGTATCTGGATTATTCTGGTGATCGCTTTATTGAAGATACGATCAAAGAAGTCAAAAAATACAAAAAATTATATAAGCAGTTGCAATAATTATGGATAACATACCAAATAAACCAAAATACGCCTACTTGCCGGAAGACTTGATTCTCAAGATGTTAGAACAGGCCCCTGACACAGCTAAAAAAGTTAGTGAGCTTGTTAATATTGATGAGGAGGTCGTTGATCAGGCTAAAAGTATTTTAAATGAGAAAGGGATAATCCTCAAAAATGACACTCAAGAATTTACTGAGTCACTCGTCGCTGTCGATGGTGCCGAAATAATAGAAAAGAAAACGAGCTCTGATATCTTAATGTCAATTGCTGTCGGTGTTGAGGGTATAAGAGAAAAAGATTCAGAGTCTTGGTCACCGTCTGGCCAGCAATATTATCAATGGCAGACCGTCTTGCCTCACCACGTCGCTAACCCAAGATTGGCTCAAGGAATTATGTTTTTGATGGAATTAAGTATCTTGGCCAGAGCTGATCATGAAGTTAGAATTATGGACGGAACGCATTTAACTATGATCTTAAAGCTGAATAGTTTATTGAGTGCTCACGATGACGAATTTGCAGACGAGTCTTACGTTAAAGCTTTGGAAGATTTTTTAAGAGAAAGGTATAAAAAAATTATTCCAGATATTCCAGACATCATTGATGACGCCTTCTCTGACCCCGCAATTATTGGTATGGCCAAATACAGTTCATCCCGAGAAATAATCGACTCTCTACTAAAAGATTTGAATATTCTAATGGATGATAAAATATTTTTGTCTTTTGTCCTGGGCAAAGATGAATTCACAAAACCCATGAGTGTCGGGCAAGGAATTAAGGAAAAAGAGGATTGGAAAAGAGTTCACATTGGTTGCAATTTACCGATCAAAAGTTTGACTCCAGAAAAAATGAGAGAATTCGCAAATAGGCTTCAACAGTCAATTGAACCATTCAAAATCAGTGCCGGAAAAGAATCGAAGCTATTCTTTACTTTTTACAGACCGTTTGATGATGGGCCGGTTTATAAGATTGAAATAAAAGAAAAATTAGCCAATGATTTGGATCAGTTGAAAAAAGCGTTATTGAGTATAAAAAAACAGATCATGTTTCCAGAAATCAGAGAGCCCTATCCACAGTATTTCGCTGATGTGATCGCAAAAAACGTATCTTTTGGAATGAATGCGGTTGAGCAGGCAATCTGCAACGATCCCATTCTGCACAATTCCAAAAATTTTGATTTAATTTTCCCTTATAGAACTAACTAAAATTTTATTATTATGCCAAACAAAAACATTATAGAGCTTTTAGCTGAAGACAAAAAACCAGTGGGTGTAGTCGGCTCGCCCAGTGACTCTTTTGAGGTAACAATAGATATTCGAGAAATAAGTGCAGAAGATAAACTACTCGGTGAATTAGTTTGCTTCCTCGTTAAGGAGGGCAAAAATAATGTTTTGGTGTTGGGTCAAATTACCGAGATCAAAACAGAAAATAAGTGGCACGAAGAACCATCTTTTAAGTCAGTAATTAAAAGGCACGGGAGCTTACCTCATTTGAGTGGTGTCGCTGATAACCGCATCGCTAAAATAACGATACAGTCAAGTTTTAATTTAGGCGAGGATCATGTCGAAACACCAAAAGCTCACAAATTAGCTAACTCCCCATCAACAGGACAAGCAGTAAAAAGAATATCAAACGATCTGATGAAGTTAATGATGAAAGAGCATAAAGGTTTAGTCTGCATTGGCAAGGCCTACGATACTGATGTCAGGATTCCGTTCTGGTTTAAGCATTATGGCAAGCCGGAAGATGGAGGGGCTGGTGATTCTTATCATATTGGAGTATTCGGCCGAACTGGTTCTGGTAAGACAACGACTGCGGCCAATATGATACTTGGATACGCAAAAAATACAAAGGATATCAGCATTCTTATCCTTGACCCTCAAGCACAATTTTATAATGACATCAAGGTTATTCCCGGCAAAAAATTTAGTGAAGCTGTTGAGTCGGTGGGTGCTAAATACCATAAAATGTCTATTCCAGATGATGTTTACCTGCCAAATGATCCATTTTTATTTGGTGAATTATTATTGACAAGCGGTTTTATATCTGAGGCTTTTGAAATTTCCGCCACTTCGAGAGAAAAATTGGAGCTAATGAGAGATTCATTGATCTACTACACAAAGAGCAGGATGGATCATACTTTTGATTTAGCCAAGTGTAATGGTGACACTTTTTTAAAGGAAATCATTAATGCTTTTTTGAATAGTTCGGAAGAAGAGGAAGAGGGCGGGAAAAAAGACAAGTGCTCAAAATATATAAAAAGGGTCTACGCCAAGGGTCAATGGCGAGATAATTTAGTGACAAGAGTTGAGGAACTAAAAACACAGCTTGAAAATAATAATTTAGACAAGGAGGCCAAAGATCGATGGGATAAGGTTTTGTCGTTGTTCAAAAAAACTGGCAGTAAAAAATCCTTAGACGAGATCGTTGAATTGGTAGTAAAGCAAAACGGTAATGTCTTGGTTGTTAATATATCAGGCAAAAGTGCGGTTAGCATAAAATCAGAAAACCTGCAGGCTCTGTATATGAAAATTATTCAAAATAAAATTGTTGAGATTGGCAAAGAGCTGTATGAGAAAGAAGAAAGTGCTAAGTGCATGATCGTAATGGACGAAGCCCATCGTTTTATTTCCAACATGTCCACTGACCCAAGGATTAAAGATTTAACAAGAGAAATCATTGACGCCGTCAGAACCGTTAGAAAATTAGGAATGGGATATATGTTTATTACTCAATCAATTGAGTCTCTTGATGAAGAAATAAGAAAACAAACTCGTGTATTTGCCTTTGGTTATGGATTAACAAGTTGGTCTGAATTCTCAAAGATTAAAGATATTATAAACGATGACGCATCGGCAAAATTCTACAAATCCTTTATTGATCCCACCAGCAATGGCAAATATCCATTTATGTTTCATGGTCCTATTTCGCCATTGTCATTTACTGGCTCGCCTTTATTTTTAGAGATGGATAAAGAAATGTCCCTCTTTGACGAAAGCGAAAAGGAAGACAAAAAATCAGCTGAAGCTGATGCAGAAGAAAAATAATTATATGTCTATTAACGAACAGCCAGACGAAGAAATCCAAGAGTTAATGGAGAGCCATGATCTCGACGAAGATACCGCCGAGCAGGTTCGGGAGGCCATGGATGAATACGGCGTTGATGAAGACGACGCCGTTGAGTTGGTTGAGGAAGGATTATAACTTATGTCTCAATACTACAATGCTCAACGCATCAAAGGCCTTTATGATCCCGGTCTAAAAGAACCTTTCAAATTATCTCGGTCGAAGATAGACCTCTTTTTAAACTGCCCGAGGTGTTTTTATTATGATCGCAAGCTCGGGGTCAGCCGTCCTCCCGGCTTTCCATTCGCTCTGAATTCGGCCGTAGACGCTTTATTAAAGCAGGAGTTTGACACACATCGGGCAAATGGCACAAAACATCCCCTGATTGAAAAATACGGCATTGACGCGCGACCAATACCGCATGATGATCTTGATAAATGGCGACATAACTTTACTGGCGTTCAATTCTTGCATCAGCCGACCAATCTTTTGATCTTTGGTGCGATTGACGATCTCTGGCAAAATTCTAAAGGCGAATATATCGTGGTTGATTATAAAGCCACCGCAAAAGCGGAAGAAATCACTGAGCTGGATAAAGATTGGCACGAGGGCTATAAAAGGCAGATGGAGGTCTATCAATGGCTCTTAAGGCAAAACGGTTATAAGGTTTCGGATACTGGCTATTTCGTTTACTGTAACGGCATTGCGGACGCTAAGGCTTTTGATCAAAAATTGGAATTTAGGGTCAGTCTAATTCCTTATAAAGGCGACGCCGGCTGGGTTGAGAAAACTATTACTGATATTCATGGCTGTCTCAACAGTGACGTGATCCCGGAAGCCGGCCACGATTGTGATTACTGTTCTTACGTGGAGGCGATTAATAAAAATAAGTAATTGAAATATTAAGAAAAAACAGGTATAATAAATCTTGTAAATTAAAAAATTTATTGACCTAACCCCTTCAGTTTTCTGGAGGGCATGGTCGAAAAAACTCGTCCTACATAAAGATGGTCTTCTGACCAGCACTTGTAGGACGAGTCTATCCTCGAAAGGGGGTGGTGGTAGCACCGAAAGGGGCTATCGGCTGGCGGGAGACCTTTTTTGTGTTGTTCCTCCCTGTATTAAACAGCTTTCAATTCTTTTTAGAGACTATGACTACAGTCTCTTTTTTGATTTCCACATAGACATCCTTTTGACAGTGAGGGCAACGCATACAAAACGAGGCTTCATCCTTAAAGTCGCCTGCATTCAAAACGACTTTATTGCAATAAGGGCAATTGCCAACGCTTGATTCTTTCTCGTTCATAGCATTGTTGTTTGGGACCTCTATAACCAGCCCAATGTTTGCTACTCCATCAGGCTGGCAGAAGAAGACCCTATTCTCTCTCTGAGTCACCCTCGTCGCTATCCTGATCTGCCTCGGGTGTCTGCGGTTCGTTCTCTTGGCTATTTTCTCCTCCCTCCTCAGGAGTCGGGTCCTGGTTATTGAGTTCCTCGTTCATAAGGTTTACCCGCCTTCAGTAAGGAATGAACTTTATTTTGTTTTGTTATCCCTATGCGGAAGGCTTTTATTTATTAATAGTCTTTCAATCACTTGGGTTCGACCACCTCCCAAGAGTTTGATTGCAAAAATCAGTTTTCAATCGGGACCCATTCCCGGCCAGTCCACATATGCTTTTTGCCTCCCATCTCTTTGATTTTAATGCCTCCGATTGATTTGCTTTCGGCTAGTATGGATTTCATTGTTTGAAAGTTATCCACAGCTTTTCGCTTCTTGTTATTTAATTCTTGTTCTTTATTCTTGTTAGGTGGTCTCTCGGACCGATCTCGCCGGTCAGATTGACTGATCTCGGTTTTGAAATGACCGATCTTGGAGTTCGGTCTATTTGACCGTTCTAATTTCAAGAGGTAGTAAACGTTGTAATATCGCTTGCGTTCTTTTTGGATTAATCCGAACTTGATCAGCTTCTCAATTCCTCTTTGCACGCTGGAAACGCTTGAGCCGATTTCCTTTGCCATATGGGCGTGGGAGGGAAAACAATAACCAGCTTGGTTTACGTGCTTGGCCAAGCAATTGTAGATAGCAATGCCGATCGGTTTGATTTTCGGACCGTATTCCTCAATCACGGTCTTACTAATCCAATACCAATCGCCGTTTCGCAAATCTCTGACTTTTACTTTCGGATCAAACATAAAAATTAAAGCAACGGTTCTTGTTTTCCCTGCGGTTGGTTTGTTTTCACTTGGTTTTCGCCCTCTTTGATTATCTGGTTATTGCTATCTTTGATTGTCCAAAATTTAAGCGTTAAAAATCTTTGCGGTTGAAATCCTTTATAGGAATGAAGCCAGCTTTTGCGGAGGAACGTGTCAAAATCCACCTCATAAGTTTTCCCTTCGTCCCGAGAGTAAAGCCGGATCAGC
>Ga0116156_10004196_pt1 | contig 12288 bp, 12 predicted proteins | sample AD_UKC045_MetaG_FD_89891 | JGI IMG/M metagenome (GOLD analysis project Ga0116156, IMG submission 89891) | Active sludge microbial communities of municipal wastewater-treating anaerobic digesters from USA - AD_UKC045_MetaG | ecosystem: Engineered > Bioreactor > Anaerobic > Digestate | place: USA... | reverse complement strand
GTACACCCTGTCCATCTATCGAAAGAGTAACTAAATAAAAACTCCCTTCCTCTTCAACACTAGATACTTCTGCATCCAATCCCTGATCCAATGCAAAGTTAAGAAGATTCTCTCCAGCCTTATCTGCTGAAACAGACTTACCTGTTACAACACATTTGCCAAAAACATTAAAAACATTACCAAGAAGAAGTAAAACAACCAAGAGCAATAAAACAAAAGTTGAAACAACCCAAGGCTTATCTCTCAATGAATGTCTTTTCCTAGCTATATGTACCTTGTGAACATGCTCTGCGTGTTCATGATGTTCATTATCCATTTTGAAAACATGAAAAAGACATTTAAAAAGATTGTGGTTCTTTAATCCATTAAAAGATAATTAAGGAATTTCAAAAAAACAAACAATTAAAAATTAAAGGGAATTAAAGATTAAATGCCCTACGATATAATAACTGGAAGAAATTCTTCAGACAAAAAAGGTTTTGCAAACAAAGGATTAGCATACATAGGTAAAGGATATGTAAAAATGGGACAATATACATCTCTAAGCAATAAGATGTTTATGGATGTTATAAGAAGCCATGTTGTATTGGTTGCTGGAAAACGGGGTTCTGGAAAATCTTACACCTTAGGGGTTCTTGCAGAAGAATTGTCTAATTTGCCAAAAGAAGTCTCCCAAAATATAGCATCACTAATATTTGATACAATGGGAATTTATTGGACAATGAAATATCCAAATGAAAAAGATAAAGAACTACTTCATGAATGGGATTTGAAACCAAGAAGCCTAAAAGTAAAAGTATTCATACCCTATGGATTCTATGACGAATATGTAAGAAGAGGAATTCCTGCAGATGAAAAATTTGCATTAGATGTCTGCGAAATGAATGCTGAAGATTGGATTCTAACTTTTGGATTGGACATAATAAACCCCGTTGCAGTCCTTATTGAAAGAACAATAAGCAAAATAAGAAGTAAAAAAAGTTTTGATATAGAAGATATTATAAAAGAAATTGAGAAAGATGAAAAAACAGATAGAGAAATAAAAAACGCTGCTACAGGTTTATTCGAAGCTGTAAATACATGGGGAATATTTTCAAAAAAAGGTATAACCCCAACAAAAGTGACTAATTTAGTAAATGCAGGAGTAACGACTGTGCTTGATTTAAGCATATATAATTCAGTCGGAAGCTTTAATGTGAGAGCGTTAGTTATTAGTTTAATCTCAAGAAAACTATTCAATCAAAGAATGGATGCAAGAAAAAAAGAAGAGATCAAGGCTGTTTCAAAGGGACTTGAATACTCCTCTTATTCTGAAAAAAAAGAAACTCCTCTAATATGGTTATTTATAGATGAAGCACACGAATTTTTACCTCTTGAAGGAAAAACAATAGCAACAGATGCCCTAACCCAATTATTAAGGGAGGGTAGACAACCTGGAATATCTTTGGTACTCGCAACACAACAACCTGGACAAATCCACAAAGATGTAATGACTCAATCAGATATTGTAATATCGCATAGAGTAACCTCTGCAACAGATTTAGAAGCACTAAACAGAATAATGCAAAGTTATCTTCTAGAAAGTATAAAACAATATATGGATGACCTCCCCTCATTAAATGGTTCTGCAATTGTTCTTGATGACAATTCAGAAAGAATCTACTCAATGCGTGTGCGCCCAAGATTTACCTGGCATGGGGGAGAAGCCCCAACCGCAATAAAAGCTGAAAAGAAGCTATAGTAATTCTTTTAAACCTAAATAATACTATTTTTTAATGGATAATGCAATTAACACGGCAGAAGCAATAATCTCAGAAGTAAACAAAAAAGTAAAACGAGTATATTGGACGAACGAAGAAATAAATAGATATTTTGGAAGGCGTTCAGTAAACCAAATATTATCAAGTGGAGAAACTGGATTTATGAACCCTTGTCTAGATTTAACTCTGGTATCCTCACACCTAATGAACTTAAAAGGAATTGAACATGATTTGATTATTGAAGAACATTCTCCCTCAAAAGATTTTAACTTTGATAAATCAAAAAAAGTAATTAAAGATTTTGATTATAGATTACATTTTGGAATTGACTTCTTATATAACAAAGAAAAATGGGGAATTGATTATAAAAAAGAAAATGAAGTTTATATCTTAAAAGGAGGATACACTGGAAGAGGAGATATCCCGAGGTCATCTATAACAAAAATAAATGGAAAACACATAGACCCAGACAAACCCTTATATGAAACTTTTGGATATAGAAGTTTGCAGGAGTTAATAAAAGAAAAATTTAATGGATTTTCTTTAGAAAAAAATATTAGTAGATTAAATAACGATAACGATATACAAAATTTTGAGGAGTATAAAAAAAGAAACGGAAAAGGTTTCAAAATCGTTATAACACCTCAAAATCAACTCTAACACGTATTTTATATGGAGCAGTCTCTCCTGCAGGTTTAACGTTTAATATCTTTATTTTCTTCTTGAACTTAACAGCCTGTTCTTTTATTTTATCAACAATTAAATTTGTTTCATCAACCTTGCAAAAATCATAATAATAAATTTTAGTTCCTTTCTTACTCAACATAAATGCCTGTTCCAAAAAGCTCTCCTTTAAATTAGGTCTAGGCATTAAAATAAAATCAAATCTTTTACTTTGCTCTTTTAATTTAAGTGCAATTCTTTTTATATCTCCATTAACAAATTTTATCTTATTCTTGACCCCATTTAATTCCGCATTTAATTGAGCATATGTGTTTGCCTCCCTATTTATTTCATTTGAATAAACTTCCTTTGGATTAGAATTCTTTGCAACAACAATAGAAAATGGAGCAACTCCTGCAAACATAACTAAAACACTTGAATCTTTTTTTATAAAAGAAGCAACTTCTTTTCTTTCATTACTTAATCTTGGTGAGAAATAAGTTGTATCAATATTAAATCTAAAAGAACAATTATTTTCTTTGTACAAAACTTCCTTGTTTTTCTCTCCTGCAAGATGTTTTGTTTCCATTTTCCTTAATCTTCCAGAAAACCTTCCAGATTTTTCTAAAACAGTCTTAATATTGTTATTATTTTTCATAATTTCTTCAGCAAATTTTTTCTTATCCGATGTTTTTGTTCCATCAGAAAAGTTAACCACTGCAACATTACCAAGCACATTAAAAGAACGATGAATTTTCATAAACAACAAAATCAAAAAAACATTTTAAATCTTCCTAAAATTAAAAAAATAAATTTATAAACTAGAAATACTTCCCAAAAAACATGTTGAGAGAGGTGCTTTATAATATAGATCCTAATACTATGATTTTAGGATTATTGTTTATAATCTTCTTTGTACTTATACAACTCTTACTTGGAAGAAGTTTAAGAGATAAAATGTCTTCAAATATAATAGCATTCTGTGTTGCTCTTCTTGCTGTTTACGGTCTTAACAGAACAAATTTTGATATAAGTGGAATTTTTTATAATATAGGGATAGGAGACGGAATTATATATGGGGTAATTCCATTTATCATTCTCATAGGTTTAATTTGGATAACTTGGAAACTGGGAATATCAAGAGCACTTATGATTGTTGGAGGACTACTAATAATAGCAAGTTTCTTCGTTTATGAAAAAGCAGTTGTGCTTATATTGGGAATAGCTCTTGTAATATTAGGATTCATCCTTTGGATTAGACGTAAAAAAAAAGGAAGTATGGGTCAAGGGGGGAACGTAAATCCTCCAGATAGAAGAAACGAACTGATAAGAGCTGCAAAGAAGTTTAGAAGATGGGCAAAAAGACAATCAAATCCAAAGTTTGTTGGAGGATATACATATTTTATAAATTACCTCAAAAATAATAGGAATTGGGGAAATAGTGAAGCTGCAATATGCCAAACATTAGGTGTGAGTCAGGGAGATATGACAAATATTTTCAATAGATATGGAATAGTATAAATTCTAGAATTTCTATTTTTTATTCAACCCAAAAGTCCAGTCCCACTTTTTCAGGAAATCTTTTCCAGGTTCTTTCAAATCATATCCTAAACTTGCTGCCATAGATAAATTAAATGGAAGATTTTTTATTCCTTCATAATCTCCTTTAATTGCACCAACAAGATTAGATAATGCCAAAGCTGAAAATGTAGCAGCCCCCCCAATCTTAGCCAACTTATAGTATCCGCTCTGTTTAACTGGATCCAAGTTTTCTGCAATTACATCCAAGGCAGCAAATCCTAATGCAGCACCAGGATACCCAAGATTCAACCCTCCTTCATCTGGAACTTTTTCAAGACCATATTGACATAAATTTCCAACTATTCTGGATAGATAGTTTGCTCCATAAACTAAAGATTTTCTTAGCAATTTATTATCTAAATCTGATTTTTCTGACATACTTTTCTAGAGAACTCTTTATTTATAAATCTTTCTATTTGTTACCATTTGTTAAAAGTAACAATATCTAAACATAATTAATCAAAACCACCTACCTAAGCTTTTCTGTTGATTTTTTCTTTTTAATTCCTTTAATCTGTCTATCTGTCTTTGTACCCTTTCTTGAGAAAAATCATGCCTATCCACAAGAATTTCTTTTATTTTATCTTCATCAAAAGGATTAAACTCAAAATCCTGATTCAGAACGTTTGGTTTATAAAATAAAGCGAATATCTCTTGCCAATTAAATCTATCTTCTTCAGGCAAACCCAATATCTGCTCCTCAACACTTTTAAAGATTTCATAAGGAACCTTGTATTTTTTAACAATGTCTAAAGCTTTCTTTTGCCCTATTCTCGGAATACCTTTTGGATTGTAATCTGTTCCAACAAGAATACCTAAGCAAATTAATTGTTCAAGATTTATCTCCAATAAATTGAATACTCTTTCAAGTTCAATAATCTCTGGCTTTATTTCAACATATCCATTGTATGTTTTTCTCTTTCTTGAAACAGTTAAATTCCTTATTAATCTAGAAGCCCCAAAAAGAAGACTATCATAATCCTGACTCACTGAAGCATAGATTTTGGTGTTTGTTCTTGCCATCTGAGCAGCCTGTGCTTCTCCCTCTGAGGGAGCCTGAATAACTGGAATTCCCATGGCAATAAGCAACTCTTTGCTCTCACTAATCATCTGATCATCAAGCCTCAACAATTGAGAGCTATATCTTTTCATACCCTCTAAATCCGATTCGTCTTTTGCAACTTCATATCTTTCTCTGGCAGTATCTCTCGCCTCGCTTCTTTTTTTGTATATTTTCTCCTTTAAATCTGGAGCTCTCCCATCAAAAACATAAACAAGCTTCATACCTTCCTCTAAAAGATTAATATTTCTATAAAAAATTCCAGAAAGATGACTAGTAATTCTTTTTTTATTATCCATTAGGGGGGTTCCATCTGGCTGCCTAATGGAAGACAAAAATTGATAAAGTGCATTAAATGCATCCACACAAAGAGTTTTATCCTGGAGTTCTCCAGGTTCAAGTTCTCTTCTTGGTATTATATCACGGATATTTAATCCCATTTTATTCAAGATGAGATGTACAAGAAATATAAATATTTATCTAAGGATTACGTTTCCATCTCCAAGATCCTGAACAGTATTATTTGGGAAATAAGAAACAAAATCCTCAAAAACTAAAGATTTTAAATTTGAAAAATCCTCTTTACCTAATTTTATGCTACCTTTAACATCTTTTCCTAGAAAATTATAGGAATTTTCAACAAGATATTCTCCCTCATGATAGTGTCTTGGAGAGCCATACTTAATAACTCCCGACAAACTCCCAATTTTTTTAAGATGTTCTTTAATGTATGGAACTAAATGTGAAAAATAAATTACTGAATTGTCATTAGATAACTTTTTATTAAATTTTTCAAAAGTCTCGTATGCCTTATCAATATTCTCCCGAGAAGGCCACCCCGGAAGAGGTTTCTTACGACTACCATCAGGATTAAGATGTTCAATTTCTCGCTCTAACATGCTCTTATTTTTCATTATTTATTAAAGCCCTTTTTATTTATAAATCTTTCTATATATTGTATCTTATAAGTAGTAACATATAGAATAATTTAAATACTATTACATATCTTCAAAAGTATGAAAAAAATTATCAAAGCAAAAATGAAAGATTTACAAGAAATAATCCTGCTAAATAAGCAATTTAATTTGGCTATTCCTAATTTTTATTGGGATAGTGAAAAATGGATATCTTCAGAGATAAAAAAAGGGAACTATTACATCCTAATAGATGAAGACTCAACTTTGGGAGCAATCAATATTAAAAAATATAAAAAAGAACATCACATCCTCACAATAGCAATTAATAAAGAAGTGCATGGAAAAAGCTTAGGAAAAAAATTAATAGAATTTGCAAAAGAAAATGCAATTAACACAAAGGCAGAGCTATTAACTGTAGGTTCATTTATAGATTACAACCTCGATACATTTTACACCAAATGTGGATTCAAAAAAAGAGATAAATTAGGAGAATATGAAGGACATAAATATTTTGAATTTTTTATGAAGTTATAGTTTAAAGAAGTTTTTTATAGTTAAAATAATATATTAGTTTGATGAAAGCAACCATAATTCCATTAGATTATCAAACTTTTGATTACAATGAAAGAAATTACATTCAGATTTTCGGAAGAGATGAAAAAGGGAAGAAGATATGCATAATTGACACCTGTCCAATATACCTCTGGGCAATACTCAAAGAAAAATTGAGCAAGAAAGAGACAACAGAATTAATAGAAAAGATAAATAAAATAAAATTAGATGAGAATGGGAGGAAAACCAAGGTTGAGAAGGTTGAAATACACGAAAAGAACTTTCTTGGAAAAAAAGTAGAAGCCTTAAAAATATTCTCAACAAATTACAAAGATTTACATGATTTGGCAGACAAACTAGATTTCAAAGAAATTGATAAAAGAAGGGGATATGATCTAGGATTTATAACACACTATATCATTGAAAAGAAGATAAATCCTTTAGAGTGGTATGAACTTGAAGGAGAAATGCTTCACAACTCCAATAAATTTGGAGGAATTGATTCAAATCTTGATGTAGATTTTTGTATAGAGTTAAAATCAATTAAAAAAATACAAGAAAAAGGCAATAAGAATTTCATACCAAAGACACTTGCTTATGATATTGAGGCTAACGAATTAGAAATTGGAAAGGGAGAGATATTGATGATCTCTTTATATGGTAAAGATTTTAAGAAAGTTTTAACTTGGAAAGGAGAAGACAAAAATATCTCAAAGAAAGATATTATTGATAAATTTAAAGATGAAAAAGAAATGTTAGAGGGATTTGTAAGATACATAAAAGAATACTCTCCGGATATATTAACAGGATATTTCTCAGATGGATTTGATTTACCTTATATAAAATCTCGTGCAGAAAAACTAAAATTAAAATTAAATCTTGGGATAGACAACTCCCAACCCACATTTTCTAGAGGAACATTTTTAACGGGAAAAATAAAAGGAATTGTACATATAGACTTGCTTCGTTTTATAAAAAATGCTTACTCTCAATACCTTCAATCTGAAACTCTCTCTTTGAATGAGGTATCCAATGAACTTCTTGGAGAAGGTAAAATAGAACTAAGCCCAATAGAAGAATCAAAAAAAAATAAAGTAGACTGGGAAAAATTTTATGAGTATAACCTAAAAGATTCTGAATTAACATATAGATTATTAGAAAAAGCCTGGACAGATTTAGATGAGATAACCAAGATAACAAAAGAACCCCTATTTAATGTTTCAAGAAGCACAATGGCAAGCAACTTCGAGGATTATATCCTTCATAATCTAGATAAATTCAATGAAATACCCGAAAAAAAACCTTACAATCCAGAAATTTCTCAAAGAAGAGATAGAGAAAAGTACCAGGGGGCATTCGTTTTCCAACCAGAACCCGGTTTGTATGAAAAAATAGGATTTTTTGATTTCTCAAGCATGTATGGGAGCATCATTGTTACCTACAACCTATCTAAATCAACTAGAACAGAAGAAGAAAAGAATTCCTACGCAGGAGAATATCAAAAAGAAAAAGTTTATTTTTCAAAGGAAACAGGATTCGTACCAGAATTATTAAAAGAAATAATTATGAGAAGAAGAAAGTTAAAAGAAGAATACAACAAAAATCCTACTCCGATATTAAAAGCAAGAAGTAATGCTTTCAAATTGATTGCAAATGCTGCATATGGATACCAAGGATTTTTTGGTGCAAGATATTATTCAATAGAAGCAGCATCTTCAACAGCTTACTTTGCAAGAGAGAATATACAAAAGGCAATTAAAATATTCCAAGACAATGGATTCAAACCCGTTTATTCAGATACAGATTCGATAGCGGTAACCCTTAAAAATAAAACGAAAAAACAAGCACTTGAACTTCTAGATAAAATAAACAAAGAACTTCCAGGGATAATGGAATTAGATTTAGAAGGATTTTTCGAGAGAGGTTTATGGGTTACAAAAAGAACGGGAGACTTCGGGGCAAAAAAGAAATATGCTTTAATGGATGAACAAGGGAAAATAAAAATAAGAGGATTTGAGACAGTAAGAAGAGATTGGTGCGATCTTGCCAGAGAAGTACAAGATAAGATAATAAGAATGGTTTTGAAAGAGGGTAACGAAAAACAAGCAATAATCTACATTAAAGAAATAATAAAAAAATTAAAAGAAAGAAAAATACCAAAAAAAGATTTAATAATAAGAACCCAATTAAAAAAATCAATCTCAGAATATAAATCTATTTCCCCACACGTCATAGCTGCAAAGAAAATGAAAGAACTTTCAATTGTAGTTAATGAAGGAAACCTTATTGAGTATTACATAGCAGAAATACCCAATAAAAAATCCAAGCTAGTAAGAGAAAAGGTTAAGCTTCCAAATGAGGAGGGAGAATATAATATTGAATATTATCTTGAAAGACAAATTCTACCTGCTGTTGAAAATATATTTCAAGTATTTAATATAAATATAAAAGATTTAATAAATAAAAAGAATCAAAAGAAACTAAGCGATTTCTAAAACTAAACCTCTCAAAAGAAAATTAATTAAACTAACTCTTCTGTAATACATTTATGAACAAAACTGTAAAAATACTTTGGGTAACTTCTGGAATACTTGTTTTTCTTTGGTCTGCCTTCTGGTTTATAAAATTATTAGAAGAACCGGGAATTGTGGGGAATGTTATAAAATACACAATTGGAATTTATTTATTAGCTTTATACATAATAGTAGGTATTGCTTATTGGATAAATAGGTGGTTATATAAGAAAAAGACTAAAAGATTAAGAAAAAAATGGGAAACAAGGAAATAATTCTAGCGGGAAAGATAGCACAAGAAGTAAAAGAATATATCGCACCCTTTGTAAAAAAAGGAGTTTCATTATTGGAAATTGCAGAAAAAATTGAATCTAAAATAATAGAATTAGGGGGAAAACCTGCTTTCCCAACAAATTTATCTATAAATGAAATTGCAGCTCACTCAACCCCCTCTTATAATGACGAGACTCTTGCACATGGATTAATTAAAGTTGATTTGGGAGTACAAGTAGATGGATACATCTCAGACACTTCCTTCTCATTAGATTTAGAAAACTCTGAGCAAAACAAAAAATTAATTGAGGCTTCAAAAAAAGCCCTTGAAAATGCAAAAAAGATAATTGAAAAAGAAATTCAAACAAATAAAATAGGTAAAACTATTCAAGAAACAATCGAATCATATGGTTTTTCTCCTATAATAAATCTTTCAGGACACCAAATAGAACAATATAACCTTCATGCAGGAATAAGTATCCCGAATATTAATGATAAAAGAGAAACAGAAATAACCCCAGGATTATATGCAATTGAACCTTTTGCAACAAACGGTGCAGGAAAAGTCAAAGATGGTAAGCCATCAGGAATCTATTCTTTAATTGATTACAAAAATATAAGAAACCCAAATGCGAGAGAGATACTGGAATATATTGCAGAAGAATATGTAGAATTGCCCTTTTGTTCCCGTTGGCTTGTAAAAAAGTTTGGTACAAAGGTATTAGTCTCACTTAATCAATTAGAACAAAATGGAAACCTCCATCAGTATCCTCAGCTAATTGAAGTTGAAAAAGGAATTGTTTCGCAAGCAGAAGATACAATACTTATAGAAGAAAACGGAAAAAAAACAATAACAACAAGTAGAGATTAATCTTTGATATTAAGTTGATCACAAAGAATTCTCTATCTTTCTTATAACTTTTTTATCATTCAGGTCATAGGTATTAGTCTGACAATTAATTTTCCCAGCAGGATATTTTATCTGAGGCATATCAACACAAATAGTTTCTATACCTTTTTTATTTAAAAGTTTCTTCAATGAAACTGAAGCATTGTCAATTACAGCAACATCGTTTCCATTTTTAGGAACAACAAGTGAATTCAGGGGAAACCAAACCCCGTCCTGTTCTCCATCATATTCGATAAATTCTAAATTTTCTTTTTCTGAAATTAGATTATAATGGTTTTTTGAGTTAGCATCATTTCCAAAGAATTTATCAAAAATTAATATTTTTGATTTAGGAAGTAAAAGAGTAAATAAATCAATATGTGTATTACCCATTTTGCCTTGATAATATCCTGTAGGAGCAAGATGAACTCTTGATCCAAAAAATTGTTTACCATATTCAGAAATTAAATCTGAAAAAAGGTCATAATTTTTACCCACAAAATTATGTTTCTCAAGAAGATTATCAAAATTAACTCCGGAAAAAGTTTCCTTTAATTTTCTTGTTATATCTTGATAATAAACTGCATTATCCGAAACCATCACAAAATCTTTCCCAACATGAACATTTCCCCCATCTCCAAAGACATTTCCATCAGTCCCAATACTTCCCCTTTCTATATATTTTCCATTAAAATGAACCCAAGTATCTCTTGGCCATTGTTCAACTGCAGACTCAACTTTGTATCCTGCTCTCGCTAAAGAATTAATTATTTCTTTTTGACCTCCAATACCCGTTCCAACTGAAACACATATATTTTCCATAAAAATATGGAGAAAATAAGATATTTAAAACTTGCTATATGTTGTAACTGTATAGAAATAACAATTTATCCTAAATAACTATTCCCTTCTGGAACGGCAGCCTTTGCAGATTTGAAGAAAGCATCTTCTATTTTCCTATAAGCATCAATTGTTGATTTGGTTATACTTGGTTTCACTTTTTTAATTGCTCCTTCAAAATGCTTTTCTTTCACAAATTTAGCATCAATGGATTCTCTAAGTGAAAGCAAAGCTGCTTCTCTTGTAAGGGATTCTAAATCTGCGCCTGTATATCCATCTGTTTTCTCTGATAATTCTTTAAGGAAACTTTCTCTAGCTTTCTCACTAAGAGGTTTATCTCCCTCTCCAAGAGGCATTTTTTCTGTATGTATCTTAAGAATATTCAATCTTCCCTTAGAATCTGGCGCATTTACTAAAAGTATTTTATCAAATCTTCCAGGTCTTAACAGAGCAGGATCTAACATATCGGGCCTATTTGTTGCACCAACAACTAAAATATCCTTTAAATCTTCTAATCCATCCATTTCAGCAAGCATTTGATTTAATACTCTTTCAGTAACTTTAGTTCCCATTTCTACTCCCCTCTTTCCAGCAAGAGAATCAATTTCATCGAAAAAGATTACACAAGGAGCAACCTGTCTTGCTCTCTCAAATATTTTTCTCATACCCTCTTCAGATTTTCCAACCCACATGCTTAGTAATGAAGGGCCCTTAACTTGAATAAAATTAGCTTCAGATTCCTTTGCAACAGCCTTAGCTAATAAAGTCTTTCCAGTACCTGGAGGACCATACAATAAAATACCTCTTGAAGGCCTTATACCCATTCTCTTGAAACTATCGGGATACTTCATAGGCCACTCAACAGCCTCCTTCAATTCTTGCTTAACCTCCTCAAGACCTCCAACATCTTCCCAATTAACATTTGGGGTTTCAACCAAAACTTCTCTCATTGCGCTTGGTCTTACAACTTTAAGAGCATCTGTAAAATCCTCTTGGCTTATCACCAATTTTTCTAAGACATCCTTAGGAATTTGTTCTTCTCCATCTAGCTTCATCTGGGGAAGATATTTTCTAAGAACATTCATAGCAGCCTCTTTAGCTAAAGATTCTAAATCTGCCCCAACAAATCCATGAGTCAAAGAAGCAAGTTCTTCTAACTTAACAGTCTTTGTTAATGGCATCCCTCTTGTGTGAATCTTCAAAATTTGCAGTCTTCCATCCTTGCCTGGAACTCCAACTT